>ULWV01065897.1_pt1 | contig 79060 bp, 71 predicted proteins | sample 1960651 | NCBI WGS metagenome assembly ULWV01 (sample SAMEA4835820, study PRJEB28245) | human gut metagenome | biome: gut microbiome; material: fecal sample | place: Denmark | collected 2008
TTTTATTTTTAGAAGCTGTTTATTTTTTTACAGCCCCTTTTAATTTATATAATAAGAAATTTGAAAAAGAAATTATCCGCAATAAAAGCCTATTGCATTTTTATATTTATTACCAAAAAAATCATTTACACTAGTAACATCTAAGGCGCTATTATACACAATTGAATTTGATGCTACTTTATAATACTTTGCAGCATCAATTCCACAAATTGAATTTTTTGGTAATTCTTTAATAAATAATGGATTTTCATAAACTCCATTATAATTAAGCGACTTAAAAGTTGATAAATTTGTAATCGCACCAAATTCATCATTATAAATTAAATTATTAGAAATATCGACATTAGATGATGAATTTACTTTAAATGTTGCATTTTTAGATCTATTGTATATTAAATTATTATAAAATTGTGAGTTAGTTCCACTGTTTGTTTGAAAAATAACTGAAGTATCACTACCAGTAACTATTGTATTATTATAAACCTCTATCATTTTAGCAGAATAATTAATATATATAATTCCATATGTACCTTTATCATTTACAGATAAATTATATCTAACAATAACATCATCTTCTATTTTATTCTTTTCACTATATGAAGTGCAATTTAAAAATAAACCAAATGAATTATCATGACTATAATTATATTGCCAAATGGTATTTTTACTTTGTAAATCTGCATCAAGCATACATCCATCTTGGATTTTACCATCTGATTTAGCACTAGCACGATTATAATATCCTTCATTATATTCAATAACTGTACCATCTACATATGATGTTACAATAGAATTACCTGAAATACATTTAATCGCAGTCTCGTAAACTACATTATTTTTTACATATCCACCAAGCAAATTTCTAACAAAAATAGCATTCTTGCCAATATATGATATATCATTATTTTCTATTAGTATATTTGTATAAGCAGTATCTTTAAATTTATCTGAATATGGTGAAACCTTATTTGAAGTTGATCCGAATTTATACCAAGATGCTATTCCAACATTACTAACATTTTTAATTTTACAATTTTTAATTATTAAATTGTCAAATTTAGCCTTACCATCTAAAGAACCAAAATGGATACCACCTGTTTTTTTAGATTCTGCTGACATACCACTATTTTTTTTATCAGTTATACCATTTATATCATGGATATATAAACCATCAAGTGTGATATTAGAATAAGTAATTATTTTAGAATTATTGTTGGGATTGTTTCCTAAAATTAAGACACCTCTTCTATCAGCCTCAGTAGTTGAGCTATCAAATATTTCTAAATTTGAAATAGTAATATTATTACAATTTTTTAACGATACAACTGCATCACCAACCTTGTCATTACCATCAATTATTGGTAATTCTCCATCACCATAGGAAGTAATCAATATTTTATCTTTCTCTGTACCGCTAGCATTTGATAGTTCAATGCTTCCTCTAAACTTACTACCTCTTTTTAAATAGATGTTATGTTTTAAATTTAAATCAAGTGTTTTAATATATGATAAATTATTATATGGATTTTCTATTGTTCCATCACCACTAGTAGCACTAGTACCATCAAAAAAATATCCATTTAATTTATCAGGTTTTGCTGGTGTACTAGGCTTATCTGGATTTGTTGGTGTACTTGGTTCACTTGGAATTTCTGGTGTACTTGGTTGATCAGAATTATCTGGCTTTGAAGAATTACCAAGCATACACGAAGTCAAAAAAATTATAAATATTAATGCTGTAGTTAGAAAAATTAATTTTCTTTTCATTATATTTCGCAATCCTTTTTTTTCTTTCTTTTATCTTTGAATTCAAAAACTTCTATTGCAATAGTAGTACCAACGTATGTTGCTATACCAATTGATGTTAAAACATATATAACAATTTGCGCAACATTAAGCTGTTTAATCCATAAAGGTGTAATAGAACGATATATTGTTGAAGAATCAATACCATTCATTGCATTACTATTAACAACAACATATAAGATTCTATGAGTTTCCTCACGCATAGCATTCGCAAGCTTACCATAGCCTTCCTTATACTTATATAAAGGAGACTTTTCAGCAGTAGATGCTTTATCTCCATCTGGTAAAGCTGATCCACCTAAAATACCACCAACAAGATCCATGTATCCATCCTGCCAATAATCTGAAACAGCAAAGCCTTCCATACCAAATTCATCTCTTAAAACTGTATTAATAAATCCTTGTTGACTTGTCCATGTTAAACCAATTCTATTAAAACCAGTCATAACATTTTCAGCATTTGCTTCTTCTATTGCAATTTGGAATGAACGTAAATAAATTTGTCTGATGGCTTGCTCATTACACCAAGTATTGACACCCTCTCTATTCTTTTCTTGCTCATTTAAAATTGCATGCTTCATATAAATGTAAACACCTTTTTTATGAATACCCTTTACTTGTGCAGCAGCAATATAACCTGATAAAACACTATCCTCACCATAATATTCAAAGGCACGACCATTATATGCACCTCTATGAATATTAACACCTAATCCATATAATCCAGAATAGCCAGCCCATAAGCAATCCTCACCAATTGACTCACCTAATTCTTCAACTAGCTTGTCATTCATAGTTGAAGCAATTAGTGCAGCACATGGATATTGGATAGGAGATGAATCCTGATCAGGATCATCATATAAAAATGTATATCTATTTACAGCAGAATTTGCATTATCACTATATTTGTATGTAGAGCCACCAACTGGGCCTAACGCACCATTACCATCTATTGTCTCTGATTTAGAAATTGAATCAATACCGCTAGTTTTTCTTAATCCATTAGATAATAAATACACCATTTCTTCCCATGTTATTTGATCTAATAAGTCATCCCATCTAGGATCATCATAATCAACATGCTCAATCTTTCCATCAACACCAATTGTTAATAATGATGCAAGTGTTAATCCATTATTTTTACCAAATGTAGGATATTTAACATCATCTTTTTGAATTGAATCAGCTGCCTTTTTAGCATCATTAACCATTCCAGAATTTGTATTAATAACAACATAATTGCTTAATTTAGCTTGTGATTCACTAATTCCATACTTAACTGTATTCTCCCAATTAGAACGAGAAATATAAACAACTGAATTATCACCTCTATTTTCATATAGGTTCAAATCAGCATTATCAAATTGATTTATAATTTTATTATTTGTTTTTTTACTTGTTGAGTATTTTTGATTATCAAATTCTTTATCAAAAGAATAAACAAGATTTTTATCACCAGATGAAGTCATTTTAGAAGAATTAACACTAATACCTTTATTCTTTTTTGCCTCTAAAATATTATTAATAGCACTATTTGCATTCTTAGCAGCTGTTAAGTAGTATGTTCCAGCATCCTGAATATACGTCTTGGCATTATGTGAATCATAGCTTGATAGCCATCTTCCATCAACACTTACACTTAATTCCTCAGATTTTCCTGGGGCAAGAATATCTGTTTTATTATAACCAACTAAATCAACAGCAGATTTTTCAATACCATTTTTGACATCATAATCTGTGTACGGCTGTTGAGCATATATTTGAACACTTTCTTTACCACTAACTTTTCCAACATTTTTAACAGTTACTGATACTAGATATTTATCTTCTTTATCATCATATTTAACCTTAAAATTAGAATATTCAAAATTAGTATAGCTTAAGCCATATCCAAATGGATAAGCAACAACACTATTGTAATTAAATTCACCAACATTTTTAGTATTTAAAACGACATCCTCATATCTAGTTTCAGTATAACGATATCCAGTATAAATTCCTTCCTGATAAACAACATAGTGATTAGATTTTCCACCATTTGCAGAAGAAATTACTGGACCAACATTTGCATAATCTCCAAAATTAGAATAAACAGGATTATAATAGTGCTTTTTATAAAATGTATCTGTAATTTTTCCAGATGGATTTACTTTACCTGATAAAATTTTACCAATTCCCAAGGTTGTAGATGTTCCACCTTCTCCAACCCATAAAATTGAATCAATATCATAATTAGCACTATTAATATAATCAGCTTGTACCTGATTAACAGAATTTAATAGGACAATAATCTTTTTAATTTTGCCACTAGCCTTCAAAGCCTTTAAATTTTTTAAGACATCAATTTCAGTTGGAGAAAGCTCAAGATAGTTACCATTACTATAATCAGTTCTACTTCCACCTGTTGCTGTTAAATCAGTTGCCTCTGTACCATAACGAGATAGTACAAAAATACCAGCTTCAGCTTCATTATTTTTAGAAGCTGTTGATATATCAGACCATTTTGCATCATTTATAGTATATTTAGCTGCATCTGAACTAGTATTAGTTGTATGATCACCAAAATATTGCTTATTAGTACTATACCAATTCCATAAATCTGCATTTACAACAAAGCCAGAAGATTCTAAGCCTTCCTTTAAAGATATAAATTCCGAATTTTTAGCAAATGATGAACCACCACCAGAATAAATATAATTTACAGAACTACTACTATATAGATTAATTTTTGCACCACTTGATAAGGGAAGTGCATTATTTGAATTTTTTAAAAGTACAGCACCTTCCTCTGTTATTTTTGAAGTTATATTTTTAGCATTTTCCTTTAATTGCTCAATACTTTCATAATCTGATGGATGATACAAAGTATCAATATCTGAATTAGGATTTTGAATTATTTCTTGATTTGCTTGACCCAAAAAGGCTGTAATAGCACCTGCATTATCTAATGCAATATTACTACATGCAATAACTACACCCATTACAACAACCATAACATTAGCATATATTTTGGATATGAAATTTATTTTTTTTAACATAATTTCCTCCTATTAATCCTTTGACTGCTTAAGCCATACTGCTATATTACTAATTACACAGGTAATAAGGTAGAATACTACACTAACCAATACTCCTTTATTTATTAATGCTATAGCTTCAGAAGTTACTCCATTATAAAATACACCTGTAAAATACATATATATAGCTTGAATAAATAATAAAAAGCTAATAAATGTACAAACCCATAATACAATAGGAGAATACTTAGATGTTTTGTTAAATATTAATAATATAACGCTTAAAACCAAGCCAATTATGGCAGGAATGAATACTACATTGCTGTAGTATTCAGATAAAATTCCTGTAAATTTTGTTTTGTATAAAACCATTGATAAAATTAATAATATCATTGATACAACTGAAAAATAAAATCCAACAGTTTTATAACAATTTAGATTAAGTTCTTTTTTCATAAAGCACCTCATTACAACTATTACTTTATAATCTTTTCAAATACAGGTGTAATTACAAAATTACCTTCAGATTTAAATTTAATTTGAAATGGATTTTTACTATCTACAGTAAATGTAAATTCAATTTTATTTTCTCCATTTTCTAAATCACTTGTTACTGCTGTTGCACTACCACCTGAAATTTCAATGCTGGCAACACCTTCACCTACATAATTGATTGTTAAAGTAACCTTGTATTCACCACTCTCTGTTGGTTGATATCTTAAATATACATATTTTTTATTAGCTGTTGCAACCTTAGAAACATCAATATTAATCTCATTATCTTTTTGGTTATATGTTGGAGTAGCTGAAACACTTGATTTACCATCAGCAAGATAATTCCAATTTCCTGCATTATCTATAGCAGCTTGCTTATTTCCTGATTTTAAATCAATAACATTATCATCAATTACGGTCAACTTACATGTTACAGTTTCACCATTATATGTAGCTGTAATATCACACACACCCTTTTTTAATGCTGTTACTACACCACCATCTACTGTTGCTACAGTTTCGTCTGATGAATGCCATACAACTTCTAAATTATCAACACCTGGCTTAGTAGCTGTTAATGTATAAGTTTTATTTGTTGAAACATTAAGCTCTAGCACTTCATTTGAAATTTGAAGCTTATTAGCTTCAGAATTAACTACAGTAACATCACATTCTGCAGATTCACTGCCACAAATTGCAGTAATTTTTGTAGTACCTTCCTTCAATGCTGTTACTACACCACCATTTACTATTGCTACAGTTTCATCTGATGACATCCAAGTAATTTCTGGATTATCATTACCAGGAACTGTTGCAGTTAAAGTTGCCTCTTTTTTACCATTTAAATCAAGTTCAAGTTTTGATTCAGATAATCTCATCTTCTCAACCTCACCAATTTTTTCAATGACAGGAATTATATAATAATTAGCTGCAGCCTTAATCTTAATTTGATATGGTGATGATAGATTTGAAGTAAATTCAGTTGGAATAATTGTTAATCCCTTACTATATTCAGTATCAGCACCTCCATTAATTGATATTAAAGAGTTTTCACTAGAATATAAATACAACTTAACACTATAAATATAATCACCAACACTATCAGGCTGATAACGTAAATAGAACATATTTGGACCTGAAATAGTACCATCTTCTTTACCAACATGAGTTACATTAGCTGTAATTAAGCCATTGTCAATTGAAGGAATTTCTGAAACTGTAACTAAGTCAGATTCTAATAAATAATACCAATTTCCTGGATTAGTAACTGTCTCAGCCTTTTTACCTGTAAGTAATTCAGCTTTTTCTTCTCCTTTACCCTTAACAATTACAACACATGTAGAAACGATGTTATCCTCCTCTGATCTTAAAGTAATTGTAGCCATACCATTTTTCAAGCCTACAACTTCACCATTTTCAATAGAAACAATGCTGTCATCTGATGTTGAATATTTAGCGTCTGCACTTAATTCACCATTAACCTCTAACTTCTTTGATTCACCAACCTCAATTATTTCAGTTGCATTTAAGCTAAAGAAATTTTTATAAATATTAACAGCACATGTTGCCTCTAAATCACCACTTTTAGCAGTAATAGTAACACTACCTGCCTTAATTGCTGTTACTACACCGCCATCTACTGTCGCTATAGTTTCATCTGATGATGTCCAAGTAATAGGTGCATCATCTGTAATTGTAGCAGTGATAACTCCTGTTTTCCCCTCGCTCATTGAGATTGTCATTTCTGTTTTATCAAGGGTAAGAGACTTATTAACCACAACAACCTTACATGTTTTAGTTGCTAAAACCTTAGCTGAGCCCTTTTTCTTAACACTAACAGTTATATCAACACTACCTGGTTTTAATGCAGTTATTGTACCCTTACTAACAGTAGCAATTTCTTTATCACTTGAAGACCATGTAAATAAATATAAATTGTTATTATTTGTATTAGCTGTTAATGTTTTAGTTTGATTAATGTTAATTGATAAATTTTCTTCAGATAATGTTAAATTAATATTGTCAACCTCTTCAGTTGAAGGTGTACCATCTATGTTGCTACCACAACTTGTAACAACACCTAATCCACAACCTAAAATAGTTGCTAAAGCAAACATCTTAATAAATTTCTTTTTCATATTTTTTCTCCTTTATATCCAATTTTGTGATTTGTTATTAGATAAAATATAGTTTTTATCCTTCTTCTTTACCATGTAAAAAATAGCATTATCGCTGATACCATTACTAATTACTTTAATTTTATTCACCTCACTCATCTTAATTTTGCATTTTAATACTTTCTCACCACTAAGTGTTTTAATAAACTTGAAACTTGCCATTTACATATAAATCAGCATTATTCATATTAGTATAGATTTTAATTGTCATTGTTTAGCTTTATTTTGAACATTGATTTCCATATTTCATCCCTCCATAAGAAAACGCTTTATACTTTTAGTTTACTTTTAAACAATACAATTTACAATATCAAAAAATGCTAATGTTTATGACAAATTATGCTATAGGAAACTACATTTTTTAGTTGACATTTACAAATTCAGGAGTTACAGCATTTAAGTGTGTAGATGTATCTAAAATTTTCCGGAAACCACGTAAAAAAATAAAATAATAAAATTTATAAAATAAATATAATGTTTTCATTGTCAAAAAAGGTTATCCTAGGTCTAATTCAATTATAATTGATTAATTATTTTTTTAATAATCTTGATTTTTTGACAGCCAAAACAACTTCAGCAACACCCCATGCTAAGCATGCGCCCCAAACTGTAGAAACTACACCTAAAAGGATATTAGCTTGTTTTTCCCATTTTGGTGTAACTCTAATGATCTTAGTATTAGAGTCAAAACCGTTCATTGCATTACTATGTAATGTAGCATACATTGTACGTTTAGCAGATTCACGCATTCTCCATGCTAAAGCTGAATAACCAGTTTCATATAAACTCCAATCAGTACCAACATTATTTGTAGCACCATCAGGAATATCTAAACCAGCCATTAAGAATAATGGTAATTGTTGTTTATTGTATTCTAATGTCCACATATCAGAAACACAGTATCCAACCATACCAACTTCGCCACGTAAGAAATCAGTTAATAATGATTTACAACCAGTAGCGAGTTCTAAACCAATTCTACTTAAAGAAACCATCGCATTAGCAGCTTTACCATCGATTGCAGCCATTTCGAATGGTTTTAATGAAATTTCATGTAAAGCTTGTTCGTTTGTCCAAACTTGAACACCACAACGTTGAGTTTCTTGATCATTTAACGCAAAATGTTTAATGAAAGCATTAGTACCACGAGCTTGGATTTCTAATGTTTCAATAGAAGCCATAATACCAGATAAAGTTGGATCTTCTGAGAAGTATTCATAAGCACGACCTTCATAAGGAGATCTATGAGTGTTAACACCAATACCATAGAAACCATTATAACCTGCCCATAAAGCATCTTCACCAATCATTTCACCGAAACGTTTAGATAAATCTTTATTGAATGTAGCAGCTAATACAGGAACTGTAGTATAGTTAACTGGAGTTAAATCTTTATCAGGATCATCTAATTTGTTAGCTAAACCATTAGCAGCACTATATTTTTCAGTTAAGCCAGTAGGACCATTGTGATCTACAGTTTTTGGTTTTCCTAATCTATCTAATGCAGCAGAACAACGGAAACCTTGACCAACAATTTCACATGTTTCTTCCCATGTTAATTGATCTAAGAATAAATCCCAAATAGGATTATCATAACTAATTAATTCACCACTATCATTTTGATATAAGTTAATTAATTGTAAATTATTTTTTGCATTATATGTAGGATATAAACCATCATCTTTCTTTAATGAATTAGAATTTTCTTGTTTAAGAATTTCATTAACCATTTCTTGATTTAATTTTAAATCTTTTCTTAATTTTTTAGACCAATTGCTTCTTGTGAAGTAATCTAATGTATTTCCTTCATAATTATTGATTTCTGCTTTTTCAAATAAGTTAGTAATCTTTTTACCAGTTGATCTAGATCTACTGAAGTTAAATTCATCTTTACCTAAATGGAATGATTTAACTAATTTAGCATCACCATTTTCAGTCATACCATCAGCTGTTGTTTTTCCTGCTTTTGCTAAGAAGTTATTAGCAGCCTCATGAGAATCTTTAGCAGCTGTAAATAAATAGTTACCTTCAGTTACAATGTAAGTTTTAGCAACTTTTCTATCATAAACTTTTAAAACTTCTTTAGAAACATCTAAAGTAACAGTTTGAGTTTTACCTGGTTTTAAGATATCAGTTTTACCGAAATCGATTAATTCTACTGCTGGTTTTTCAATATCACGTTCGATATCAAATTCAGTATAAGGTTTTTGAATATAGAATTGAACTGATTGTTTACCAGCTACTTTACCAATATTTTTAACATCTACTGTTAATTTATATCCATCTTTAGTTTCATTTGCGCTGAAATTAGAGAATTGGAAATCAGTATATGATAAACCAAAACCAAATGGATAAGAAATAGTATTTTTCCAATTGAAATCACCGTGACCTTCACGTTTCATAACTGTATCAGTGTAACGAGTTTCTGAATATCTATAACCTAAATATACACCTTCTTGGTATGTTACATAAGTACCCCAGTTATCACTTGTGCCACCATAATAACTCTTTTTAACTGCTGGTAATTGATCTTTAAATTCATCTCTATTTTGATAAGTGAAAGCACCATAGTTACCATCTACTACTGGATTATCTTTATGATTATACCAATATGTGTCAGGTAAACTTCCTGATGGATTAATAGCACCACTTAAAATTTCACCAACAGCTTCAGTACCGTTGATACCAACTTGACCCATCCATAATACAGCATCAATACCGTATTCTCCTTTGTTAATTTCACTAGTTTGAATTTGGTTAGAAGTATTTAATAATACAACAACTTTCTTAACTTTTCCGTCTCTCTTTAGTTTTCCTAAACCTGCTAATGTAGAAGCTTCTGCAGCAGTTAATTTTAAACCATCAGTAGTAGCATTTAATGTAACATCTGAACCTTCAGCACCACAACGAGATAATGTCATAATAGCAACATCATTGTAAGAATTTAATGATTCAACTAAATCAGCATTACTTTCAAAATCAGCAAATGGCATATCTTTTGGAAGACCACCAGTGAAGCCCATAGCTGTAGCATATTTTTTGCCAGCAATACCAGATTTAATGAAATCATACATAGTTTGATTTACAGAGAAACCTGCTTTTTCTAAACCAGCTTTTAAGTCTACTTGTGGTTGAGGGTTAGAAGCATGAGCAGAACCACGACCACCATAGCTTGGTACTACAGATTGAACACCGAATAAAGTTACTTTAGAACCTTGAGCTAAAGGTAATGCATTATTTTTATTTTCTAATAATGTAGCACCTTCAGCTTCGATGTCTTTTACTAATTTATGACCTGCAGCTGATAAATCTTTTATTGATTTATATTGAGATTTAAATAATTCTTGAGGTTTAGATTCACCATATTCAATTTTAAATGTAGGTTGACCTAATGATGAAGAAATTTGATCTCTGTTTTCTTTAGCAATACTAACTGCAGTAGTTGAAAAACCAAATAATACTGTAGATACTACTAAACTAATTTTTAATGCTAATGCTCTTTTACTCATTGATTGCCACCTCTTTCTTAACTTGTGGTAAGAAGCAATTTACTAATGTAGCTACAAATAAAATTACTAAGAATGTTGTAGAAATAATAAATTTGCTGTTAAACCCAATTTCATCAATACCAACAAAAACTTCTGAAATATACCAGTAAATTTTACGGATAAAGAATAATAAAGCACATAAACTGAATACACCTTGTACATAAGGAGTATATTTATCTTGTTTTAATGCTAATAATACTACTGATACGGCAAAGCCTACAAATAATAATACAGTAGTTAAAATTTGATAATCTCTTGTATCTTTAGCATATTGTACAACATAAACAATACCAGAGATTAAGAAAAGTAATGAAACAGCTAAAGTTACATAATAACCAAAAGCTTTTCCACTGAAGAATTTCTTTAAAAATTCCATGTCCAATTTCCTCCTAAACTTTTTTAATATTTTATTTCTATAGCGCAAAATATTTAAAGGCGCAATATTTAAACAAACTATTGCCAGTTTGTTTTTTTAACAACTTTTTTATAAACTGACATAACTACAAAATGTCTTAAAGGCATAATTAAAGTAAATGGAAATAAAAAATAAGTTCGATATCTTAATTTATAATATAAACTTCTATTTTGCTTTTTAAATTCTTTAAAATATTCATCATAATCATATTTTCTTTCTTTATTATAATCAGCCATTACATAGAATAATGTTAAGAAAGATTTAATGATTAAATCATGCATCATAAATTTACGTTGTCCTTTTGGTAGCGCTTTTAATTCGTCATAAGAATAAACTAAAGATAATTCTCTCATTACTTTAATTTGCATCTTATAATTTTTAGTCATATTTTCAAATGTAACACTTTGTCCTTCTCTACCAACATAATAACGATAAAAATTAGTATCAATATAATAGATAGATTTAACATATTTTAATGGTACAAAAGTAAAAATATTATCAACATAATATGTATGTAAAGGTAAATTAACTTTACTTTCTTTTAACACATCTAATTTATAAATCATAGAATGCATTACAATATATTCACTTAAACCTAATTTTTTTACATCTGCCCAAGAAAGCATTTTATTTGGAGCAAATGCTTTAGTGTTTTTGTGAATATATTGTTTATTACAGTCTAATCTTTCAAATACATAATTTGTCAAATATAAATCAGGATCATTATTTAATTCGTGATTACTTTTTAATACGTCTAAAACTTTTTTATATGAATCTTGTTCAACCCAGTCGTCTGAATCAACACATTTAAAATAAAGACCAGTAGCGTTTTTAATCCCCGCATTTAATCCAGAACCATGACCACCATTTTCTTGATCAACTACTTTTACAATAGTAGGATATTTATTTTGATATTCTAAAGCTATTTCTAATGTTCTATCAATAGATCCATCATTAACAATAATAATCTCTACATCCTCACCACCATATAATAATGAATCTATACATTTATTTAAATATTTTTCAGAATTATAGCTTGGTACAACAAAAGATATATATTTCATTATTGCATTACCTCTTCTCATAACTTAATTGCTAAATTGTTAGTTGTTTTTTAATAAAAAAGTCGTATAAAACTTAAATTACATCCAGTTTTTACTATCAGTTGCTTTTAATTTATATTCAGGACATCTTTCATTTACTTTGATAAATGTTGCATTGTCTTCTAAATTACCACTTTTTGCAACGATATTATTAACATCTTCTAACTTAATTTTAAATTTAAATACTTTATCAGCACTAATTGTTTTAATTAATTTTCCATTATTATATAAAGAAACTTCTTTTTGATTTGAGTAAACTTTAATAATTGCTTTCTTTCCTTCACGTTTTTCATAACGTTTTGAACAAATATGTAATACAGGTTCTGTACTCCACCATGCTTTATATAAGTAGAAACTGTCTTTTTTAGTTAATCTATCAAAAGTAATCATACCTTTATGATTCATACCAGGTTCGCCACCTTGATTTCTAGCATCAGCAGCAAAATCAAACATATTCCAAATATAAGTTCCCCATAAATATGGATGTCTCTTAAAGCATCTTAACATATATTCATGATAAATTGCTTGATATTCTTCAGTATGATCACCACGTTTAGGGTGTTTACTATGTAAATTAGGCATACCTTCAGCACCATATTCAGAATATGATAAGGCACGTTTTGGCCAGAATGTATGATAGAATGTCATAAAACAATCATTTAACCATTTAAAAGGTACATACCAACCTAAATATAAATTCCAGCCAATAATATCACTAATTTTAGTTACAGGATGGAATGGTGTACACATTGCAAAACATGCTAAAGTAGTAACTCTTGTAGGATCTAATTCTTTACATAGTTCTTGTAAAACATAGTGATTATCTAACATATCTTTACGGTGGTTATCTTTAATAGTAATTTCATTAGATAGACCCCAAGTAACAATTGATGGGTGATTGAAATTTTGAATAATTAATTCTTTCATTTGATTAATTGTATTTTCTCTACCATTAACTAAATGCTCAGAAATATAAGGAATTTCTGCCCAAACAACCATACCTACTTTATCACATAAATCATAAAAATATTGATTATGTTGATAATGAGCAAGACGAATTGTATTAGCACCAATTTCTTTAATTAAATTCATATCTTCATCCATCATTTCGTAACTAATAGCATTTCCTAAAGCTTTACGATCTTGATGACGACTTACACCATGTAAAGGATATGATTTACCATTTAAGAAGAAACCTTTTTTAGGATCAACTTTAAATGTTCTAATACCACAGTTACAACTAATTTCATCTAAAACTTCATCATCGCATATAATTTTAGCTACTATTTTATATAAATATGGATCAATTAAACCATTCCATAAATGAGCATCTTTTACTAAAAATGAAACTTTCGTACCTTTTTGTTGTAAAACTAAATTGTTTTCTTGATCGTATAATTCAATAAATACATTATCTGAATTACTAAAAGTTTCAACAAAAACTGTAGCGTCATTTCCATTTACAGTAGAATAATATTTAATACCAGGACCGCCATAATAATCAATGTCAAACCTTGTCTTATTAATTACTAAAAAATAAACGTCACGGTAAATACCACCATAGAATGTAAAGTCAGCATTTTGTGGATAAACTTTATCATTAACTGAATTATCTACTATAATTTTTAAATCATTTTCATCTTTTAAAAATTCAGTAACATTAACTCTAAAAGTAGAATACCCACCATCATGTTTTATAACTTCATGATTATTAAAAACAATAGTAGCGCTTGCATTTACACCTTCAAAAACTAAATAAACATCTTCTTTTAATAAATCAAATATAGGCTTACTAACTTTTCTTTCATAAGTACAGCTACCTCTATAATAATCATTACCACCATCTTGGCCATCTATGTTATTCCAAGTATGAGGTAAATTAACATTGATAAAATCATTATTCTTATACTTGAAAAGCCAATCATTCATCAACAAAATACTTCTTCTCATTTTTACACTCCACTATATGATGAGAAGCCACCATCGATTGGAAGCACTACTCCTGTTACAAAGCCAGCTGCCTCACCTGAGCAAAGGAATAAGGTTGCACCTACAAGGTCATCAACATTACCAAATTTACCCATTGGTGTAGAGGCTAAAATCTTGCCTGTTCTTGGTGTTGGTGTTCCGTCCTCATTATATAATAGCTTTTCATTTTGCTTAGTTACAAAGAAGCCTGGAGCAATTGCATTACAACGAATTCCTACATGAGAGAAATGTACTGCAAGCCACTTAGTAAAGTTAGAAATAGCAGCCTTTGCACCACTGTAGGCAGGAATCTTTGTAAGTGGAGTGAAGGCGTTCATTGAAGAAATGTTCATAATTGAGCAATCCTGACGTCCTACCATATCACAAGCAAATACCTGAGTTGGAAGTAGGGTACCAATAAAGTTTAGATTAAATACAAACTCAACGCCTGCCTCATCTAGGTCAAAGAAGGTTTTAATTCCCTTAACCTCATCATCAAGCTTTGCATATTCATTATCAGTTGTTGCACGAGGATTATTTCCCCCGGCACCATTAATTAAAATATCACACTTACCTAAATCTTTTAAAATTTCATTATGACATTTTTCTAATGATTCTTTTTTAAGCACATTAGCCTCATAAGCATAGGCAATACCGCCTTCTTCTCTAATTTCTTTAGCAAATACCTCAGCCGCATCCTTATTTAAATCAAGTAAGGCAACCTTTGCCCCACATTGAGCAAGCGCACGAGCAAGGTGAGAACAAATTACTCCTCCTGCTCCTGTTACAACACAAACCTTATTTTCTAAATTAATTTTAAAAGGTAATTTCATTTTATTTATCCTCCATTCTATCTAAGGCTTCCCAGATTCCTGTAATATACATAGAGCCTAATGCTCTATCATATAAGCCATAGCCAGGCTTAGCCTTCTCATCCCAAATCATTCTTCCATGATCTGGTCTTATATATTTAGTATAACCGGCATCATGATAAGCCTTTATCATACCAAACATGTCAAGAGAACCACACTTTGAATAATGTGCTGATTCTTCAAATGATTCTTCACCAACTAATTTAATATTTCTTATATGAGCAAAATGAATTCTATCCATCGCCGCATATTTCTTTACTAAATGAACCATATCATTTTGAGGATTAGTTCCTAAAGAGCCTGAGCATAGAGTAAGTCCATTATAGTGATCATCTACAAGACCTAAGAATCGATCTAGATTCTTTTCACAGGTAATAATTCTTGGAATTCCAAAAATAGGCCATGCAGGATCATCAGGGTGAATCGCCATTAGAACATCACACTCACGAGCAACTGGAATAATTTCTTCAAGGAAATATTTAAGATTAGCCCAAAGACCCTCTTCTCCTAGCTTTTTATAGGCTTCAATTAATTCCTTTACCTCACTTGGCTTATATGAAGCATCCCAGCCAGGTAGCGTAAGCTTTGTAGGATCTAGCTTATCTACATCTTCTTTATAATAAACTAAAGCCTCGCTTCCATCAGGAAGCTTATGATCTAGTTGACTTCTTGTCCAGTCAAAGACAGGCATAAAGTTATAGCAAATACATTTAACACCATGACGAGATAAGATTCTAATATTTTCCTTAAAGTTTTCAATATGACGCTTATAGTCACCACGTCTTAGCTTAATATCTTCTGATACAGGAACAGATTCAATTACCTCCATCTCAAGACCATGAGATGTAACATAATCATGAAGACGAGCTACTTCATCTTCTGGCCATACCTCACCAACAGGTACTGTATATAAAGCTGTAACTACTCCTGTCATACCAGGAATTTGTCTAATATAGTCTAATGTGTTTTTATCATCATAGCCATACCAACGAAATGTCATTTTCATAATCTATTTTCTCCATTTTCTATATATTTTGAAGGAATATCAATTGCATTTATAGACTCTTCATTAATATTCTTTTCTTTTTCCCAAATACGTTCATAGACTTCATCAACCTTATCAAAAAATTTATTTTGACTTATTTTTGGTTCTTCTGGAATATATTTTTTAGGAACTTGATCAATAGTCTTCCAAGTTTCCATAGCTTCTTCCTTAGGCATTCCTAAAGAAATTGCAGCTTTTCTTACAGAATTTACAGCCTGAACCTCTCTTAATTTTTCACCAGATAATGAATATTTTTTCATACAAGACAAGGTAATTAACCAAGAAATCATTGGTAAAAAGCAAAAACAAATTAAAGCTGAAATTCTAACACCTTGATAATTTGATTTAATAATTGCAGTCAAATCCATATTAGGTGTTGGTTGAGCACCATTTAAACCAGGAATCAATAAAACAGTAAACAAAGACAAAAATGTTGTTGATAATGAAGAAACTACCTTATCTATCAATGAAAATATAGTGCCTAAAATACCAGGAACATATTGACCAGAACGATATGTCTCATAGTCAGAGCAATCCGCTACCATAGGAATACACATCTCACTACAGCAATTATATGCACCATAGCCACAGCCATATAAAATAATCCAAACAACAGTGAATACATTAATTGAAATAGCTCCACCAGTAATTAGTGATAAATGAGTATTAGCATTATTCGGATTCCAAATTAATAGCATTATTGTTAAACCTATATAAAATATAAACGCAATTAAGGTATATTGAACAATAGCTCTTTTTTGTCCTTTTCTTGCGGCAGTTTTTGATCCAAGCAAGAAAAATATTCCCATAAATATAAAGCTTAACGCATATAATGGAATATATAAAGCATTATAATTTCCCATCATTACATGGTAGATTAATGCTGCAACAACATTTGAAGTAGCAATTGTTGATGCTAGTTTATTACAGCCTGATGACACTACTAGCCATCTAATAGGCTTGTTATCTTTTACAACCTTAACATAATCTTTAAATTTCGTTTTTCCTTGGCTAGCATCAATTCCCCAATATTGAGGCTTATCCTTCTCCCAAATAGCCAAAACAGAAAGTAAAGTGTAAATAGCTGATAAAACAATCGCAATTGGAACTAAAATATCATAAAATTTAGGATTATATAAAACTCCAAGTGTACCTTCATCGCTTTTTAGTAAAATTGGTAATAACCCATTTCCTAATAAATTAATCATTACAATTGACATAACCATTCCAACCATATTCCAAATAACAAATTGACTTCTTTGCTTTGCATCTGATGTCAAACATGTTTGTCCTGCTTTTGTACATGCACACTGACAAGTATAACCAATAACATAAATAACATATGTAACTATAAATGCAATCCATCTAAACACAGATGATTGAATTGGTCTAATAACAAAAAACATTAAAATACATGATATGGCAAGTAATAAATTACCAATAACCATAAACACTCTAAACTTACCAAATTTAGTATTAGTCTTATCCATTATTGCTCCGCAAATCGGATCAGTAATACCATCAAAGATACGCATAGTTGTAATAATTGTTGAAATAGTAACAGTAATTGCTGCACTAACTGCTGCACTAGCAAAACCAATTAAAAAATTTCCAGATAAATAATAACCTGCATAATAAGAAACAAATGACATTAAAGTTAAGTAAATATTTGTAGCCGCATTATTAAACGGAAACAAGATAATCTGCCATTGTTTAGCTTTATTTTGAACATTGATTTCCATATTTCATCCCTCCATAAGAAAACGCTTTGTACTTTTAGTATACTTTTAAACAATACAATTTACAATATCAAAAAATGCTAATGTTTATGACAAATTATGCTATTTATGACAAATTATGCTATAGGAAACTAAAGTTATAAACAATAGCATAAACGACAAAAAAGAGAATTAAAACATCAGTTCTTCCCTTTTTCTTATTAGCTAGTGCTAAAACTTTGGAACTTAATTTGTAATTCCCTACATTCATTCCACATCTTCTATACTAACCGAGCCTAGAGTTTACTACCTTGAATATATATTCTCATAAGTTTCTTCCACTTTTTAATTATTATTACTCTTACTTTATATCTTAACCATTGTCCAAAGTTATCAATAAACATTTTCATACTACCTATACGGAAGTAGTTTATCCAACCTTTAATAATTTGATTAAGCTTAGTAAATGTAATTGCTAGTAGAATTGATACTGCGTGCTTTCGTTTAAGCACCTTTTTAGCCTTATCATAAAGTTTAATCTTTCAGTCATTTCCTGGTTTACATTTTCAACCATTTGTACTTTTCCAAAATGTAAAGCCCAAGAAATTGCTGTTCATTGGTCTTACAATTTTAGTTTTAGTTGCTGAAACTTTTAGAAATAACTTTCTTTCTAGCCAAGAAGTAACTGATTTTATTACACGTTCGGCTGCTACACCACTTCTAACAAAGATATTACAATCATTTGCATATCTAACAAAATGTAGGCCTCTCATCTCTAATTCCTTATCGAATTTATCTAGATAGATATTTGATAGAATTGACGACAATGGTCCACCTTGTGGTGTGCCTATTGTTGAAGATATAACAACACAATTTTCTATAACTCCTAATTAAAGGAACTTACGGATTAAATGTAGCGTGTAACTATCATTTACTTGCTCCCTAAGTATTGAGATTAATTTATGATTTACAATGTCAAAATACTTTTCGATATCTAAATCGATTACCCATTCAAATCCATTATTAAGATATTCTAATACCTTATTCATTGCTGTGTGACAGTCTTTATTAGGTCTAAAGCCATATGAATAATCACTAAATACATTTTCATATTTTGGTGTTAATCTTTGGGCTATTGCATATTGTATAACCCAACGCCATCTTTATTAGTCAAATCGAGAAGAACTATTGAAAATTGATTATTTTTTGCAAATATAAATGGTTTATACTTCAAATCAACATTCTTATAATCTTCTAATATTTTTTCAAAACCTGTACCTTTATCTTCCATAGCCTTACACATAATAAAAATATCACAAATTAATTCATTTCTTCTTTTTGAAATGAATGAATCCAACTTATATGTTTTTTCATATCACCAGTTCCAAAAAAAGAACCAGGTGATGAAATCACAAGTCTGTTTTTAAAAAGATCAACAAAAATAGCTGAACCAGATAAAAAATAATCTCTATGAGCCAAAGCGTTTATAATTGCTTCAAAAAGACTTCTTTTTGGAAATGAATCTATATCAACTCTACTTGTATTTTTTTTATAAAACCATGATTCATTCTTTGATTTATAAACTCATAAATATACTTATAGCACGAAATTAAATTCCCAGCAAAAGTATTACTAGCGATAATATAATTATCTCCTCTGGTATTTCCATTATAGTTTGAACAAACAACTGTCGTCAATTTATCATTATAATCATTTTTAAATAACCATCATCCGTATAGAAAACAATTGCAGCTAACTCTTTTTCTCTTAACACCAATTCAGTATTTTTGTTATAAAATTCTTGCAACATTTTAAAATCATTAAATGAATATTTTTCAGTTGTTTTTCCTATGTCAAATTTAGGAGTATTTCCTTTGATACTCATTTGAATGATCTCTTTTGTAGTAGCTGGTGAAGTAAAACCATCCCTCCTAAAAAAATCATTGGCATTCCCTGATATTTCAATATAACTGGTTTTACATTTGATTCTAAAATGAAAATTTTTAAAACATATCTTTTTTAACCATTAATATTATATGGAATTAAATCTATACTCACACTAGGTAGAATGTCAAAATGCTCTTTTAATTGATTATAAAAATAGATTTTTTCCTTATCGATATCACTAGCATCATATCCAATAAGCTTATTAGTTTTGCCTTCAACACCAAGAAAAATAATACCACCAGTACCATTTGCAAAGCCATCTATTGTTTTTTTACAAACCTAAAACATTTTCTTTATCAAGTCTTCATTTACATTCAAACTTATTGTTTTTTACATCGTATTGTGAAAATACATCTTGAAAAATCATAAAGCCACCTCTTAATTAATTTTACTTCAAAGCTACTTCAAAGTGATTTTGAAGTAACTTCAATCTTATTCATTTTTTTCTTTAGATTTAAAAATAAGATTAAAAGCGATAAATTGAAGAACTAATGTAATACAAGTTAAAATTAGTGGTAACATAATATCTACAATTTTATAAAACAAATCCGTACTTGAAAAATTATGATTCATAATCGCCATTATACCAAGTGTTAAGCCCTCTGTTATAACAAATTTAACAATAAATACTACAAGCGACTTAATTGCAGTATCACTTTTTGCTTTAGTATCATAAGTAAATTTAGCATTTGCAAAATAAGTGAATATAGAAGCCACTGTAAAAGCAATTGCGGTAGAAATAAGATGATTTTTGTCATCATAAAATCCAAAAGTCTTAGTATATAACAAATATATTCCTTGATGAAGCAAATAAGCAAGACCGCCAATAATACAAAATGTTAAAAAAGATTTAGTTAAAAAAGTTTTTTTTATTTTAGATAGCATAGTAATACCTTCTTTTTTAGTGATTATAGCACATGTCATAAAAATTAAAAAGGCTTCAAAACTGAAACCTTTAAATTATTATAAACCTAGTGCACCTTTTAACTTATCAGGAAAAGCATATTTAGATGCTGTATTCAATTGACGTGCTAATGCGTTTGCAACACCATTATGATCTAAAATCACCTTTATAGCTGCCACATTTCTCTTTTTATATCCCTTAGCATTTAAAGCCTTAAAAAAATCATCATCAGAATATGTACTAATAAAATCATTTACCATATTCTTAACTGCTTCATTGTTTACATTTTCGCATGAATCAATAAGTTCAATAAGCTCTAATAGCTCAATTGATTTTCTTACATTAACATTTTTAAAATCAACATCAACATTTTCAACAACTAAATTAGCAATATAACGCTTTGTTTTAATTTCAATTGTATTAGTAATAATATCATAAACTTGAACATCATCACTTATAATACCTTTATTTTCAAGCATTTTGCGACCAATTATCATACCATTCTTATCCTTGTTAGTAAAGAATGCTAATAATTTTTCTTGACTTGGTAAGGCATCAAAATCATTCTTTTTTGGTTTATAATATAAGCCTTTAGCAATTTTTCCAATGTATTTCTCTTCATTTAATCTTGCAAGTAACTGATAGAATGTAGCTTCCTTCATATCAACGAAGTGCTTCTCATAAGCCTTTTTAGCAAGAATTAAATCCTCTTCATGTAATGTAGAAATCCATTGTTTAATATCTCTTGTATACATTAGAGAGTTCACCTCACGAGGGAAATTATACTAAATTACGAAATAAAAGTAAAGATTTTTTTGTAAAAAAATGCTAATTTACAAAAAAGAGATGAGCACATCTATGCTCACAACTATTCTTTATTATTTTTTTCATTCTGCTTAGCAATTCTTTCTTTCGCAACCTTCAAATTTGACAAATAAAAGAAAACACAACCAGCAATAGCAATTGCACAAACAATAATTGTAACAAACATTCCTCTAAGAGGTATATTATATTTAGATAAACCAATCCAAGAACCATATACAACTGCAAGAATTATCGTATACATTGGAATAAGAATACAGTTTAATTTGTTAGCCTTTAAATCTTCTAATTTTATTTTTTTCATATTATCATCCTTTATATGATTTACAAAACGACTTAATTACACATTATTCTAACATTTCTCAAACATTAGGTCAATATTTCTAATACAAGTAAATTATATAAACTATGAAATAAACGTGAAATTTGTAATGCAATTTTTACAATTGAATTTACTTTAAATTATATTGAAGCCAAATAACACCATTATTATATTTTCTAACATCCTTTAACAAAAGCTTAAATGGCTTTCTATCCATAGGAATTCCGTCAAACACAGCGGCCATTTTATCACGTCCATCAATTCTTGGTCCAATTAAAATACTAATTTCATCTAAAAGACCTGCATCAAGTAATGATCCGTTTATATGACCTCCTCCTACAACGCCAAGTGTTTTAATACCAAAATTATCATGTAAGATATTTAGTGCATCATTTAGATCAATTTTATGACATCCTGTTACAATATAAGATATTTTTTTGTCAGCTAAATACATTAAATATTCCTTAGAAACATCCTCGCTTAAAATAACAATTAAGGGCTCATAATCAATCTGATTTGTATTCCAGCATAGACTTCCTTTTGTATCAAGAACAACATTATATTTTAAACTTTCTAATGCCTTATAAATAACCTTCTTACCAAAGAGTTCATTATTTGACGCAATATAATCTCCTGATGCATAATGCATTCTAGCAGTTGTTTTTCCAAACATGCATGCATCAAAATTATATTTATTTAAAATTTCATAATATTCCTTTGAGCCTTCAATTTGTTCAGTCATTGCGCAGTCAATTCGCCCATCAACTGACATCATCATATAGCATGTAACGTATGGTTTCATTTTAATCCTTCTTTCTTTATAGATTAATTTTAAACTATAAAGCTTACTTTATAGCAAGATTTTTTTTAATTTTCATTATAGAAGCTTTCCTTTTCAAGCCACTCAAATGGTTCTTCAAATTTGTAAGCTCTACCGCCTTTTTCACATCAGAATATTTAAATTTTAAGGTATCCGTTTCTCGTGCATGCTGTGATGGTATTGAATCAAAAATTTTATTCAACTGTAATTGTAAATGATAATCTACATCTTCTTCAATATCATCATTTATAAAGCGGCCAAAATCAGCTTTATAATCTTTTATTAATCCTTCTAAATATTCTCTTGATTCAATATAATTATTTGACTTTAATAATATCATCATTAGCATATGAGATAAATAAATCATTATTCTTATTTAAATATAAAGACATTGTATCACATCCTTTATCTATTACAGTATTATTTTATCAGACCTTAAAGCTTATAACTATATTCTTATTTGTAAAAAAATTGGAGCTTTACACTCCAATTAATTAGTTATTATTTTTATAAATACATTATTAATTTTTAAATAACATCTTAAGCTTGCATACTTTTTTTATCGCCATGTGGAATTGGTTTCCAACCTAAATTCTTAGCAAATAAAGCTTGTAAATCAATTGGAAATTGAATAAAGACGAATAATGGCCATAATAAACAGATTGCTACCTTAAGGAAAAAGTTCATCTTACCAATGCGCTTATGTTCGGCAATAAATAGAATTATTGCCATAATAACCGTTGAAGTATAACTAAATATAAGCGTTCTTATTGCATGAAATAAATAACCATTATTTATAAAAGAAAAACTATTTAAGTCAAAAGCAAATATATTACCAGTCACGTTATTTCCAATAAATACTTGTTTATATACTTCCCAAATAGGCATTGATAAATCAGCTAGAGGAGCACATAATAAGCATATTATTTTAGCAAACCAAGCAAACATTACCGCAATTGTATAAGGAGAACAATTAATCATTGTATCATATAGTGAAAAACCATTCTTTTTATTATGTTTGAATAAGCTTTTAAATAAATCCTTAACACGTGTGAAGAAAACAAGTAAATGTCCTCTACTCCATCTAACTCTTTGACGCCACATAATTTTAAATTTAGTTGGTTGTTCATCATAAAATACAGCTTCATTACAAAATTTAATCTTATTGCCTGCGAGTACCTGATCAGCAGATAATTCCCAGTCTTCAGTTAAAGTTGTATATTTCCAACCATCAGCTACAAGCTTACTATTTACAACGTAGCCGGTTCCTTGAACACGTGTAGAAATACCTAAAACTGTTCTTCCTAGTGATTCAAAACGAGAGCCGATTGCAAAATATACACCATATAAGCCAGCCATAACATTTGAATTAAAATTACGAGAATTTCTAAATGATGTAATAATATATTTTCCATCGTAGAAATTAAAAGCATCATTCATTTTCGTAAAATAATTCTCAGCTACAATATTATCGGCATTAAACGAGAAAAATCCATCATAAGATTGTGTATTATAATTTTTTTCAATAAACTTAAATAAGGCTTTAAAAGCAAATCCCATTGTACATTCATTTGGATTATTATACTCATATACAATCGCACCAGCAGCACGTGCTACTTCGGCTGTTTTATCTGTACAATTGTGGGCAACAACGAAAATGTCTAGTTTATCCTGAGGATAATCTGATTTTCTAATGCTTTTAATCAAATCAGCAACTGTGTTTTCTTCATTTCTAGCAGGAATAATACATCCGTATCTTCCTTTTTTAGCACTTGTTGGATATTTTTTATTACAAAATAAGCCAACAATGCTTACAATAATAAAATGTAGGACTAAAAGTGATAGAAAAGTAAATATTCCTAAGAAAACATAATTAACAATATTTAAATAATTTGTTATTGATAAATCAAGCATTTTGATGTGCCTCCCATTTTTTTATTTCTTCATATACAAGATTAACGCATGGTTCTGCCCCATAGCGCTTATGATCTTTTAAAGCATTCATTTCATATTTTTTTAATAATTCTGGATTTTCACTAAACATATGGATATATTTTATAATTTTTTTAACATTAGTACATATAATTGCGCTTCCAACTACTTTTTTATAATACCTAGCAATTGTTTTTTCAATACCTGTAGATAATGTACTTATAATAGAAGCATGTCCAAAAAAAGTAGGTTCGGCAATGGAATTGCCACCCTTACCAATAAATAAATCGCAGGATGCAATATAATTTAAGACCTTTTCGGTCATTGGAAGAGGAATGAAGGTAATATTTTCATTTACCTTTAAATTACAAAATTTATTATATAGTTCTTCGTTCTTTCCACAAGCAGCTATTATAGTTAGCTTTCTTTCTTCTTTAACTAAAATATTGCATAAAGCTTCCATTTTACCAATACCATAGCCGCCTTCCATAAAGCAGATTGTAAAATTATCCTTAGGAAGCCCTAAGCTTTGTCTATTTAGATATTTATCTAATGGAATTGAAAATACCTCATTGCGGATTAAAAAGGTCGATAGCTTTAAATTATCTTTATTAAAACGATATTTTTTCTTTAATGCCTTATCATATCCTTGCTTATTTCCAATAATAGCTAAATCACTATCATAAGAAAAAGCATGACAAAAGTCACAATCGGGACAATAAATAATACTATATGGTTTATTATGACATTTCCTTGCGTAATAGTTTGTAGCCCAATGAGTAGAAAAAACAATGTCTGCATGATATGATTCCATTTGTTCTATAGCTTTATAATAAACATTTTTATGGCTAAATTTCATCATATACCAGCTTACTAATTTAATTGGTAAAAGTCTATCTATTATAGTTGAAATTCTGCCTTTTATGGGACTGGCAGCGAATTTTCTAACTTTATTACAAAACCATTCTTCATAAGACATTAATTCTTTATCTTTTTTTTCTTTGAAGAAATCTGTTTCAATAATATCAAATTCATTTCCATATTTTTTTCTAAATTCCAAAACAAAAGCCTTCATTGGCATGATATGACCTGTGCCTGCTTCAACATATGGAAATAAAATACGCAACTTTCTTGACATAATTAATTCCTCTTGGTAACTACCTTTAAAATCTCAATACATAAAAATAAGCCTTTATATAATATATATTTATAATAAAGGCATAACTTAGTAGATGCTGTCTAATTGTAGCATAATATGTAATTTAAATCAAGTAATGGAAATGATTACTATATTAAATCATACATTTTAAAAGGAACCTAATTGGTTCCTTAAATTAAAATTCAATTTTAGCTTCTTTTAATGATGGATGTTTTTTATCCTTTTCAGATAATAGTGGCTCTCCTTTATATGGCCATTCAACTCCAACTTCTGGATCATTCCACATAATTCCACCTTCGTCCTCTGGATGATACAATTCATCACATTTATAACAGAAAGTTGCAGTTTCTGATAATACTACAAAACCATGCGCAAAGCCTCTAGGAATCATAAATTGATTTCCTTTTTCAGCTGATAAAATTACACCTTCCCATTTTCCATATGTAGGAGAACCTTTTCTAAGATCAACACATACATCAAAAACTTCTCCTTCAATACATCTTACAAGCTTTGCTTGAGGATAAGTCTTTTGAAAATGAAGTCCTCTTAAAACACCAGCTTTTGATTTTGACTGATTATCTTGAACAAAATTATAATCAAGACCAGCTGCCTTAAAATCTGATTTCTTATATGTTTCCATAAAATATCCACGATTATCGCCATATTTTTTAGGTTCAATAATCACAACATCTTTAATTGATGTTTCAATAAAATTAAAATTTCCAATTTGTTTACTTGCCATAATTTTTCTCCTTATATGCTTAAAGGGCTTCACAGCCCTTTTAATTATTGATTTGTTTTAATTTTTTTTCTTCTTCAATATATTCTTTAGAAAGAATTTTACGATCAACAATTAAATTAACTACACATGCGACAACAAAACCAGCAAGAACTGATACTGCTAAAGTCATAACAGTACTTAAACCACCATCACTTACAACTTTTGCAGCATCATTATAATAAATATTATAATCTTGAATACAATCTAAATAACAAGCTTTGTATTCAGCTGTATAAGTTTCTAATTGTAACTTAAATTCTTTTAATTTAGCTTCAAATACTTCCCTCTTTTTGTCGTCATAGTAATTTTCATTAGGTGAACCATTAGCTTTTGTTGGCGAAGAAGATTCTAAATATTTATCAAGTATTTCAACTTCTTTTTCAATGTCAATATTTCTTTGAGTTAAAGTTATTATTGAGTCATTGTATGTTGATAAATCAAGAGTTTGTAAAGAAGAATCTTTTGATGCTTTTTCAATCAACGCATCTCTTTGAGCCTTAAGTTCTACTAATTTCTTCTCATTATATTGAGATTCAAGAACTAAATTATATCTTTGAGTTTCTAAGTTATTTTGATATGCACTTAAGTTCTTAACATATCCGTTCTTTGTAATTTCGTCACTTAATAATTCCAATTTATTATTTTCAAAAAATAATTCAATTTCTTTAATTTTACTTGAAAGATTTACATTATTATAAGCGACATCTCCATAAGATGCAATTAAAGAATTATAGCCTTCTAAAATATAATCTTTTTGACTTGATAAATAGCTTATCTGAGTTGAATAAATATTAGATGATTCAAACAATTTTAAATTTTCATCAAATACAATACTATTAGCTAAAGAATTACTCTTTGCAACTGGATAACTAATTAAATCAGTCATAAAACTCTTAGCAATCTTATAATCAGGGAACAATTTTGCATTGCATGTTAAAGTATAATGCGAGGTTATATACTCTTTTTCATCCTTTGCAGAATCAGTTGTATCCGTCTTCTTAACCGTAATATCCTCTGTAATTGATACCCCATTTTTAGCAATAATATTATCAACATCGATAACTGAATATTTTTCAAGATTTGTTTGCTTGACTTCTTCCATTAAATTAATCAAATCAAGTGTATTAAATGTTTTTCCATTTGAATAATGTCCGTTTGCAATATTAATATCAGAATATTTAAACTTTGCAACATATGTTTTTTTAGCTGGATTATATACAACCAAAATTCCTAATAATAATACAACAAATGTAGCAACTGATACTATTAAAAATCTAATTTTATTAAAAAACATTGCCTTAAAAATTTGTCCTAAGGTTATGCCCTCTTCTTCTTGTACTTGCTCAGCCATAATAAATACCTCTTTCTTATGCTAAAATATGTTTAAATTATACATTATTTATTATAATGTGTCAATGTTTTCACCTTGACGTTTATAATACTCTAAAGTTCATAATTAAATGCGAAGAGGTAATTCGCATTTTTTTACTTCTTCTTAAGAGTTTTAAATAGAATAATCTATAGCTTCATACTTGTAAAAATTTAAAACTCTTCACCCGGTGTTTAATAAGAAATACCAGGTCACACCTGGAAAACACCACAAAAAAATTATATTAGAGTTGCTGTTGTTCATCAGCAAGTAGGAGGTAAAGAAAATGAAACGTTATATTTTAGTAGACATTAGAGAAAGTGAAGATGCAAAAACAAAAGAGAAATTGTTATTTTTAACATTAGCTAAGCTTGCATCAAAAATGAAAAACGGAGGATTATGGCACCCAAAGAAAGCTGATCAGATTTCTTATTATTGTATCAATGGTTCAAAAGATCCTGTTAAATATGAGGAATTTAAAAAGTATCAACCAGGAACATTATTTGATGTTCAATTTGCTGTAAATGATTTTAATGGAACATTTTTTATTGCTACTTGTGAGCTTGTACCTGGAACTAATAATATCTATGATGAAAAAACATTGTACGATGTAGAGTAAATAATTATGTTGGTACAAGAATATTTAAAATATCTTCCTGAAGATATTACTATAATGATTGAACCCTTTATAAAAAGACGTACTAAAGCAAATTTACCTGGCTTTAACCATTACCAGGGAAATATTAAAGGAGTATATAAAAACTTGCTAGAAAGCAAAGTAATGGTTGTATCAGTTGAAATTGTACCTAATTTAATGAAAGAAAGTCATTTATTATATCATTTTTACATTGAATAATTAAAAAAGTGACAAAAAGCGCAAAAAGTGCAAAAAAGCGTAAAAGCCTTACTTAAAGAATGTGGATAAAATCGGATAGGTAAGGCTTATATACGCGATAGCCTCGGGGCTTGTCCGAGGCGGTCGGCAAAAGGTGCAAAATTAGGCAAAAAAAGGCTATTTTGGCAAGTTATGCCTTATTGGGTGATAAAAGATAAATAAGGTGGTTGTAAAATGCATTTAAAGCAATGCGAGATTGTTTGTGATGTTGATAAATTGAAGGTAGATATTCAAGAGACTTGTATGAAATATAAGACTATTAAAGAGTGGGCTTATATAAATCATGATAAGGACGATACTAGACCTCATTATCACATCTATTTAAATTTTGGTGTTAGTTCCGTTGATACTTCTGTTATTGCTACTTGGTTTCAAGTAGCTGACAATTTTGTAAGTAGGGTTAAGGGTCGTAAAGCTGATATGCTTATGTATTTAACTCATGGAAATGATACTCAAAAAAATAAGCATCAATATAGTGTTGATGAAGTACATGCGAATTTCGATTTCGAAACGGAAATTGAAAATTCAAAAATTATTGGAGATTTTAAAACTTATTCTTATGCTGAGCAATTAAAGTATATTGCAAGCTTGCCAATAAGTGAAAAGAGTAAAGCATTTACTCAACTTAAAAAACTGTGGGAATTGGAGTGTCAAACATTATGCCTAGAGACGGACCGAGATATGCAAGTAGTGTTTATTACTGGTAAAGGTGGTTCAGGTAAAACTACCTATGCAAAAAAGATGCTTGAAAAACTTGGATATGATTATTGTATAAGTTCTTCTTCAAACGATCCATTTCAAGATTATTTAGGACAAAAAGCAATTATTCTTGATGACTTGCGTGATAGGTCTTTTGAATTGGAAGATTTGCTAAAGCTGCTTGATAATAATACAAGATCAAGTGTTAAATCTAGATTTAACAATAAAGTCTTTAATGGCAAAATGATAGTAATTACTTCTTCGGTTCCTTTATGCTATTGGTATTCTAAATTTAAATCAGTAAATTCAATTGAATCATTAGATCAGTTATATAGGCGTATCGGAACTTATATTGAAGTTAGTAAAACGATGATAAATGTATTTGATGACGGAGTTGATGATAAAGGCAAAGGTAAAGGAACACCAATTGCAATATTTAATGAGCTTTCAACGTTTAATAATGTTGAATCTAAGAAAGTAAAAATCTCTGATATATTAAGTGAAGTAAAATTAAGCGACGTTGAAAAGGTGGTAAGTTAAAAATGAGTATATTTAAATTTTTAAATCCTCATGAGAAAGCAAAAAAATATGCTAAGGAGCTTAAGGATAAATGTCGTCTTACAAATGACGGCAAAAAGAAAAAGGAACCCCTTACAGTTTCTCAAGCTGCTTATAGGTTAGGCTATTTACAAGCTAGAAAAGATGCTACTGCTTTATGGAAAGCTAATCAAGAAAAAGCTGCTGTAGCTTCAGCATCAAAAAAGAAAAATATTAAACGTAAAGAACTTGATAAATATGAGCTTGAAAATAGCAAAAAGAATCCAATGGAAGGTATGGATATATTATGAGTATTAATTTAGATAAAAAGGAATATAATGAATTATTAATGTGTGTAGATATTCGTCTTTCATTTATTTCTCAAAAAATTAATTTTTTAATAAAATTAAGAGAAAAAGCTATAACTGGTGAAATTTACGATGATTCATTTGATAAAAAAATAAAATCTCTTAAAGAGGAATATTCATTGCTTGATTCTTTACGTGATAAAATTTTATATGAATAATTTATAATTAAAACTAAAAAAGGAAATAAAAAAAATAAAAGGAGTAAATTAAAATGAAAAGAAAAAATTTATTAAAAAAAATTAGTTTAGGTGCTGTTGGTGTTGCATCAATAGGAGCAATTGCTTTTGGTGTAAGTAAGATAGTACAATTTTGCAAGAACGATAGTAAAACATTATCTCTTGATTATTCAGTAGGGGCTTTAACTGATGAAGGTAAATATCAAGAAGACGAATGTAAGTTATATACAAAGAAAGCTTTTGCATGTGAAGGCTTAAGAGTCACATTTGATTTTGATGCTGAAGTAAATGGACAATTCTACTTCTATGATATAAATGATAAGTATTTAAGCAAATCTGATGTTATTACTGAAGGTTCTTCTGTATCAGTTCCATTAAATGGTGCTTATGCACGAGCTGTAGTTATTCCTACAAATGATGAAGACGGCTCTATTTCATTTACTGAGAAATATAAGTATGGTTCTCAAATGCAAGTAAAAGTTGATAAGAATGCTGAGAGTAATATTAATAATAAGTTTAGGAATTTAAATGGTAATGTATTTCAATTAGTTGATACTATAGGCGAATTATCTTTTAAAAGATTTTGTCTATGGAATGCTGAAGAGAGTAAATTTTATAAGCCACAATATGCTGATGATTTTGTGACAATAAATTCGGCGTTAAATTTATCTAATTATAAAAATCAAAAAATTAATATTGATTATACAAAGGTTGATTCATCTGTACTATTTCCATCTAATTATGCTAATAAATGTGTAATGTTTTTTTATAATAATGATAATAAATTAATTTTAACTAAAAATTCGGATAATTCAAATAAAGATTCCTGTACTATTGATATTCCTAGTAATGCATCTTATTTGATTTTTAATGTTTATTTATCTGTTTCTTCATTAAGTGAAAGTGAATTAAAGACTAAAGTTTTTGATAAAATGCCAAGTTTTATTACAATAAGTAAATAATACTGAAGAGTAGGGCTACTTGCTCTACTCTAATTTATTTTAGGTGTAAGTATGATATTTAAACGAAAAAAGAAACTAAGAGGTAATATTTATATAATCAATGATTCATTAGTATCAAGGGATAGATATTCAAAACCTAATCGTAGAGTTGTAGCAGTAAATAATAATCCTGAAAAAATGAAAATTGTTAAAATTAAAAGTTTATACAATGACAAAGGTGTTAAAAGAAAATGTTTAATACCAATAGATATTTATCCATGTTTATATAAACGTAGTGGAATTGATAAACGTATTTATTATGAAACTAATAAGAACAAGCCAATAAAAGAGACTAAAATGAAAAAAACACGCTGTAAATTAAATAAGCGTGACATGAAAAAAATAAAAAATATATATTAAAAAAAATCCCCACTACCATAGATAGTGGGAGGCTAAAATATAATAAATATATTTTGTCTATGGTTATTATATGTAAAAAAATAAAAAAATGCAATAGTGAGGTATTAAAAAATGAAAATATTTAATGATGATAAAATTAACAAGTATGTAATAAATAATAGTTGTGTTGTATTAAGTACCATTAAGGAATTTATGTATTTCTTTTTTCATATAAGTACTTCTTATCTTTTAACAATTACAAATGATTTATTATCAAAATGTAATTTCACAAATGAATTTTACGATTATGTAAATTCATGCATTAGTGAAGTTAGTTGTAAGTTGGAAGAATCTAAAAAATACGGACCTTATATGTATTTTCAACGTGATTTAATTTTTGAAAATTTAACATATGGTGTAGATGATTTATTATCGTTCTTTGAAGGCTTAAAAGAGGTTGTAATGGGATTAAGTTCTCGTTTAATATTATCATCAAATGATATTATAGAAATTGTAGGAAAGATATTACTTTATTGTCCTTTTGATAAGTTAACTAATTAACTTATATTGTCATGTGTAAAACATGATGCATTAATGTATGAGAGGTGGCAAAATTGAGATTTAAACAATTAATAAAAATTTTTGGTAAGTATTTAATAGTAGCTCCTGTAGTAGTTTTATTTATCTTCTTTTGCTTGTTCTTTAATGGTAATGTTTATGCAGCTAGTGAAACTGCATCAGTTTTAACTGATTTACAAAAGGATCCTAATTTTAATATTAGTGATTATCCTTCTGATTATACTGATTATTCAATTAAAGTAATTCAAATTGCGGAAACAACTGCTAAAGAACTTGTTGTATATATTTATCAACCTTCACATTATAAAGTAGATTTGACAGCAACTAAAATTTCAATAAGTTATGGTTATTCAAAAGACGGAACAGGACTAGAACCAAAGATATATCCATTAAAGCTTTTATCTACCGAAGGTGTATTTGATAAATACCTAGTAGAAAATTATACTATCACTTCTGATACTTCTAGGTATTATAATATTGTTTCTATTTTTAGAAATTATAATTCAACGGCTGATAAAGAAAAAAATGATGGTTTTGACTTTACCGATATAGCTTGTTCAGTAGGTCAACAATGGTGTGCTTATTATTTAAATGACTCTATAGTATATGAAATGAATACTTTTAATACAATGCAAATTGATACAATTTATGAAGATAATATTGATTTTAATGATTCAATGAGTTGGAATAATTTTGCATGTAATTATAATAAAGGTCAAGTATGGTTCAAGTGTTTTAATGCTCCTGATTATGTAATAAAACATATTTTTAATGTTGATTTAACTTGGAAAAAACAATATATGAAATATACTAGTTATAATTTAAAAGCTGATACTGATGAAGCTATTGGCGATGTTGAATACATAGATAATATAACAATAGATGATAAAGATGTAATCGAATATACAAATTCAGGTTTAATTAAACGTACTTATTCATGGAATAAGATTTTATCAAGTGAAGATTTTATTAATGCTTTAAATAAAAATAAATGTGAATTAAATGATGACGCATTAAAAAAAATTAATGCTTCTCAATGGGTAATAACTTATGATATTACTCCATGTACTATTGAATTTGTTGGAGGAACTTATGTTTCTTCTTATAAATATCATTATAAAGTTTTTGATTCAGGAATATTAAGGATATCATTTCAAGATATTTTAGGCAAATTTTATGACTTAGGTGTTATTAATAGTTTAACTTCTCCAGACTCAATTAGTGGTGGTAATAATTCTTTAGCTCCTTTATTGTCTACTTTAGGAGATTTCTTTACTAAATTATTTCAAATATTAGGAATTTTAGCTTTAATATTGGTATTAGTATTTGTTTCAAATTTAATTCTTCCTGTATTTAAAGTATTAGAAGTTATTTGGAATGGAATTATATTTGTTATTAGTTTACCTTTTAAATTGATAAATTGGATTTTTAAATAAAAAAATAAGTCTTATTGAGGCTTATTTTCATTTGAATTATTTTTATTGATTTTGTCTTTTAAATTTAATATATAAATAAATTCTATTATTGTTATTATAATAAAAATTGTTGCTATTGCAATCCAAGCTTCAACTGAATCTAAAAAAAACTCATTTCTTCCAGCTGTTAAAATTATTGAATTTATAAACTTCATACTTTTACGTCTCCTTAATTGTTTATTATTTTATCACGAGGTATTTTTTATGTCAAATTTTAAAAAGGTTTTAAAGGTTATTTTATTTTTTGTTTTATGTTGTATTATAGGTTATTTTTTCTATGTATTTAGTCAATTAAATAATGTTGCTGAGGTGTAGTTATGAAAAATTATTTTAAACGTATTAAAAAAGATTATAGACATATAATAATGCTTTTTCTTATTGTGCTAAGCTTAGCACTTATTCCATTATGCTTTAAATATGCTCATTTAAGATTGTTAGAATCCTTAAAAGATTTATGGAATTGCTTCCTGTTCTATATATCAGAACTTTTTGATTTGGGACTATCAGGAGACTTATCAATAATTAAATTGACTAAGCAGCCTTTTACTCTTCCTTTTAATATTCCTAGTGACTGGGATACTTTCTCAAGTCTTATGGGAAATTATTGGAAAGTGTTCTTCTCTTGGAACACTTTAAAAACCTATATAGGAGTAATAGGAAATTTTGTATTTTATATTACAAAAGGTCTTTTAATTATTGTACCTATTATTACTACTTTTCTTCTAATTTTAAAATTTAAGAAATCAAAGCCAAATAATAACTATGGAAAAGATACTAAACCTCTTCAGAAGTTTAAAAGCTTTGAAAAAAAAGTTTATGTTCCTACTAAAAATTGGGTCATAAATTTTATTGCTTTTGTTAAAGAAAATAAATACTATTTAACTATCATTATTTGGATATGGTGCTTTAGCTTTAATTTCATATCTATTGTAATTGAACTACTAGCATTTTATTTATACTTTATTGCAAGTCTAAAGACTTACACACTGTACATACAGTTTGTTAAGCTATTAATGGATTTATCCGTTGTAATTAATTTTATACCTGTTTTTATATGGGTTTTAATTGTTTTATTTATATTCGATAAAATAAGAAAAAATATAGCTTATCAAAAATTAAGTCATATGGAATTAATGAATAGAGGCTTTATCAATGAAAGACCAATCGTTTCAATGATATGTGGCACTATGGGAAAAGGTAAAACAACAATGGCAACTGATATTGTTTTATCTCAAGAAATAATGTTTAGAAATAAAGCTTTTGAAATGATCCTAGAATGCGATTTAAAATTTCCTAATTTCCCCTGGATAAATTTAGAACTAACATTAAAACGATTATTTAATAATCATTCACTCTATAATCTAGCTACAATTAAAAGATATATTAAAGTCAGAAGAGATTACTTCTCTTCTCATCAAGAAGAGAAATATATATTTAATTACGATTTTAAAAGATATGGCTTAAGCTATAATGACGGCTTAAAAGTTGTAGATATTTGGGAAGTTATAGAGGAATATTCACAGCTGTATTTTGTCTACATTATTCAGTCTTCATTGATTTTATCAAATTATTCAATAAGAACCGATAATAATATATTATCATTAGGCAACTTTCCCCTGTGGGATACCGAGTTATTTCGGAAGAATCCCAAGTTCAACAATGCATGCTGTAAGCATGCTCATATATTAGACTTTGATGCTCTCCGTCTAGGACGCTCCTTAATTGCTGAAAATGAAAGAGCGAACTTCTTTGAATTCGGTGTAATATCCATAACCGAAATTGGCAAAGAACGTGGCAACAATTTAGAGAATCAAACCATAAAAAAGAATAGTGATGAATGCAACCAAAAAAATGATTTATTTAATTCTTGGCTTAAAATGGTGCGTCACTCGGCCACCATAGGAAACTATCCATTTGTAAAAGTTATTACTGATGAACAGCGTCCCGAATCGTGGGGAGCTGATGCAAGGGACCTTTGCGAAATTGTAAGAATTAATGATAAATCTGATATGAAACTTGCAATGCCTTTCTTTACTATTGAAGAAATGCTTATTTCCTTTTTACAATCTAGATTCCAATCTAGATATTATAATTATAGATATGAACATGGAGATATATCTCTTCTAGTTTACCTTTATAAAGAAATAATAAGTTGTTTATCAAACTATTCTAAAAAAATTTATAATAGATTCGGCTATTATAAATTACAAGTAGGTATTGAATCAGGAACACAGGACGGAGAAATAAAAAAATCAAATTACTATTTAATGGCTAAAAAAATCTATTCAAAGAGATTTAGTACGGATTGTTTTTCTGACTTCTTCAATGAGAAAGCTTTAAGGTCAAATGTTGGTATAAATGATATACCAGCCTTTAAAACTGAGAAAGCATCATTTGAGGAACTTATGGAAGAAAACTCTTTCTTTATGAATGATTTAACAAAAATTCTAAAAAAAGAAAAGTAATCTTATGATATAATCAAAAAGTCATAGGACTTAGACATTAAATAAAAAACAAAAACGAATGCGTCCTTGCACAAGCGGTCTAGCGTGCTGGACGCATTTGTTTTTTACTAAGGGTGAAAATAAAAATGCGAAACTTTAATCATTTAACAAAAACACAAAGATTACAATTAGAAGCTTATTTAAAAATAAAAATGCCTAAAAAAGAAATAGCTAATCTTTTAGGTGTTCATATTTCAACAATTTATCGAGAAATAAAAAGAGGAGAATATCAGCATTTAAAAAGTGATTTAACAACTGAAATTAGATATTCTTCTGATATGGCTGAATCTAAATATAGAAACTATTTAAAAGCTAAAGGACAAGACTTAAAAATAGATAAAGATTTTAAGCTTGCAAGCTACATTGAAAAAAGAATAATTGAAGATAAGCTTTCTCCTCTTGCAGTTCTAGGAGAAATAAAAGCTAAACATTTAAAATTTAAAACTTCAATATGTGTAAATACCCTTTATTCTTATATCTATAAAGGAATTTTTGAGCGCTTAGAAATGAAACATTTAACCTTTAAAGAAAGAAAAAAGCGATATAAACATTTAGAACAAAAGCGAGCTCCAAGAGGAACTAGCATTGAAAAAAGACCTGATGAAATCAATAAAAGAAATACGTTTGGACATTGGGAAATGGACTGCGTTTGTGGTTCTACAAAAACAACTTTACTTGTATTAACTGAAAGATTAACTAGAAAAGAAATTATAAGAATAATGCCTAATCAAGATACTAAATCAGTTCTAGCTGAATTAAACAAGCTTGAAAAACAATTTGGTTGTAAAAGGTTTAAAGAAATCTTTAAATCAATAACAACTGATAATGGAACTGAATTTGCTGATTATGAAGGAATAACTACTTCTATTTATACAAAAACTCCAAGAACTAAAGTATATTATTGTCACGCATATTGTTCATGGGAAAAAGGAACTTGTGAACGTATTAATAGAGAAATAAGGAGATTAATTCCTAAAGGATCTAATTTAAGTAATTATACTTCTGATGATATTCAGTTTGTAGAAAATTGGGTAAACAATTATCCAAGACAAGTTTTAAATTTTTTTAATTCAAATGATTTATTTAAACAATATACAATATAAAAAAATAAGGACTTTATAATTAAAATCCTTACTAAAATATAAAAATTATTATATTTTTACCTATTTTTCGCATTTACTATTGACATATATAAAGATATATTCCAATTATTACCACGAAAAACCAAAAGATTGGATTAGTTTTTACAAGAAAAAAATATTCAAAAACAAATTTAAAAGATAAATCATTAATGCTAAATTTTCCTTTAAAGAAGTTTATAATAAAATAGATTATTGACCATATAATTAAAGGTATGATTACCTTTAAAAGCCTTTTCTTAAAAAAAGTTTTAGTGTCATATCTTTCCCTATAATCAATTAATGTCGCACCAGTTATCATAAAAAACACTAGAACAGCACAATATGCAATAGCTCTTATTAGTACTTCAAATACAAAATTTGCATCAGATGTGTAGCCCGTTTCAAATGTGTGTAAAATAACAACACCTATGCAGGCTAAAACATTTAATATTGAAATGTAATTTTTTTTCATAACTCACCTACTAATTTTTATAAGCTTAATTTGTAAATCCATTTGTCTTGAATTGCTAATTCTTTTGGTTTTAAATCCATATAACATAGGCAAATTGAAAATAATGGCATCATCTTATTTGAAAAAAATAATGTATCTACAAATCCACTTATCATAAATGTAGCAAGAATTGAAACAAATACAATCAAATACCAATCAATTCTTTTAATACAATGCCATCCAATATTCACTAAATAAACTAGAAAGCAAATAACACCTATAATACCAGCAGTTGATATTTGGAAAAAATAATTATGATAATTATATACAATTTGTGGTGTTTCACTTAAAATAAATATTCTTTGAGTTCCATAGCCTGTCCCAAGCAACCAATTTTCCTTAAAATGTCTCCATGCAACTGGCCATAATTCTTGTCTACCATTTAAATGATTATCACCATCAGCTCTTTTATCACCAAACAAATCAAATACACCAGTAAAATATAATGTGGCAAGAATGCATACTCCAACAATTGCTATACTACACATCGTTATAACAAACTTTTTATTTTTACGATTTTTTATGATTATCAAGATAAAAGCTGCACCAACACTTCCAATAAGACCTAGTAGTGACCCTCTTGATGAAAGTAAAATACTTACTAGAGTTGTTCCAATAAGTGGAAAAATAAAATAAAGCTTTTGATACCAAGTTAATTCGTACCATTTTGTTATTAGAATATAGCATGCAAAGATAAAGCTTATATTCATCATTGCACAATAATGATTACTATAATCCCATCCTAAATGAAATAACTTTTTATCAAAAAATAAATCTTTAAATGCATGATTTGGAAGTAATTTAAAAAAATGAATAACAACCATTATGAAAATCACATAAAATATAGCAACAAAGCTATTAGCTAATTCTTCTTTTGAATCATCTGTAATCTTTACGGTTAGCAATACAAAATACATTACAAGCAAATTAATTAAAAATCCACCAGTTGCTGCTAATGTTGTTAATGGTTTTACTGATGTAATCATACTTAAAAGCATTGAAATAGCAAGTAAAATAGTCGTAATAATAAAACTATTTGAAATAGTTATACATAAAACTTCTTTTCTTTTGCAGTAAATAAAATAAAATAATGTAGCAATCAATATTACCCCAACAACACACGCTAAAACAAAACTAAAACTTTTAAAATTCGGCACTTTAGATAAACCACCACCAAGTATAAAAATAACAATACTTGGCAAATAATTAAATCTTGATTTAAATAACATCATCAAACTTAATATTATTCCTACTTCAATATAGGTCCACATACCAATATTAAAGCTAAAATTTAAAATTGTTAAAATACTTATTAATCCTAAAAAATATTTGCTTTCAAAGAAGGTTTTAACTGCATTTTCATATTTATTTAAAATTTTCATCATATTGCACCTACTTAAGAATCTCTTGTATCGTACTTGTTACTGCTAGTGTAATTTCTTCTTCAACATAATAATTTTTTATATTTTTCTTTATGCAATTAACTAAATGCACAAGCTCCATTCTTATTCCTTCTCCATCTGATTGATAATAATATGGTTTATTTTGATTTTTATTTTCAAAACGTGTTTCAAAATATTCAGATTTCCACCATGGAGATGGAATATAAATATATCCTTTTGTACCTGATATTCTCATATCACTTTCCGATTTTACGCCTATACCAAGTGATAGTGTTGCGCATGCATTATCATATTCAATATTAATTTTAGAATATCCACCTTTTATTCCATCAACATCATAGGATTTTGAATAAATATTATGATATTTAAGACCTAAAATTTTAAATACAGGTAAAAGCCCTATTGAAATCCATTCTGTAATACTATTACAAAAGCTAGTTTGCTTCATCCATTCTTTAAATTCAAGGCTTGTACAAGTTGCATCTATTGCTTTTACATCGCCTATTATTCCACCTTTAATTAATAAAATTAGTCTTGAAAATGACAATAAAAATGCAGTTTTTATTGAATCAAATAGCACGAGATTATTTTTTCTAGCAAGTGAAAATAATTCTTCACATTCATCTTTTAATAAAGCAATTGGCGATTCACTAATAACATGTTTTCCATTACATAAAGCTTTTTTTATGATATCATATCTTTTTTCTGGCCTTGTTGCGACATAAATAATATCATTTTCCTTTAAAAGCTCATCATATGAAGAAACAACTTTATCAATATTTGAAAAATCAAAGAAAGGTGTTTCATCAAAATAAGTTGAATTAAAAACTAAACCATTAACATATTTAGCATTTTCTTTAAATTTATTAATAGTTATATCAGTCCCAATAGCACCTAATTTATATTCAATACTTTTTCTTATTTGCGTACTTGAAATACCTTCAGTTCGTGGCAAATAAACAACTTTACAATATTCATTTAAATAATCAAAATGACCTTCCCAATCGGAACCAACAGTGAAGATATCAACTCCATAACGCTTAATATCATCAATTTTTTGGCCCATATATTCTTCAGGAAAAACCTCATCGGCAATTCCTAAAGATTTTACAGCCTCAATTCTTTCCATAAGGCTTTGCTCAACATTGATTTTACCACGATTAATATCAAAATTTTCAGTCGTAACACCAACGATTAAATAATCACCTAAAGCTTTAGCTCGCTTTAAAAGATTAATATGTCCTTGATGTAAATGGTCATATGTACCATATGTTATTACTTTCACCATAAAGGATAGCCTCCTTTTATTTATTATCAACTAAATAAAAATATTTTAAAAATTTTTCCATTGATTTTATAGATCCTGTTGATACTCTGATGTAATTTTTTAATAATGCATTAGAATATCCATGTACTAAAACATTATATTGTTCTTCTAATTGCTTCACAACCATTAAAGCATCATGCTTAGGCTTTATAAAAATAAAATTTCCTCTGCAATCTCTACATTCATAACCATTTTCTTTTAAATTAACTAAAATATAGGCTTTACCTTCATCTTGAATTTGAATTAATTCTTTATAAACCTCTGGATGATCTAATAATCTTTCTCCAAATAATAACGCGATAGAGTTTACGTCAAATGTTAACTTACCACGCTTTATATAATCAATAATTTGAGGATTGCTTATTGCAACGCCTAAGCGACATGCTGCTATTGAAAACATTTTTGAGAATGTTCTTAACACAATTACATTTGGTTCCTTTAAAGCATAATCAATAAATGTATTTTTATAAAAATAGTGATATGCTTCATCTACAACCAAAATAGCACCAACCTCTTGCGTTCTTTTAAGTACAAGTCTAAATTCTTCTTCTGTATAAACATTGCCAACAGGATTATTAGGGTTAAGCAAAACGACAACTCTTGTATCTAAATCGATAGCATTAATAATATTTTCTATATTAATTGTTAAATCATCATTATACGCTACAGGTTTATGCTTTAATCCTAAAATATTGCAATTTACCCAATACATTTCAAATGATGGCGATACCGTTACAACACTTTTGCCAGCTTCTCCAAACGTTTCAAGAATATATCTAATAGCCATATCTGATCCATTTGTAGCAACAACGTTTTCGTATTGAGCTCCTATAAAGTTTGCATACTTATTTAAAAATTTATCAGGCTCTGGATATATCGCTAAAAATTCTGGTGTAATTTCCTTAAGAACACTATCAACAAAATCTTTAGGAAGTCCTTCGGGATTTTCATTCATATCATATCTTAAGCAATTATATCTTTTTTGTCTTGGAAAAACTCTAACTGTATTTTTAATATTTTCATTAACATAGTATTTCATAATCTACCTCTTAATAATCAATTTGTTCAAAAAGCTTTTCAAACTCTTTCTTATCTATATTCCGATATTCTTTATATGATTTATTTAAATCAAAATAACACTCACCATGAATATTTTCACCTTTGACAGTAGGAATAGTCATATAATCATTATATTCTTGCCTCAATACTTCATCATATTTAACAGGAATCATTATTTCAATATCTTCAAACTTATGCATTGTAGTTTCATCAAACCAGCCAGATTTCCAAACATTTTTTTCATATCCAGGCATAAAAGTAATAAGACCAACAAAGTCTTTTTTTCTAGAAGACATTGCAAGCTGCTTTATTTTCTTAATTTTCCTTTCACATGAGGCTTTTGTTGGACATAATAATGAAACAATAATTTTTTTTACTATTCCTTTAATTCCCCTACCATAATCTTTGGTAGCTTTTGAATAAGAAAGTGAACGTAAAATTTTTATTTTACGAGTTTGTTTTACGCCATCAACATAATCATAAGGGAATATATCAATCCAAATTCCACAATTCTTTCCTAATTTTAAGTCATTAAACATATTTTTTGTTAGACATGTAGTTTCATTATTTCTGATTTGAGCATGTCCATTATAGTACATTCTTTCTGTATCGTTTGTTTGCAAGAAATATTTAGTGTTATCTAGATAACTAGGAGCTACTTTTAAAAAATTTTCATAGTCATCTCTTGGCATCATTAAATCAATATCATCATCCCATGGTATATATCCATTATGCCTAATTGCACCAATTAAAGTACCCCCAGCGGCTACGCATTTTAAATTATTTTCTTTACAAATTAAATTAACCAATTTAACCATTTCAAGTTGACATTGCCATATTCTTTTTCTTTTTTCAGTAACTTTAAAATCACATATAATTTCTTCTTCTAAATTCATTTTAATCCCTACCTTCTTTTTAGTTTATTTAAAACTTTTTTAGTTGAATCAAAAACAAAGCTGTCTTTTAAAATATATAGTAATCCAAAATAAATAATAATTCCTATACCAATTTCTAAAACCAGATATGAAATAGCTTTAAATTTTGAAAAATCACTATATAGCCATAAAGTATTAAATATAAATACTGCAGCAAACATAAACAAACCAGAGATAATATATTTATACCCTATTTTTATAAAATTAATTGGTTCAAATATTTTTCTTGAAAAATAAATATATAAACAGGTTATTACACCTTCCGCAATTACGGAAGCAATTGCGGCTCCAATTGATTTAAGGAAATAAATCAAAAAGCTATTTAAAACAAGATTAATTAATGCACCAATAATTAAAAATCTATTACTAGTCTTTTGTAAATCAAATGGTGTATAGTAATGTGTACCCAAAAAATTACTAAGACTTATAATAATTATAATTGGTGAAAAAACATAAAGTAAAGTTATACATTTTTCATAACCTTCACCTAAATAAATAGGAATAAAATTACTTGCAACAGCACATAATCCTAAGCAAATAGGAATTGACATACACATTGTAAAATGACATGATTTATTCATTAATAATTTAATATCACCTATTCGTCCCATTGAATAATAATATGATATACGTGACCTCATTATAATATTTAAGCTTGTTATAACCGTAAGCGGTAATTTAACAATTTTCTCGGCTTGTTCATAATAGCCGTTTTCAAAATCAGATTTTGTAATAAGACCTATCATCGTTTTATCAAGAACTGTGTATATTTGAATTGCTATAGTTGGTATAAAATAAACCATACAGGGCTTAAAATGATCAAAGGGATGAAGCTTAGATGGCATTTTAACACCTTTAAAAAAGGACAGCATTTTGGGCAAGCATAAAACATAAGGAACAGCAGTAGAAAGAATTGTTAAAATAGCCGCTATATTTATATCACTTTGGTCATGAACCATTATAAATATTAAAGGGATATAAGTAATTCTTGATATCATATTAGATAATGCCAAAATTTTAAAATCTTCTATTCCTTGGAAAAACCAACTGAAATCAAATGCTGTCATTAAAAGCGTGATTCCATAAAGTGCATAAAGCACTTGATTTTTTTGATAGATTATAACAAAAATAACATAATATAAAGCAAGAGAAAAAATAGTAAGTAATATTCTTAAAATACCAATTTCCAAGGTTATCTTTTTTAAATATCCCTTATCGTTTTGGTGAACTGCAATAATTCTTTGACCATAAGTTTCTATTCCTATATTGGCCAAAAGCACAAAATAGGAAACAATTGAGGCAATATAGCTTAATCTTCCATTTCCGTCTGCGCCCAATTTTCTTGATAAATAAGGCGTAACTAAAATTGGTACTAAAAGCATAATAAGTTTTGCCATCATATTATAAAAATAATTCTTTTTTATGTTTGATTTTGTGCTTTTTTCCGCTTCCATTTTAAACCTACTTTACATTTTTTAAAAATTCAAAGGCGGCCATTATAGTATCATCCATATCATAATACTTATAGCCTCCAAGTCTGCCACCAAAGAAAACCTTATTTTCATGCTGTGATAATTCTTTATACTTTCTATATAATTCATTATTTCTATCATTATTAACCGGATAATAAGGCTCATCACCTAATTTCCAGGTTGATGAAAATTCTTTTGAGATAACTGTTTTAGGTGATGTTATATCAAATTCAAAATGCTTATGCTCAATAATACGTGTATAAGGAACATCATAATCCGTGTAATTTATAACCGCATTTCCTTGATAATTATTAGTATTTAAAATTTCTGTTTCAAAACGAATTGAACGATATTCCAAATTACCAAGTGAGTAATTATAGTATTCATCAATTGGTCCTGTGTAGATTATTTTATTTGCAATATTATCAAGTTCTTCTTTATTTTTAAAATAATCACAATTTAATCTAACCTCAATACCACTAAGCATTTTTTCAATCATTTTAGTATATCCACCAATAGGAATTCCTTGATAACGATCATTAAAATAATTATTATCAAAAGTAAATCTTACCGGTAATCTTTTAATAATAAATGCCGGAAGCTCTCGACAAGGACGTCCCCATTGCTTGGCAGTATATCCTTTTACTAGCTTTTCATAAATTGTTGGCCCAACAAGATTAATTGCTTGGTCCTCAAGATTTTTGGGGTTTTCAACGTTATAAGCCTTCTTCTCCTCTTCAATACGTTTCATAGCCTCTTCTGGTGTGAATACATCAGACCAAAGCTTAGTAAAAGTATTCATATTAAAGGGAAGATTATAGCATTCATTTTTATATCTAGCTACAGGCTGATTAATATAATTATTAAATTCAGCAAATTGATTTACATAATCCCATACAATTTTGTCAGATGTGTGGAAAATATGAGCTCCATATTTATGAACATTTATTCCCTCAACGTTTTCCGTATATATATTTCCTGCAATATGATTTCTTTTATCAATTACAAGAACTTTTTTTCCTTTTCTTGCAAGCTCATGCGCACACACTGCACCATATAAGCCTGCACCAACTATTAAATAATCGTACATAATAATTACCTTCCATCTACAAGTAAATTTTCTAATCTTACTGACCGATATACTAAATTCTTATCTCTATATCCGACAAACATAATGTTACTTTTTTCTTCATCTAATTTAACATTTTCTACCTCAAGACTATAATAAGCATAAGCCAATATTGAATTCTTTAAAGCATCATCACCTAGAACAAATAATGTTTCAAAAGTATCATTAGGCACTCCCGTCACAAAAGAGGGGATGTCAGCCCAACGTCTTCCATCTTTAGTGTAAAAACAATTATTGTCTGCCGTCACTCTTGCTAAAGTTATATCACTTAAATTATAAGTTCCATTTTTCATTCCATAAAAACTAGTTTCAAAAGAACCACCATTTTTATTTTTTCCATAAAGAACTAAATCAGCATTATAATTTATAACATAACGGTCAATTCCTTTTGATATCAAATATTCCTTAATTTTTTCTCCGATAAAACCTTTTTTTATGTAGTCTAAATCTATTAGTCCATCACCAAGTAAATGAACATCATTGTCATTAATTGCAACTCGTGTTGAAAGTGATACTTCTATTTGCGTTAAACATTCATTTTCAGTGGGCAATTCTTCCGTTATCATATGTAAATCCCATAAATCCTTTAATGTACCATACAAAGGATTTACAACCTTATATGATGTGCTTAAATCAATCGTATATTCAATAAGTTCAACTAATTTTGCATCTAATGTTGCATATTTATTAACATTTAAAGCTGCAAGATTATTCTTAGTATCGTTAACATGCTCATGGTCAAGCATTGTATTCCAGTAATCAATAAGACATAAAATATCATTAGCATTTTCTTCGGAACCATTTTTATAAAAATTAATATCAATATATTCATTATTTTCATATCGATAAAACATATTATATTCTAGTATTTCTTCATGACTACAACCGATTAATATCCCCAATAATGCTAATAACAATATTATTAATTTTTTCATTCGCTTTCCTCGTACATTTGCTTAATTAGAACAGGAAGGTCATTTCTAATTTTAAAATTCATATCATGTTCAAATAATGATGCATCACTACATAACGTTTTCGGTTCATTTAGTCTGATAAATTTAGAATCAACTACAATATATACCTTACCGGTTTTAGCATCATAGCCTACCTCATCTAATCCTTCGCCTTTAAACAACAGTTCAACACCAATTAATTTAAACGCTTCTTTAGCAAAATCTTTTATTGAATAAGTTACACCTGTACCAACAACATAATCCTTAGGATTATCTTGCTCAAGCATTAGGTATGAAGCATAAACATAATCTTTAGCAAAGCCCCATTCACGTTCTGCATTTAAATTGCCTAAATGAAGAACATAGTCTTGTCCCTTAGAAATTCTCTTTACACCTTCAATGATTTTTTTAGAAACATATCCATTTTTTCTATATGGAGATTCTTGATTATAGAATACACCATTAACTGCATACATTCCGTAATTTTCACGATATGATTTTACAATATAATAACTATACAACTTTGAAACTGCATATGGACTTAATGGATTCATCGGTGTTTTTTCATTTTGAGGTACAATCTTACCATCAAATAAATAACAAGATGATAAATTAAAAATCTTAGTGTTTAATTCTAATTGCTTTACTGCATCTAATATTCTTAAAATACCTAAAGCATTTACATTAGTGGTATATTCAGGAATATCATATGATAAATTAATATGTGATTGAGATGCATAATTATATATTTCATCTGGTTTTATTTTTTCAATTATTTTAGAAATAACGGTAGAATCAGTCAAATTACCAATACTAACAAATATTCTTTTTTCATATAAATCTTCATTTTCAAAATATTTTTTCAAATATTTATTTTCATAATCAGCCTTTGACTCAAGTAACAAATGTATTTCATAATTTTTCTTAAGCAAAAACTCAATCATGTATAAGCCATCTTGCGATGTGGCTCCCGTAATTAACGCTGTTTTTCTCATTAGCTTTCTTGTCTCCCTTATTTTAGGTAATACACCTATTAAAGATAAATGACCACTGAAGGTAACATTCTCTTTTTCCGAAGTAAAAATGAATGTATCTCCTTGGTGGATCTTTTTACCATCTACTATACCCTCACCATCTAATACATAAAAAATTTCAAATCCTTTATTTTCATATTCACAAACACCATCAACCTCTAAGCGATAAACATTAAAATGTTTATTTTTAAATGTTGAATTTTCCTTAAATGAGAATATATTATTGCTAGGATCATTATATTTAATAACATCCATTGATTTATCAATATGAAGATCTCTTTTAGGTATTCTATCATAATCATAAAGTCTGTAGGTTACATCTGATGATTCTTGTATTTCAAGAACAAATGAATTTTTATGAAGTGCATGAACTGTGCCAGGATTAACAATAACTAAATCACCAGGATTAATTGCTTGTTCATATAAAAATTCATTATAAAGTTTTTGTTTGATTAGACTTTCAAGTTCAAACTTGTTTTTTACCTTAGTTCCTAAAGTAACAGTTTTAGCTTCATTTCCATCCAATACATACCAACACTCAAATTTACCTAACGAATTTTCATTTTTTAGTGCATACTCGTCATCAGGATGAACCTGAATTGATAAATCCTCTGAGGATGATATTAGCTTAATTAATACAGGGAATTCTGGCTCTTCATAGGCAATACTTCCAAATAGCTCTGGGTGCTCACGCCATAAATATCGCAGTGTTTTTCCTTTATATGGTCCATTATTTATAATTGATGACTTTTGAGCATAGCCCGATACAATCCAAGCTTCACCAGTTCCATGCTTACAATCATATATTTTATTTAATTCCGTTCCAGCCCATACTTTAGGTTCAAAATATGGTTTTAAAAATAAAATCATGACCTTACCTCCTACATTAGAAGTTTCTTTATTTCCTGCATCCTATCCTTATTGCATATCAACAAATTATTTTTTGTAGATACTATTATTTTATCACAAATTCCAATTAAATTAATCTTTTGTGTTATTCCATCACAAATTATTATATTATTATGAGAATCAATTAGCATCGTTTTAGCATTCCTAATTACATTTCCATCTAAATCATGTGAAAATAAATCATCAAACGCTTTATATGATCCAACATCAGACCAATCAAAATTTGAAGGAATACAATACAAATTTTTAGCATGCTCCATAATTGCATAATCGATTGATATTTTAGGGAATTCTTCAAAAATACTACTTATATCCTTAGCTGTTTTAATTCCTTCATTTTTAGAAATATTCATTTTACTTAATACTTCTAAATGCTTAGGAGAATATAATGAAAAAGCATTTTTTATTACATTATAGTTAAAAATAAACATTCCACTATTCCATAAATAATTTCCACTTTCGTAATATTTTTGAGCAATTTCATAACTAGGTTTTTCTTTAAATGCCAGAACCTCAACAGGAGTGTTTATTTTGGTTTCTTTTACCTCAATATAACCATATCCTACCTCAGGATAGGTAGGCTTAATACCTAATGTTACAATATTACCATTTAAAGCACAATCTGTTGCGATTTTGATTGTATTTCTAAAATTATCACCATCAGAAATTAAATGATCTGATGCTAAAACACAGATTGTTGGATTATCATAATATTTTGAAATAATATATGAACCATAAGCAATCGCACTTGCCGTATCCCTAAATGCTGGTTCTATTATAATATTTTCTTCTGGTATATCTTTTAATTCCTCTTTTAAAGCTTTAACCTGCAGTTCATTAGTAGATACAAAAATTTGCTTGGCACTATCTACCATAGGTAATATTCTTTCATAGGTTAATTCAATTAATGATTTATCACTAAACACCTTTAATAACTGTTTTGGTCTTTCTTTAGTTGAAAGAGGAAAAAATCTTTCACCTTTTCCGCCAGCCATTATTAAAAAAGTTAACATATTATCCCCTCTTCTTTAGTTCTTTACGAGCCTTATGCCATTTGAATAAGCGATATATCCTTCTTTTCAAATCATATAAAGGCTTGTCTCCTAAGGTTGCGACCTCAAGCTCTTTTATTTTTAAATTTCCTTTATACGCAATCCAAACATTAAATAATCTTTCTGATAAAAAGCCAAAGACTCTTGCTTGATAGTTATCTCTTCCATCGTTTATATTAATTCTATCCTTAAGTTTAAATAAAACATCAAACAAGAATGAACAATACTCATCAATTAGACTCTTTTTACACACAAACATATTATAATTATAAGCCCAATTATTATTGTACATTACCTTGTTAAAAGCATCTACATATTGAGGAAAATCCTCATGAATAAGTACCTCTAAGGCTTCAATGTCAGAGGGTACTTGTTCATGCTTATATTGGTCTATAAGATTTACTTCATGTGGCCAACAATGCTTTACCGGTAAAATAATATCATAAGATTCAAGATATTTTTCTATTTTATTTTTTTTAATAACCTTATAATTGAAAATATTGATTTTTCTTTTGGAAAATAACCTACGATAATGTTCAAGTCCCACATAATCAGACTTTGTATCATTTTTCCAAATTGAATACAAACCGGTAAGCTCACAAAAGCTTGAATTTAAGTTAGATATATTATCTTTAAGATCATCTTTAATATAATCAGATCTATCAATATCCTTATTATACGCCCCTACAAGCATCATTGTCCTATCCTTAGGTATTCTTCTATCTTCAACAACTTTATGAGTCATACAATATAATGTTAACATAAAAATTCTCCTTAGTCTTAATATATAAAATGATCTTTCCAAAAGAAAAAACGATATGGTAAAACCTCATGATGTCCTAAGACAACAATTAAGTAATATGTAGAACTACTTATAATTAAAATTAAACTAATTGTAATCAGTATCCCTATCCATTTTTGTTTAAATAAATCTAAAAACATTGGTACAATAAAAATTATTGACCAGTAATACCAGTTACATGCTCGAGACATTGTTTCTACAATTGGATTAAAAATTGATAAAATTCCAATTATAGTTGCTAAAGTCAAACATACAAGTAAAGTAAAAGTATATTGATTATAACTACTTACCTTTTTATAGAAAACCAAAGCTATAAGCAAAGTAATTCCCGAAGGAATTAAATAAAAATATAATGGACGAGGAACCCCGGTTATTTCAAAATATTTAATATAACGTGTATTTTTTAAGATTGCTTTTGTAAGAGGAATATAGGTTGGGCTTAAAGCAATTATAACAATTAAAAAGAAAAAAGCATATTTTTTAAATTTAGGAAACTTTGAAACGAGTCCAATGATGTATATTGGGATCATACATACTGCCGTATAATGAAATAATACCGAAAGCGTTCCAAGAACAATCAACTGGATATATTTTCTATCACAAGCAAAGCTTAAAGCATATATTCCAATTGAAATAGCTAAATATTGTCGAACATTACTTAGTGAAATCAGATAAACATTTGAAAGTAATAATAAAATTCCACCAATATACCAATGATGAGTCATTTTTTTAATTGATAACATCATAAATAATACAAAAATAAAGGAGGTAATAATAAATAACCATTGTGCTTCATCTGTAAATAACAAAATAAATTTATTTAACCCTGTAAATAAAAATTCTGTGTAACCATTACTACCTCCCATTATCTGATAAAATCTTGGAAAGTAAGTATAGAAATAATCCGTACCAACTCCATATCTAAAGCCTGATACAAAAAAATAAGGAATAATTGCAAGTACAAAGAAAAAAATGTACAAATAATAATTTTTGGAATTTTCTTTTTTTCTTTTATAAAAAAATTCTGAAAAATACAAAAATATTCCCGTAATTAATGCAGAAATCAAATAAATGTACATTTTTTATTCCTCCTTACTTATTAAAAATCCAACGATACGGAAAAATCTCGTGATGTAATTGCCTATAGATAACATATGATGATGATAATGTGACCGTCGATACTAATGCTATAACAATATACCATTTCATCCAATAATTATCTTCTGATTCAACTATCATAGGAATTAAAAATATTTGTCCAAACGAAAATAACAAATATATTCTTGCTGTAAGCTCATTTATTTTAATAAAAAAGCTTGCAAAACCAATACATAAAGCAATTCCATTTAATAAAATTAATCCTATTGCTAAATCACCATATTTTTTAATTAAATTATCTGCCCATAAAATTGCAAATCCTTCTACTATTAACGATGCAATAAAATATGCTTCAATTGATTGATTTGTATAATAATTAGGGTTTGTAAAATAGTATTCATATTTTGTGTGTAGAATAACTTGTTTAAAACACAAGCACATAGCTGGAACCAATAACAAAGTGACAATAAATATTCCTAAATAATACTTTTTAACAAATTTAAAATTGAATATAAAATACACTGGAATCAAAATTAAACATCCATAATGGAATAATCCGGCTAATATAGCAAAAATTAAATATTTAACTAATTTATGTTCATGTATGAATGTAAATGCATAAGCATATATCGCAACCGACATCATTTGCCTTGACTGATTCAAAGAAACAGAAAAGAAATTAATACATACAACTAAAACGGCTGAAAACCACCATCTTGGTGATATTCTTGTAATAGCAAGTTGTAAAAAGGTATGCGTAACTGTTGCCATAAACAAGAACAAAATTACTGGATTTGATGTAAATAATCTTAAAAATTGATTAACCCATATAAATAGAAATTCTGAATAATCCCAATTTTTATCAATAAAATGAGGAGCATATGTATGGTTATAATCTGTTCCTACATTATATCTTAATCCTGATATTAAAGTAAGAGGTAATATCGATAGTATAAATAATAATACATATATTATTCGATATTTAACTACACTATACTTTTCTTTATTCTTAGAATGATATTCTAATATAAAGGTAAAAAGTCCATATAGGACCATTCCACTCATATAAATAAATGTACTCAATATATTACCTCCCTACATATTCTGATAGAATTTAATTAAATTAGAGGCTGAAGCTTTAATGTCAAAACCAGAAGCTGTTATTTCTTCTTTAGTATCTTTTCTTTCAATATTTTTATATTGATTAATCCCAGATACCCATAAATCCATATCTGATAAAGGTAGGTAAGAAACATTTGTAGTAATTTTAGCTTCTTGCGTAATTGTATCTGCCATAATTACAGGAAGACCAGTTGCTTGAGCTTCAATTGCAACAACAGGTAAACCTTCATGAAGAGAAGGTAATACAAACAAATCAAAAGCACTATAATATTTATAGACCTCACTTGTTGTACCGGCAAATATAATATGATTCTTTATTCTTAAAGAATCAACATATTCTTCTATTTCTTCTCTTAATTCTCCTTCACCTACAAGCATTAAATATCCATTATTAGTTTTTAAATAGTTATTAAAAATATCAATTAAAAATTTATGATTTTTTTGATTACAAAATCTACCTACATGACCAATTACATAATCATCTGGTCTTAAATTAAATTTACCTCTAATTTCATTCCGATATTCTTCTTCAAATTTAAATTTAGATAAATCAACACCATTTTTTAATAAATACCCTTTTTTAGTATTAAACATAAATTCTAATGATTCAGTTGAACATCCAAAATATGCATCAGGTGCTGATAAATATTTATGTTGCCATATTTTATGAGCTAAAAGCTTTAACTTTAGCTTATCAGCTTCAATTAAAGTATTATGGGAATGTACAATAACATGTTTAATTCCACATTTCTTAGCAATATGAGCTAATTTTAAGCCTGAAGCATTACATGAATTTATATGTAATATATCAGGGTTAAGTTCTTTGATTTTATTCTTAAATCCTTTGATATTTTTTTTAGTTCTTATAATCGGATTTGATATAACCTTATCTAAAATAGTTATAATATTTACATTATGCTCATTAAGAATATCATCATAAATATCAGTTTCTTTTTGAGTAGCTAAAATAGTAAAATCAAACTCATCAGTAGTTATATTTTTTATTAAATTTGTCCATAATGACTCAACGCCACCACTACACCAATGATCATTAAATATAACTACATGCTTCATATTATAGCTCCTCAATCATTTTATTTATATTTTCTTTAAATTCATTATATCTAAACAAATTATTGCATCTTTCTTTCGCAGCAATTTCATATTGATGTCTTAAACTTTCATCATGCTGAAGTTTAATTAATGCATCAGCAAAAGCCTTATCATCCATATTAGGCACTTCAATTCCTGTTTTTTTATTAACACTTACATAGTTAACACCAGAGCCTGGGATTGTAAATGTAACAGAAGCTTTTCCTAAAGCTAAAGCCTCTGCAAGAGCAATACCAAAAGCTTCATTCTTAGTTATTGATGGAAATGCAAAGATATCACATGCATTTAAATACGCTTTTAAATCAACTTGTTCTACTCTTCCTAAAAATATTATTTTTTTATCATCTTTAGCCGCTTCTATTAGTGATTCTGTAAGATGTCCCTTACCAGCAATATAAATTCTAAAAGAATCATCTAAATATTTAGATGCATTTACTAAATGAATTATTCCTTTATATTCAACATGACGACCTAAAGCAAAAACAATCGTTTTGTTTTTATTTTCTTCTTTAATTTGATTTGATTTTACTAAAACATCTTCACTGATGTTATCAATATCATCACTAACGCAGCAAGGAATAATAGTTGTCTTATATTTATACTTAGTTAACCACTTTGATCCTTCAATATAATTTGGACTTGTAGAAACAACAATATCGGCTCGTTCTAATAAAGCTTTTGTTTGGGGATTAAAAAGTTTACCTAAAACTTTTTGCTTAACAATATCCAAATGCCAATATAATACAAATTTAAAATTTCTTTTTAAGTATTTTCTTAAAAATGCAGCCACAAAAGGATTAGGATAATGAAAAATTACAACCTCTGGTTTAAATTCATTCATAATTCTTTTTAATTCTTTTTTATATCCAGGAGCAATTGATTGACTAGCAACCTTAGCTATACAGCTAACTCTAGTTACTAAAACTCCATTTACATTTTCAGTTACTGTCCCTTTAGAATCTTTAAAGCAAATTACTCTTTGTTCATGTTTATCTTTAAGGGAATTAACAATATCTTCAGCAACTGTTTCAATTCCTCCAATATGGGGATTATAATAGTTTGGTATATGTAAAATTCTCATGATTAATTCCTCAATTTTATTTTATATTTTGAACAGTATTGATTATACCATAAAAAAAATATAATTGAAAGTATGATTGATTTTACATATTTTCAATTATATTCTTAGTGACATATTTAATTTTATATGTTATTATCTTTTTAGATTTTTAACTTTTAAAGAAAGAATGATATTTCAATGAAAAGAAAATTTTATTTTATATTTTTTATATTAAGTTTTATTTTAATACTTACTTCATGTAAAAATAACAATTACACGGAAACTGAATATTCATATAAATTAAGTGACAGTATTACTGATATTGAGATTAATTGGAGAGTTGGTGATATTGAAATTACATCTGGAGATGAATTTTCAATTGTAGAAACATCACAGGATGAAAAAGCAATCGCACCACTAAATTATTCAATAATCGATAATAAACTAGTACTTAACTATAATAATTCAAATAAAGATTTGAAGATTATACTTGATAATAAATCAGATTATAATTTAATACATATTGAAACAACAAATTCTATTGTAACAGCTTCACATATTGTTGCTAATGAATTAATAATTAATGGAAAAGTTGGTAAAAGCGATATATCAAATTGTACCTTAAAAATATTAGAATCAAATTTCACTTGCTTAAACGATTGGAAACCATCTACAATAAAAAATAATACAATTGATAATTTAAAAATAACATATGAAAGGATACATTATATCTCAATTATAGATAATATATGCAAAACAATTAATTTTAAATTTGAAAGTGGAATTCTCAATTTATTAAACAACAATTTTAGTTCTATAGATTTAAAATCTTTTTTTGGCACAATTAATTTGACTATTAATGGATATTACGGATTCACTTATTATTCATATTCAAACACATCAATTGACTTTGAAACAATACAATATAACAACAAATATATTTATTTAGATGGTTCAAAACAAATTTTATGTAAAACTATTAAAGGACATATCAATATATATCGGAATTACTAAATACTAATAATTAAAAATAAATAATCAAAGAAAAATAATAATTGCCAAACTATTTATTTGATTTTAGAGTTTGTCTATATATTACTTCAAGTTCCTTTGCTGCTTCATCAATATCATATTTTGCCGCAATCAACTTATCTCTACAATCATTCCATTCATTTCTAGAATAAGACACTCGAATTAATGTTTTTAACCACTCATCTTCATCAAGCTTAACAAACTCAATATTCCCAGTTCCATCAACCTCAGTAGGTACATTCATAGAAGCAATACACTTTAAGCCATTTGCTTGGGCTTCAATAAGAACAATTCCCAATCCCTCATAAATTGAGGGTAATGTAAATAAATCAAATGCTGAATAATATTTATATAAATCAGCTTTAGGGCCTACAAATATAACTGAATCAAAAACATTTAACTCTTTAGCTAATGCCTGTAATGCCTGTAATAATGGCCCATCATTAATAATCATTAATTTTGTATTTAGATTTATTTTATGATATTTAGCAAATACTTTAATTAAAAATGCTTGATTCTTTTGAGGCATCATTCTGCCAACATTACCAATTAATATTTCATTATCAAGCACATTAAATTCATTTCTAATAACCTTTCTATTATCAACATTAAATTTAAACTTATCAATATCAATTGCATTCTTAATAATAGTTACTTTACCTTGATTATATGTTTTATTACCGAATAACCAACGCCCTGCAAGCTCGCTACATGCAAAATAATTTGTAGCATACTTTTTAGAGAATAGTCTTAATAAATTCTTAATAACATTCTTCTTCCATTCCTTCTTATTAGAAGTCGAATGTGAATGTGCTATTCTAACCTTAATACCAGCTTTCTTAGCTGCTTTAAGTGCAAATACACTTAAAGCATTCATGTTAGAATGAACAATATCATAATTATGTTCTTTAAAAATTTTTGTTAAACTTTTAATATATTTTATTGGATTTTTATATGTTGGAATTATTACAACATTACCACCTAATTGTTCAATTTCCTTCTTATTTATAATTGCTGATTCACTTTCAACAAGGAAATCAAATTGAACCATAGTTCTATCAATATGTTTATAGTAATTCATCCATAATGATTCCGTGCCACCATTAATTGCCAAACCAATAACGTGGGCAACTTTTATTATTTTATTTTCCATAGTATTATACTCCTGTTTTAAAACTATTTTCTTTGCATTAAATCACCACACAACTATGCTCTTATACCTAATTGATTTATAAACTTACAATAGCAGAAATTTATGTAAGCGCTAAATAAATTATTTCAATATTAATTGTCATCTTCATTTAATATTTTATATATTTTTTTTCGGTTATGTTTAACAAGTATTAAAGGATTAATTCTAATAATCATTGCTTTAATTTTTTCTTTATAACTAACATCAACTTTAAATGCATACTTTGCTCCACGTTTTGCTTCTTTTTTACAATTTTTTATAAACATAGAATTATTTTCTTTACCCATGATAATACCATTAAATAAAGCATCATAATAAGTATGCCATCGTGCATAATTAATCGCGTTAATTATTTTTTTTGATTTAATAACTAGGTTTCTCTCAATTTCATCAATAGCAAAAAAACCATTTTCCCATCGTTCTTCATTAAAATTTGTTGTAGCACTAGAAATATTATTTTGTCTATAAAAATAAATTTGCTTATTGCCAATAGCAACTTTATTAATTCTTTGAAAACAAAAAGTATTGAAATTAAATCCCTCACCCATTCGAATAGTTTCATTAAATCTAACATTATATTTTCTTAGAAAATTCATCGAAAACATTTTGCAATAAACCCCAATATGAATTTTATATAACAATATATCAATAGTTGCATTTTCTCCTGTTTCAACAAAAATATAATCTACTCTATCCGTTTTTTTAGAATAATTATCATAAACACCTTTTGAAATAGATATATCACAATTATTTTCAACAATCAAATTATACAAATACGATATATAATCAATTTCTAAGTAATCATCTGGGTCAGCAAAACAAACATATTCACCAGTTGCGATATCTAATCCTGAATTTCTTGCCGCACTTACTCCCATATTTTTTTTATGTATAACTTTAATTCTATGATCTTTTTCAGCATATATATCACAAATACTACCGGATTTATCAGAAGATCCATCATCAACAAGAATTATTTCAAGATTTTTATAATCTTGATTACATATTGATTTTAAACATTGTTCTAAATATTTTTCCACATTATATATTGGTACAATAATTGAAATTTTTTTATTTTCCATATAATCATCCTTTATTTAATCTTTGATAAAAAATCAATAGATTTTTTTCTTTCATCTTCAAGAATCTTTTCAAATAAGTCATAGTTGATTTCAGTATTAATAACATTTCCAATATCATCTAAATCATTAATAATTCTACTACGTAAATTAAATCCCTCTAAAAGAGAAGTTAATTTTTCTTCATTTCCATAACTTCCATTTACGCTTTTTCTAACTATTGTAACAAAATTACAGTGATTTATCATAGAAAAAATAGTTCCATGAAATGTGTCCGTAATTATGTATTCTGCATTTTTAAAATACCCTAAAACATCAAAAGGAGAAATTGAAACAAATTTTGACTTTAAATTTTGTGGAGCTCCAATTGTAATAATTTTTAAATTGTATTGTTTAGCAAATTTTTCAATTTTATCACATTCGACTTTATTAATACGATTTGTATACGCATATACAATTATGTATTTTTCCTTTATTTTTCTGGAAAAATCAAATCTTGTATCATCATTAAAATTATATAATAAAACCGGATCAATATTTTTACTTGGCTTCAAACCAACTAAGTTTTCAATAATTGAAAATGAATTATCATCTCTAACAGAGATAAAATCAAATTTTTTTAACAAATATTTCAATTCTTCTTTTTTATTATTCAATTCAATTTTTTTTAATGTTGTATTACCAAAAGATGCTGCATATGAACATAATAATTCCGCTTTATTGTCTTTTCCAAATAATTCCAAGGAATATCCAACTATATTTCCTTTTTGAAAACAATTAAACACCTCATCACTGCCAATAACTAATGCATCCAATTGAGGCAAATAATTATATTTGTCAATTCCAATCAAATGATGATACTTCTTACTAAAGTTTCTATGAAATAAATAAAATTTAATTTTTTGAGTAAATGGAACCTTAATATTATTAAACGACTTAATTTTTTTTAAAATTATATTTCTTTTTTTCCTTGATTCATTTATTATATTCACATGATAATCAACAAATTCGACATTATGTCCCATTTTTTCTAAAGTTGTCTTCAAAGCATAGGCTTGTAAAAAAGAACCATAATTTATTACTCTTTGCATCGACATTATACCTATTTTACTCATTTTTTAACCTCCTAAAGAATTTTTTTATTAATTCAATATTAAACAATATACTAATTAATACTATATAAGTAATATAGATTGTAAATCCCAAAATATTATTAATATAAGCGGCTATTATATAAAATCCAAGTGTTACTAAACCACAATATATAAAGTTTCTCATAAAAGATATTTTATATTTAATTTTAAAGTATATATTTAAAACTACATACCAAATAACCATTATTATTGTTGAAGCCCAAGATATAGAACTTGTCGTTTTAAATAAAAAATATGCAATAAAATTTGCCAGTAAAGATAGTAAAACAATAATTCCACTTATAATCATATATATATTTTGTTTATGATCTATTTTAAAATAATTAACTAAAACAATTGTGTTAACAGAACTAAAAATCAGTCCAGGTAAAATTATATAAAATATATCAAGCGAATTCACATATTTAGGTAAAAACCAATTAATTATATAACTTAATATAAAAAATGAACATATCATTATAGCAACGACGAAGCTAATAATACTTCTTAAAGTGTAAATCAAATTTTTTGAATTTTCTTGTCGTTTTAAATAAGGATATAATACAGTTGAAATCGCACTAGTTGCAGTCGTAATTAGTGCTAACATATTATATGCAAATGCATATACAGCATAGGTTTCTGTATCAAAAGCAATAGAGACAAATTGACGATCAATAGTTAAAATTAGCGAAGCCAGAAATGATGCAATTGTATATGGAAGTCCTTCAAAAAAAATATGCTTAATATTAGTTTTTTCATCATTAAATTTATTTGCTTTGCCAATCCATAAATCTCTATATGTAAGCATATACCATAAAGCTAAAATAAAATTGATTCCAACAATATAAAAGATATAACTTTTACTAGAAACATAATAATTTCTTATTTTAAATAGAACAAATAATATAATTGCAAGTAATATATTTAATATTGACTTTAAAATATTACGAACAGTTAATTCTTTAAATCTTTCTGTAACTTGTGAAATATACTGAAAATATAGTGCAATGTTAGTAAATAAAATATTGGCAGCTAACATAATAAATATAAACTTATATATACCTTTAAGAAATACTGCAATAAAAATAACAATTACTGAAGCTGAAAGTTCCAACATAAACAAAAATCTTGAGTAAGTCTTGAATGCTTTCTTATCCAATTCTTCTTTTTTTTTGCCAGCATACATTATTAAAATACCATCTATAAAACCAAAATGAAGCAACGTAATATAGGTAGCATATAATGAGAAGATTTTATAAAATCCATAGTCAGTAACTGACATAACTTTAGGAATAATAAATCCATTAACAACACCCGCTAAAGCTATTATAATATTACTTAAAGCAACAATGAAAATGTCTTTAATCACTTTATTGTTTTTCATTATTTATCACCAATTTGCATTCATCAATAAATGCTTCAAAACTAGAAAACATAGGTTTATGCTTAGTAAAAAAAGGAATAGACTTATTATTAATTCCTCCTAACAACCGCAATTCGATTGGAGTTAAATCATCTACATCATTAGTATATAAATAAAAATACTCTCTAAATACATCACGTCCAGGACATATATTATATTTATTATAATAAGATTTGAATAAATTTAAAGCTTCTTCGAATTGAAGTTCTAATCTTTTTTCATAATATTCAGTAATTGACATTATTCTCTTTGCAGGCCTGCCAACAGCAACTGAATTATCCGGAATATTTCCAGAAACCAAACTTCCAGCACCAATGATACAATTTTTTCCAATGTGAGAGTTTCGCAAAATAATGACTCCACTACCAATAAAACTATTTTCTCCAATAATTACCTCACCAGAAGCACCACACACGTAATCAAAATTAGATTTAATTGTTCCCCAAGAAAAATCATGAGTAATTATTCTAACATCAGGAGCAATAGTAACACCACTTTCAATAGTAATTAAAAATGGATATTGTGTATCAATATAAATTTGATTTGTCCCATACATATGAACATTATTAGCAATATTTACACCTTTATTAGATAAATATTTAATAAAGGCTTTAGAATCGCTTTTATATCCATATTTTATTTTTCTTATTATTCTATTTACAATTTTCATCTTAACTCCTATTTTTGTTTATATTTATATATTTTAAATAAAATATAGTAAAAAAATCTAAAATATTTAAAAATAAACAATTGCAGTCTTCTTGATTTGTTTTTTTCATACGAATAAGCTATTCTATAATTTCCTATAATTTCTTTTCTAAGTGCTTTTTTATATTCAATAGCATCACCATTTTTTAAAATTGTATTGTAGACTCCTAATCTTGAATATGTAATAGCATGAATCGCACTATTTAACAAAATAGGCTCTTCATTTTTTGCAAAATCTAAATATAATTTCATTGCATCTAAAACATCAAATGATGTTTTTTTTCTTGAAGTAATACTATTTCTTCTTTGTCTATAATAATATAATGGTGTCGAATCATAACATACTTTTTGTGCACAATAAAATACTTTATACATTACAAAATAATCTTCTGATAACTTTCCTAAAGGAAACATATCTTTCCATAACAATTCTCTCTTAAATAATTTATTCCAAACACCAACACCATAATGTTGAAAGTCATAAATATATTCAATTTTTCTTAAGTCTTCAATGACTTGAAAATCTAGTTTTTCTTGATTAAGTTCCTGATGATCTTCATATTTTTTGTAAACGCCACAAATTGAAATATCACTGTTACTATTAATTAAATTAGTATATAATACTTCCAACATATGAACATCTAAATAATCATCACTATCAATAAAAATGACATATTTACCATGTGCAAAATTCAATCCATAATTTCTTGCAGATGACAAACCACCATTCTCTTTTGTATATATGACTATTCTATTGTCATTAATTGAAGTTAATTTTTCAATTGAAGAATCTTTAGTACCATCATTAACAACAATAATTTCAATGTTCTTATATGTTTGGTTAATAATTGAACTAATACATTCAACAATATAATTTTCAACATTATATACCGGAACAATCACACTTATTAAATCATTCATCAATATCACCTATTAAATTAATAAAATCATAATAATATGATTTACATGACCAATTCTTACTTATATCCAATGCAGCCTCAGACATAACATCCCTTTTCTTTGAATCATTCAATAAATACTCAATACTATTTTTTAAATTTTCTATAATTTTTTCATCTCGTTGAAGTATTATAGCACTTTCTTTACTTACATATTCAGGAATTCCACCGGAATTTGTTGTAATAATAGGCAATCCACATTGTAAACTCTCAATAATAGTCAATGGAGCAGGATCATCCCATATGGAAGGCAAAACAGCAAAATCAGCAATCTTATAGTAGCATGATATTTGCTCATAAGGTACATACCCTGTAAAGATAATTTTATTCTCATTATTTTTAATCAAATTTCCTAAGTTGTGAGAGAATTCATCTTTTACTTTTGTATCATAAAAATAAGAACCTATAACTAATAAAACAAAATCATCTCTTTTAATTTTTTCAATAGCAGAAATCAGTTCAATAATCCCTTTTTCCTTAGATAGTCTTCCAGTAAATAAAATAATTTTCTTATTACTATCGATATTTAATTTATTCTTTAATTGATTAACATTAATATTTGTTAAATCATTATTAAACAATTTTGAATCAACTGCATTACGTAAAACTTTTAATTGACTAGCATTTAAATTAAAATATTCTAAAGTATATTTTTTTATATAATTACTTACACATAAAAATTTTGCATTTTTTATATATTCTTCACAACCATATGTTCCAGATGGAATATTATGTACATGATAATATATTTTTCCCTTATACTTTTCAAAATTTTTGAACCATTTAAAAATCATAAATTCTGTATAATGATTTTCTAAAAGAATAATATCATAATCATTTTTACTTATATCTTTACTTGTTTTTTTTAAAAATCTAAGTCTTCTAAATATATATCTATAAGACATTACTTTCTTTTTCCGTAAAATATATTTAGCAAAAAAATATAAGAGTATGTCTAATAGTTTATAAACAAAGCTCACTTTAACAATTTTTGATTGTGACAAATCATAATCAGTTAGCTTAGAATCATAAATTGAATAAGTTGTTATATTTATTTTTTTATTTATTAAATTTTCTTTCATTAATGAATAACAAAGAGTTTCTACAGCTCCACCATTACAAGGTGGAACAGGTAAATATCCTGTCGTAATTATCGCAACTTTCATAAATTCACCACCTATTGAAAAATGTTTGATATGGTAAAATATTATTCCCATTCTTTAAAAGTGTATTGACAAATAAAAAACCATAAATTAATAGTACAAGAACAATTCCAATGTTTTTTAATTTTTTTGGAACATATCTTTTTATTATGTATGGGACAGAAATAAATTGCAACAAGTAAAATAAATTCGACATTCTAAAAATTAAAGGGATAGCCCCCATAAATAATGTAAAAACAATACCAATATAATGTACGTTTCCTAATATAACTAAAAATTTATCTTTTGGCTTTTTCGTTTTTTCAATATGTAATACATATATAAAAACAAGAATATTAAGCATTTGTGAAGCTGTAATCGTTTTAGATGATGAATCATTATAATAACCCGTAATGTAATTATAATATTTAGTTCCAACAAGTAATTTACTAATTTGAGCAACAATTTGAGCTGAAAATATTAATATCAATATTAAAATAGCCAAATATGTTATTGTTTTAAATTCATGTTTTGCAATAAAATAAAATGGAAAATATACTAAAGCACTTTTATGAATAAGTGAAGCAAAAAAAATCAATATAAAATACTTTAATGGCTTTTTTTCATCAATAAATTTCAAACTAAAACAAAATATAGCTGTAGCTAAACATTGTCTTACAACATTAAATGAATAAAGATAAAATCCACCAGCTATAAAAATATAAATAGCTAAACAAAATATTCCTTTTTCCATATGATGTCGAAGTGCTCCAAAAATAAAAAAACAAAACAAAATAGAGGTAAACATAAAAATTGACTGTGGATTATCAGTGAAGACCTGGCAAAATTTATTTAGCCAAAGGAATCCTATTTCCAAATCTGATGAATAAGTATTATTTAAAACGCTATTGAATACTGGAACATAAGTATAAAAATAATCTTGTCCAACTCCATAACGTAATGCCATAACAAAAAAAGGCATTATAAGAGTGAGAATAAAAAATACAGTCATTTGCTTTTTATTTGATGCATGATCATAACAAAAAGCAAATATAGAACTTAATACTAATGTTAATACATATATCATATCCTATAATTCCTTCCATAAAGTATTATCGTATAACTTGGTGTATAATTATTCACTCATTTTTATTATTTGTGCTGGATTACCAGCTACAATGCAATTATCTGGCACATCCTTTGTAACTATGGAACCTGCACCAATTTTTACATTATTTCCTATTTTAATATCACCAATAATTATTGAATGAGGATATATAACAACATTGTCGCCAATCATAGGTGCTGGACCAGCATCAAATTTTTCACCAATTGTAACCCCTTGATAGATAACACAATTTTTTCCTATTTTAGCTTGATGTGATACAAATATTAAATTTGGGCCATGAGGTAAACTTGGGCTAGTCTCAAAAATCGCTCCAGAATTAATATTACTACCAAAAGACGATAAATGTTTCGCATCTATTCTCTTAATATAAATCAAATAGAAAATCTTCTTTAACTTATTTTTTTTTGAAGAATCTAACAAATAATCTCTTCTTTTCCAATATTTTTTATGATTATAATGTTGTATCTTATTTAATATTTTTTTTTGAAACACACCATTTGTTTTGTCCATATATAGCCACCCAATACATAATAAATATTTACTCACCAGAATGATCAAACAAAACCATCCATGCACCTTTCACTATAATTTTAAAATCAAGCCATAAGCTTCTCTTTTTAGCATACTCAATATCAAGATTAACCCAATCGTCAAAAGAAATTTCATTTCTATTCTTTTGAATTTGCCATAGGCACAAAAGTCCACCCTTTATATCTAAACGGTGTTTTTGATATTCAGTATACTTATCAACTTCACTAGGTATTGGTGAACGAGGTCCTACAATACTCATTTTACCAATAAAAATATCCCAAAGTTGAGGTAGTTCATCTAAAGAAGTTTTTCTTAAAAATTTACCAAATTTAGTAATTCTAGGATCTTCCTTTAGTTTAAATGCTGGCTCATCTGCTTCATTTATTCCATAAGCTAATAATTGGGCTTTCATTGCCTCAGCACCAGGACGCATCGATCTAATCTTATGGAATTTAAAGATTTTACCATTCTTACCAACTCTTAAGCTTGTATATAACGATCCACGTATTGTTTTATCCTTTATACCAATAGGATTTTTTTTACATGTACAATTATACCTTTTTCCGTTTTTAGAAAGATATTTTCCCTTTTCATCTTCTGTAATAATTAATTTGTAAGATTTACCGCCTAGATCTTCTAACCATTTAATTATCATTAGAATAATAATTACCCATCCAATTAATATCAATCCTATTCCTGATAGGGTAATATCAAAAAATCTTTTAAAAAATAAGTAGATGATGTTATTATTAACTTTAATCACTTCGTTTGGATTCAAACTACTATCGCCCATAAAATCACCATAGCTCAATAAATTTATCCCTAATCATTTAAAAAGACCGGTATATGATTAAATAATTTATCATAATACTTTCTACATTTTAAATGATACTTTATAAACCGTTTAGCCCCTTTAAAACTCACTAAACGGCATTTCGAATCGTGACAGTCAGAACAGACAAAATCACACATTCCCTTTTTTAACAAATACTTACACTTTTTCGAGGTAAAAAGACCTCTTATACTTGATGAATTGATAGAAATTAATCCACCATACTCTCTTATTATAACATAATCTTCAATTTTTAGATAGTCATATCTTTCAATATGAGCAATTATAGGTATATAACCTGATGTAATAATTTCATATACAATACTTGGAATATCAAATTCTAAGGTTGTTGGAAATTCCAACAAGAAATAATTTGAATTATTCATTGTAAGAATTTTATTATCTTTTAAATCATTAATTATGTTATCATAATATAACACTTCAGCTCCAAGATATAAATCAACTTGTAAGCTTGATACTTTCTCTTTTAACTTAAAAAATATATTAATTATCTCTTCTTTGTTAAAAAAATCATAACGCTGATGCGGCGTACATACAATCTTAGTAACCCCATTTTTAATTTCCATTTTAATTAATTCAATTGATTCTTCAATTGAAGATGATCCATCATCAACTAAAGGAATTATATGGGTATGAATATCACACATTGTCATTATTATCACTATAATAATAATTATAACTATTCTTACTAAGAGGAATAAATGTAACATTTACACCTAAAATATTAGCTCCTGCTTTTTTAAGTAATGAATAAGAATCATAAACCATATTTCTTTTATATTTATTAATCCTTACATTATAAATGACTCCATCAGTCATTTTAGCAATAGCTTGCGCATCAGATGCGGCTAGAAGAGGTGGTGTGTCAATTAAAATATAATCATAGTTTAATTTAGCTTCTTGAAGTAAATCCTTCATTCCTTCAGATTCAATTACGACACCTGGATTTAGTAATGTTTGTCCTACAGTCATTACATCAACATTCATTTTAGTATGTTTAATAATTTCTTTGTAGGAATTATTACCATCAAGGTAATCAGTAATTCCACCCTTGATACTAAGTCCAAATAACTTATATACCTCAGGTCTTCTAAAGTCCATGTCTATGATTAAGACTTTCTTTTTATTCATTGCCATGACACAACCTAAATTGGCAACGGTAGTTGTTTTGAGCTCATCTTCTCCTGTTGATGTAACCATAATCGTTTTAGCATAAGAACTAAAGCTTAGATACTTTAGATTAGAAAATAATCTATTGTATGCCATTATCCTTGAAGTTCTTTCACTTAAATTTACAAGTGATTTGGTATCACTTAATTTATTTAAGTCATAAAGTGTACCAATGATATCACAAGAAAGTGATATCTTAACTTCATCTTTAGTTTTAAAACGATTAGACATAAACTCCTTAATAAATGCACAACCAATTCCTAAAGCTATTCCTAAAGCTATGAAAGCTGATAAATAAAGAAGCTTATTCGGAGAATCGTAAATACCAAGACTCGCTTCTGTCATAACAGAAACTGAGTCAAATAAAAGCTTTTGTAAGCTTTTATCAGTATTACATACATTTATTAAGCTTGTAGTAATCTCATTAGCATAAATTTGAGTTTTTAATGGATCAGTACCATTAATACTAATGGTTACTAAAAATGAGCTTGACTGATAAGATACATTTAAGTTCTTTTTTAAAGCTAATGCAAATTCAGTCTCTTTTCCTGATACTGCATATTTTTTCGCAACAGGAAGAATAACACTATCTTGAGAGGTTAGTTCTACAACGGTTTGAATCAATTTAAAAGAATTATTAATATCATCAGCCTTAGTAGAATCGCCACTTTCTGATACTGTAACAACAACTGTTGTTGAAGATTTATAATTTTCTTTAACAATAAAGAAAGTATAAATAAACCCTATAGTAGCAATTACTACAGTGATAATAGCTACCATTAATATATTTTTCTTTACTGCAGTTAATAAATCACCTAGTGTGATTGAACGTTCATTTTCTTCGTTCATTAATAAAATTGTTTCTCCAATCCTTATTTTATACTATCTTAACTGCTATAGAGTATATAAAATACTCGTAATATAAGCCTAAAGCTTATGTTAGTATTTTATACTTATGATGTTATTTTGTCAATTAAAGCAAGGTATTTTTAGACTTAATTTATAAAAAAACTTGAAAATTTTAGTATCATTTCCAAGCTTTAATTTAAGTATGTAATTAATGTTTTACATTTTGACAATTAATTGAAAAAATTGTAAAAAATGGGTATTAAAAATAAATCTAATGTGTATTATAAATGAATTTTAAATAATACCTAATTTATTTATGGTCACTATTGCATCTTATTACAACTATTCTTTTTTTAGAATACCATTCTCTCCAACTAATTCGACAGTCGAACTATATGGGCCATTAGCAATAAGTCTATCGACTTGAACAAATTGTGGCAAATTTATAGAATTTCCTGATATAACACATTCACCTTGCGATAAAACTGTAAGAAAATCTAATGAATTTGAATCTAAATATGCAACTGATTTTTTGATTTTATCTAAATCATTTGGATTAACCAACCGATGAACAAAATAATTATGCAATTGGGAAATGATTGTATTAGAAATATCTGATGGTCTTTGACTGGATATCGTTAAAAAAATACCAAACTTTCTACCTTCTTTTACAATTTTCTCAAAAACATCTATAGTAGTTTTATGAAAATTATTATTATCAAAATCAGCATAAAGCAAATTATGAGCTTCATCAATCACAATATTTGTAATCGTTCCAGCAATATCATTATTTCCCTTATTTTGTACCGCTCTATCAAAAATCATTTTCGATACCAAAGCAGGAATAATATCTATCATGTCACTATTACAATCTGCTAATTGAATAATAGTAAACTTATTTTTTTCCCAAAAAAAGTCTTTATTATCAACAAATACCTTTTCCAAATTATTAATTAATTTATTCGTCCTAGATATCAAAGGTAAAATAAAATCCGAGTTTGTACCGCTACTACTTTCTTTTGCAATTTGAAATGTTAACATAAAAAAGAATTTATCTAAAAATGATTCTGGCTGCTTTATAGTAACATTTTTTTCAATATCTTCGTATGACGGAGTATAATTTTTATCAATACCTTTTATTAAAATAGTATTTTGTTTATTATAAACATAAAAATTTTGTAATCCATCAATATAGTCTTGAAGTTGATATTTAATTGAATTAAATATAGCAATTTGATTTGAATTTATTATTGTAAATAACTCTTTTTTATATTTATCAATAGAAAATCCCTTTTTCATGTTTTCAAATACTCGCTTAATAATTGGTGCTTGAGTTTTTTGAGTTGCATTTAATAATACTACAAAATCATCTTCCGTCATACTCGAGTAATCAATAGGAAGTTTTTCATTATTTGAAATTTCACTATTCTTTTTATGCGTAGTCAATTTGTATACTTTTTTTTCATCTAGTGAAACAATTGCATTTTTTCCATATTCATTGTTCAAATCAAATAAAACAACATTAGCAACCTCAGGTTTAGTTTTTAACAAAAATTTATGATAATATTCAAAATATATTTTCGCTAAAGTATTAGATTTTCCACTCCCAGTATTACCAAAAATTCCAATATGGGAAGCCATTAAATTATTAATATTTAATCCAACCTTCCTAGAAGGTTCATAAATATTTCTACCAAGAACTATTGATTCATCTTCCAAAGAAAAAACAATCATTTTATCTTCTTGGTTTAAAGTAAATACATCTGCCAAAACAATTGGCAAATATCGAATTCCTTGGAAAAACTTTCCATTTTCAATCACTCCAATAACATTTAGTTCCAAATAAATAAAATTTGATTTTGAATGTCCATCAATTTGGTCAAATTCCTTACTATCACAAATTTCACCGACAACTTGGCAGATAATGTTCAAAATTCCTACTCTTGTTTTTACATAAGTATTTATTTTTGGAGCTTGGCTTATTTCTCCTTTTTCAACAAGATATGGTGGCAATAGTTCATCAAGTTTTGAAATGATTTTAGTACCTTTAACACTAACTATTTTTCCTATTCTTATTTCTTCCATATTTTCTCCATAATACCACATAATATTTTTGTTGAATCTGTTTCTCCATCGCCTCTATTAATGAATATTTTAGATTCAAAAAGATTATTTATCTCCTTAACACTACCATCGAATGATAGCCAATACACAGTTAAACCATTATTTATTGCATCCAAAATAATATTATTAAAATGCTTATCTCCACCCGAATAGCCAATAACAAACAAAATAGAATTCGGACGGCATAATATTCTTTTAGTATTATAAACAATTTCAAAATTATCAGCATTTATAGACGCTTCATATTTTTTATTGCCAGGTATAATTGGTTCATTTAAATCACCATGGAGATGACTAATCAAAAATGTTGGCATATTTTTTTGACAATCAATATCATAACCAACCACATCATAAACATTTCTCTTTTTTGCATAATTAGTACTTGACACTTGATTATAAAAATATCCTAATTCATCAAGCGAGTCCTCAATAACTGTATCATAATTTAATGTAAAAATATTAACAAGTTTCATTCTTGGGCATCTATTTTCAGATAGATTTACAATTTTATACACTTCTTCAAATAGTTCTTTTATATTTTTTATTGACAATGATTGACTTTTATTTATATTATACTCATTATATGCTTCTTTAATTTCATCAATAAAACATTGCTTTGCTTCCTCATAATGCTCATCGGATGTAATTTTTGTAAAACCTTCTTCTAACTTTACATTTTCACCCAATATATTTTCTAATATTTTTAATGTTTTATTAAAATCCTTCGCCATTCTAAAAGCATCACCATTAACTCCTGCACCAAAGAAAAAATTAATAGCACACGAACCAATTATTTCTTTATCAATTTCATCAAAATTATTATCTTTTCTAAGCTCTTCCATACTTATCTCCTATCTACTAACATTGTTCATTTTTAATCAGATCAAAAACTTCTAATTTTTCATTAGCATTCCAAAATTCAGTAAATCCTTTATTAAAAAAGTAAATTCTAAGATTTTCCATTTCATCTTTGCTTTCAGTATTTTCTATTTTAGATTCAACATAATCGAAACATTCTTTATACTTTTTAAGGTTATAATTTATTCCTAAATATTTTTTTGAAAATGGCACAAATATGTCTTTAATAAAAAAAACCTCATCTAAATTCAAAAAAATATTAAATACTTCTTTCATTTTATCAAAATTAACATGTCTATATTCTTTATTACAAGCCTCTTTACATAATTCTTTTGTTTCTTTTGTAAAAAAAGAACTTGAGAACTTCAAAATTGAAAGCAAATCATTACCATTAATATTCCTATTTTTCAAAATAAAGTCAATAATATTTAATAGTAAATCATAATTTTTTTGTTTATCATCAACATAATTTTGAATTATTTTTGAAACACTTAATTCTTTAGCCTTTATAATTATTGGATGGACAAGCTGAACATCAAAATAATTATAATGATTAATGATACAATCCGAATAAAATTGCTTGGCAAGATCATCCAATTTATCAAATATACTTTCATTTAATAATGATTTTATAATATATTCTAAATCTAAATGACTAGTAAATATATAAGCATTAAGAAAAGATATTTTATTTTCATCTTTTTCTAATATGTCATTTATAACATTATTATTCGAATCTTCAATTCTAAGACCGATTTCATCATATAACAATGTAAACGCAAAAATAAGTATAATTTTATTAGAATTTGATTTAGTATCTAGTAATGAATTTCTAACAAATGATTCAATATCATTATTTTTTATATGAAATTTGCATAATAATTGATAGCATTTACATAAATTATTGTTTAGCATAAAATTTATATAAGTATCTATTTGCGTTTTTTCATTAAAATAATTATTATCTATCAGTTTGCAATAAATAACGTTTAATATTTCTTCGTTAAAACAACTATGCTCTACTAAATCATTTTTTTCAATAATATCCAGCCATATCCATGCATTATCTTTATCTACGACATCTAAAATGGAATTTAAAAATTCAATTATAATTTTTTTATCTATATTATTATCACTATATAGCATTGAAAAAATATAACTATAAAGATTATGATTTTCAAGCCTCTTAAATACTTCAGGATTTTTTAGCAAATCTATCATATTTTGCTTTGTCTTAAAATATTTTGCTACAAAATCATCTTCCCACATTATTTTTTTGGAGTTATCATTCATATATTTTATAAAAGCTTCACAATCCAATGATTTCGCTTTAGAATATTCATTGATATCTACATCAGTATTATCAATAGTCCAATATAATTTTCCAATATTTTCAAAATCATAATTTTCATATTTTGATCCATATTTTTTTTGCTTCTTGTAATCAATATCATCCAAAATGGATTTTAAAATAGATTTTAAAGCTAAAGCATCTTTAGAAGTTTCATTTTTAAACTGACAATTTTCTATTAATTCAATTAAATTTTCTTTAAATTCTTTATCTTGAAGAATTTCATTTCTATGATGCTTAATAATCCAACCTAACGAGGCAACGGAGTTAATGCTATCAATCAAGTTTCTATTTAAACAATTTTTATAGGATTCAAAATAATAATCAATAATATATAATTTTATTTTTTTATTGATACTTCCTCTCATTGGAATACCATTATAAATTGTTTCTATATCGCATATATCTAAATTTTCAATAATCATTTTTAAAAGTTCAATCAAAAAGTTACTATATGTGAGAAATTCAGAATAATTACAATAATCTATAATAGCTCCCATATCCCTATAATCTATACTTCTACTATTAATCAATTTTCTTACAAGCGAAAAAATACCTTTATAATTATAACGTAAAATCTTAAATAAATTTTCCTTAGCAAAAGATTCAACATCATATATGCTAAATTTATCTGAAACAACTAATTTGTTTTGTAATAATGAATTTAAAATTTTATAACACGAGCTTTCAGACAAATCTATATAAGTAATTTGATACAATATATTTTGAGCATAATCGTAGCCATTTGCTAAGGTTAAATCAAATATTTTAGTAATTTCACGCGAATATTGCTTTGAACTTAAACTCATTAATTTTACATACGAAGTAACAATTAAGCAACTTTCTTCATCAATACCCCTCGTTTTTAGATAATTTTTAAAGCTTTTATCCATTTTATTCAAAAAATCTTCCATGTTTTTATTTGTTTTTTCAAAAGTTTTAATATCTTTTTGAAACCTTTTTTCACATATACTTGCAAATACAATTTTTTGAATACAATTTGATTTGTTTTTCAATTGGCTCCAATCAAAAATTTCACTTTTTTCCTCTAACAATTTATAATAAATTTCAAACCTATTTGTTTGTTCATTAATTAAATCTAAAATCTTTGAAAATACTTCCAATGACAAACTATCTATTGCATATACTAGCCTTTGAATAATCACATCGATATTATTTTGTTGTATAGAATCTTTAACTCGTTTATATAATTCAAGTGTTACATTAGTATAATTAGTTATATCATTTGCAATTTTATTTAAATAATCTAAAATGCCATCATATCCTCTCTCATCCAACGAATATGATATTTGTTTTATTCCAAAACAATCTAAATAATATTTTTTTTCAATATTTTCAAGAACCGTTTGATTTTTATAAAAGCCATTTAATATAAATCTATTACCATTTTTATTATTAGCAAGCAAATATTGTAAGAGCTCCATTTCAGACATACTTGAACCAATAAAAAATAAAACATAATCAGAATTATTTAATAATCGATTTAAATTTTCATAAAATTTTTCATTTGATCTGCTATATGTTTCAAGATATTGTTTAACAGTAAATACTAATGAATTGCAATCATTTATGCTTCCGTGAATGTGGATAACAAAAGGATTATTCAAATTATTAAAATCTAAATCTAAAAATTTTTTTCCATAGTAAACATCATCATTTTCACTAAAAACGCAAGAATCTAAAATATCATCTGCATTTGTTGTAATAATACTAGCTTGTAACTTTTTTATTACACCCCTTAAACTCGATATTATATCATTTTCATTGGTATCATTATATTCCATATGTTTTTTAAAATGTTCATAAAATTTCGATTCAGCATCTTTATTTTTATAAATAGTATTAATCAATGTTATTGCCAATTTCGCATCTCTTCGAGCAACATCCGAAAATTCACATTTTGTTTTATAATCAATATAGTGATCTATATAACAATCATTAACTAACATTGATGCAAAATCACACCACAATGGTAACCCACACAATGCAGATACACCTGCACCTGCAAATATAACTAATTTTTTTCTATAATGTTTAATTTCATTAATTAACTGATTTAAATTTTCTTTACTTTCAACATTAAAATCCTCGTCGTAATCCATATACTTAATTCCTAATCCCTAATATTAAATTTTATTTAGCACCTTCATGCTTAAATACACCTATAACTGTATGCCATAATATTCTAATATCAAGCCATAAGCTTCTTTTATAAGAATAATAAAGCTCCATTTTTATTCTATCCTCATATGAGGTATCACTTCTACCATGACTAGCCCAGTATCCTGTAAGACCTGGTCTAATTTTTAATAAAAGGGCTTGTTCTTCTTTTGAATAGCGATCTAATTCTTCTTGTAATATTGGTCTCCAACCAATAACACTCATTTGACCAACAAAAATATTCCAAAGCTGTGGAAGCTCATCTAATGATGTTTTTCTAAGAATTCTTCCTATTCTTGTAACTCTAGGATCATTTGTAACCTTAAAGTCCCGTTTCCATTCTTCTAATTGGTCTTGAGTTAAAATTTCCTCAATTGGTCTTGAATCTTGACGCATTGATCTAAACTTCCAAACCTTAAATTCTTTACCATTTTTACCAATTCTTTTATGTCCATAAAAGGCGGGTCCTTTTGAATCAATTTTAACTAAAATGATTAAAATTAAAAACAACGGTGAAAGAATAATTAATGCTATTAAGCTTGATAAGATATCAAATAATCTCTTTATAAAAGCAAACAATGGCTTTCTTTTATACATATTAACATTATACTCAATTGATAATGCTTCTTTTACAGATTTACTTTTACTCATATATACTCCTACTTATAATAATTTAATTATTAATATTGTTCCCACATATGTAAAAATTAATATTAATTTGTATGAAAGTATTGTACGCTATTAGAGATATTTTGTCAACATTGGGTCTTGTTACTTTAGATTTAACAAAATAGTACTAATATAAAATGTTAATTTATTAAACATACTATTAACTATTAATCTCGAATGATTCTATCCTAAATTTTATTTCAATTATATATCCTGAATATTCAATATAATCTTTATATTCATCATCACTTGCTTTATACTTTTTATTATTGATGTAAATATATTTTTGCTCGTCAATTGTATCCACAATATTTTTAGTGATTTCAATATCGGATACCTCAATATTATTTTCCTCACTAATATTTTTTTCTTTTATAAACTTAGTAATTTCTACTTTTAATTTACCATATACAAGATTAAATGTTGACACATAATCATCATACTGCACAGGTATTCTAACTTTAGAAAAGAAAGTTTCTTTTGGATGCAATTTAATATTTTCCTTTATAGTTTTTTTGTTCAGTCTAATATTTATATCTGACTTTAATTTTTTATTAAATATTTCTGTAAATACGGTTTTATTATACTTTTCCTTAAGCTGCAAAATATAGTTACTTATATATAAACTGGCAACACCTTGGAGTAAATCTTGAAAATAATCTATTGTATAATACGCAAGTGAAAAACTTACATTAAATACATTATTCATAACCCAACGTGATGCTTCAATAAGCATTTTGTAATATATAGAATTAGTATTACATCCATAAAATTCATTAAGCATTTCTATCAATTCTTCATTTAATTTATCTATATAATCAGTAATATCTTCATCATAAAAAGCCATAATTCCAATATAAAAAGCCAGTAACAAATAATTATAATTATTATTCTCTACTATAATTCCTGCATCCATCAAAAAAGATAAACGTTTCATAAATTTTAAGATGAAATCATCTCCAAAAAAACAATTATCTGCTTCGCGTAAATACAATTTTTTTTCTTTTATAATTTTTCCATTTATAATACTTTTAAACTTAACAATTAATTGATTATATAATTTAATATCTGCATATTGAAGTGAATATGTATAAAATGAAACTAAAATAAAAATATATCTTTCATCTTCATACGGAGTTTTATCTTTTGCGATATGTACTAACACATTTTCATAAAATCCATTTTCAATAAGTGAAAAAATATATGTGTCAAAAAATTTCATATCATAATTTTTATACATCATCATAAATTCATTATGATACCAATATCCATTATAATCAATTTGAACTTTACATTTTTTCAATAGCATCGGAATATTTTTAATATATTTATATACCGCATTGAAATCATTACAATTATAAATTTGCTTATTTTTATGGCAAGCAAGTATCTTGCAAAGCAGGGAAAATATATCTATCTTAATTAAAGTATCAATTTCACATTTATTAAAAAAATTTACATCTTTATATTTCAAGAAAAAATCATCAAAAATATTATAATCATATTCCAAATTTGTTTTAGAAATAATGTCATATGAACAATTTATAATATCGAACAACATAAAAGATATTTGATTATTTATATATGGCATTGAAATAATTTGAATAACATTATTATTAAATTTTTTTGCGCCTTGCGGATCATTTTTAATTAAATTTTCACTTTCATTAAAAAATACATTTTTATAGTCTTCATATAGATCATATGTAGAAGATAATATAATTTTTTTAAAATCTTTTGTAAAATCGTCCCAATTTATTTCACTATTCTTTATGTTTTTTTTATATTAGACTTTATTTTGGAATCATCAAAAATTATTAACATTTGCTTAATATTTACTATAACAATATATAACAAAATTAAAATCGCAGCAATTTCTGATAGATATCTCTTAAATATATAGCATAAACATTCTAGGATAAGTAAAAAGCTACAACACAATATTTTACCAAATTGAGTAATGCATGAGCTTTCATTCATAACATATGCAGCAATATTTTTACCAAGATATGTTTTATCCATTTTAATTGATATAATTGATAGCATAGAAAAAGTCAAAGCAAAAATTGAAGCTGATACACCAATTAAATTTAAGCAAATTGCATCTAATTTAGTTAATTTGTCACAAAAACAAATATCAATACCCAAAGTGATACAAAAAAAGATTATATATTTCAAAATTTTTTTATAAAAAATTTTGTCATTAACTATTTTTACTTTCATTTATTTTCTCCTTCACCATTACTATTTTACTTATTTATTTAATCCACAACCCCAAATTTTCTTAATCTAGAACGAATAGCACCTTTGGTTCTTCCATGTATACTAGCCAGCTAATTCATTATGGAAAATTAAGTCTAAAAATAAATATCAAGATATTTAGATTTAATTTTTAACGTTTTATTATCACTTATTTTTTTTCTATTATTAAACATTATAGAATTATCTCCACCAAAACGAAATACGGTATTATATTTACTTAAGTGAGATAATTGAGGGTGATAATATTTCTTTTGTCCAGGGTCGGAGGTTGGAAGGAAAGAAATATCCACTTTATATGGTAATACTTTATCAGTCATAGTTTTACAACCATGATGTGACAAATATGCAAATTTAAAATGATGATTCGCATTTAAAGGAAATTCCCATTCTAAAGCATCACCTGGCAAAATAGCTTCTGCTCCACCAATTTTTATGATAGAAACAAGAGAATGTATATTTTCTAAAGCGTTTTGTTCACCATTCATATGTAGATTCCTCAATCCTTGCCCAACTTTAAAAAAATCAAAATTAATATAATTAGCTTCCAATTTAATAGTATCATCCTTAATAATAAATATATTTGCTGCGTTAATCAAGATACGATCTAAGAATGCTGCTGATGCATTTAAAGCTTCAGGTATTGAATGCAATATAAACGAGCGCTTAAAAAAATCATTTGGGGCAATTCTATATAGATTAAAATGATCTTGATGAAAATGTGAAATAACAACATAACCATCACTACCAATATTTTTAATTTCGTATGTAATATCACTGAAATGTTTTGAATCGCAGCCAAAATCAAAAATAACATCAGGATTAGTATTTTCGTCTGTATACAAAGCCGAAAAATTTGCTTGGCCAACATTATATACACGCAAATAACATTTGGAATAATTATTATTTTTATATTTACATTCTATTTTTTCATGAAATTTAGCAAGTATAGAACAATTTAAGCGATTGCTTGACTCTAATTCTCTCTTTAAATCAAAATATTTTTGTTTCATCGTTTTAAATATTCTATATTTTTCCTTTATATCAATACCATCCTTTGTAAAAATAAACATTTGCAATATTGAATTTATTTCACTGCAGTCCTCTGTAATTATCACTTCATTAGAAGTATAATTCAGTATTCCATTAATACGCTTAGTGTTTAATTTATTATATACCTTATTAACTAATGATATGACTTGTTTTCTAGTCATTAATATGACATGCATATCATCAAATTGAAATAGATTTTCTTCATTATAATTATTATAATAATACAAATTCAATGCAAATTTTTTTTCATTTTCAGACTCATCTACACATATATATTCCACATAACAATATGCCCACATATTATTTTTTTTATCCTTTGGAAAAAAACTTTGTGGTATTTTTAATTCCTCTTTTATTTCACCATTGTAAAAATAAATCTTTTCTTTCTTCATTTTTGATAAATTCACCATCCTTATTTTTAAATCACATAATATTGATTATTCCCGATTTTTTGAGCCAGTATTTTGCTTAA
>ULWV01022736.1_pt1 | contig 67406 bp, 52 predicted proteins | sample 1960651 | NCBI WGS metagenome assembly ULWV01 (sample SAMEA4835820, study PRJEB28245) | human gut metagenome | biome: gut microbiome; material: fecal sample | place: Denmark | collected 2008
AATTCAGCAGCTGTCATATCGCACATTGGAATTCTCTTAATAATACCAGCGTTGTTAACAAGAATATCGATAGGAGCTACATCCTTAGCAATCTGAGCTACCATAGCATTAACCTGTTCTTCGTTAGTTACGTCACAAACATAACCATGAGCATCGATACCAGCTTCCTTATAAGCTGCTAATCCCTTATCTACTAATTCCTGCTTAATATCGTTAAATACGATTGTTGCGCCAGCCTTAGCCATTCCGCTAGCAATAGCGAAACCGATACCATAAGAAGCACCTGTAACTAAAGCAACTTTTCCTTCAAGTGAAAAATTTACTGACATTTTAAAATCTCCTTTTCTCTTAATATATATCAATGAACTCCAGAATTTAAATGTATAATATGTTTATTATGCATTATATTCTATGAGAATCATTCTAATAAAAATATTATAGTCATCAGCACCTTTTAGATACGTCCTGATTATCTAAGGTCCTTCATATCAACATCATCCATATCATCGAAATCCTGGTTTTCACCAACCATACCCCAGATGAATGTATAAGCATGAGTAGCTGAAGCTGAATGAATAGACCAGCTTGGTGATATAACAGCTTCTTCGTTTCTCATAACGATATGTCTTGTTTCTGTTGGCTCTCCCATATAATGGAATACAACTGCATCTTCCGGAACCTCAAAGTAAAGATATACTTCCATTCTTCTGTCATGTGTATGACATGGCATTGTGTTCCATACGCTACCTGGTTCAAGACAAGTCATACCCATCTCTAACTGACAGCTTTCAACCTGTCCAGGAAGAATATACTTGTTAATAGTTCTATGGTTTGCACTTTCAAGACATCCAAGTTCTTTCTTGTTCTCAGGTAAAATATCCTTAGCTGGATCAATAAATACTGTAGGATATGTCTTATGTGCTGGTGCACTGTTAAGATAAAACTTAGCTGGATTCTTAGGATCTTCACTCTTAAATGAAATATCCTTAGCACCCATACCTATGTACATGCCATCTTTATACTTAAAATTATATTCCTTGCCATCAACAGTAACTGTTCCGTTACCACCAATATTGATGATACCCATCTCTCTTCTTTCAAGGAAATACTTAGCTCTTAATTCTGCACCTGCCTCAAGAACAAGTTCTTTGTTAACTGGTGTTGCAGCTCCAACTATGATTCTGTCAATCTGGCTATAGATTGTCTTAATCTCATCAGCAACGAATAAATTCTGAATTAAAAAGTCATGTCTTAATCTGTCTGTGTCATAATTCTTGACATCAGCAGGATTAGCTCCTGGTCTTACTTCCATCTTACTCAATTCTCCTTTTCTCTTATATAATTATGATATCAGAGACAAAAAAATTCTGCCACTTACATCAATTATCCTTTTGGATATAATAATAACATCATTTAAACATTTTTACAACTAATAATTCTCTTAATAAGCATATATGTATCAACAATTTGATTATTAATATCAAATGCTTTGACAATTAATGCTTTTGCATCATCAATTTTCTTTTTGTCATTCGCATATATCGTTGCTATCGCATCTCCTTCTTTCACAGCATCTCCTACCTTCTTTGAAAGCACAACACCTACATAATGATCTATTTTATCTTCCTTATTCTGTCGTCCTCCACCAAGAATCATTGATGCTTCACCTATAAGTTCTGACTGTATATGATGTACATAGCCTTCTTTATCTGCTGTTATATCGACTGTATAATCTGCCTTTTTCAAGCTCTTACAGTCATCAAATATACTAATATCCCCACCCTGCCGTTTAACAAACTCAATAAATTTATCATATGCACTTCCATCTTCTATCACACTACTAAGCATTTCATAAGCTTTATTCCTGTCATGCGTTATATCTGAGGCTATAAGCATCTGTGCACCAAGTTCCATGCAAAGCTCAACGAGGTCTGCTGGTCCGTGTCCTTTTAACGTATCAACAGCCTCCTTCACTTCAAGAGCGTTACCAACAGCATATCCGAGAGGTTCGTTCATATCTGATATGACTGCAATCGTATTTCTGCCTGCACTTTCACCTATCTTAACCATCTGCTTAGCAAGCTTAACTGCATCGTCCATATTTTTCATAAATGCTCCATTGCCAACCTTGACATCAAGGACAATCGCCTTAGCACCTGATGCTATTTTCTTACTCATTATACTGCTTGCTATAAGGGGTATACTGTCTACAACAGCAGTCACATCCCTTAATGCATATATTTTTTTATCAGCCGGTGCAAGATTGCCAGTCTGTCCTGTAAGCGCCAATCCGGTTTCGTTTATATTTTTGATAAATTCCTCTTTTGAAAGTGATGTTCTAAATCCCGGTATACTTTCAAGCTTATCTATAGTTCCGCCAGTGTTGCCAAGTCCTCTTCCACTCATCTTTGCCACCTTGCCTCCGCATGCTGCAACCATAGGAGCAAGCACAAGTGTTGTTTTGTCTCCGACTCCGCCTGTACTATGTTTATCCACATTAATCCCATTAACAGCTGACAGATCAAGCCTGTCGCCACTATCTGCCATAGCCATAGTAAGGAGGAAGGTTTCTTCATAACTCATTCCTTTAAAATATACAGCCATAAGAAATGCTGACATCTGATAATCAGGTATCGTACCATTGGTATATTCCTGCACGACATATTCTATTTCTTCTTTACTAAGAACTTCTCCATACTTTTTTTTACTTATAACATCGAACATTCTCATAACCAGCCACCTCTTCTATCTTATACATATCAGCCACAGTTTACAATTACCGCAAATATTTTTAATATATATAAGAATATACTAACATTTTTTATAATTATATGCTATGATTTATTGGCATAAAGATTTATTAAGGAGAAATACAATGAGTTTTGAATTCATACGTAAGCTGCCTACACCAACAGAAGTTAAAAATGAACTTCCTGTTCCTAAAAACGTTGCAGCTCTGAAAACACAAAGAGATAAAGAAATTGCAGATGTGATAACTGGCAGATCAGATAAGTTTCTTGCTATCATAGGACCATGCTCAGCTGACAACGAAGATGCAGTCCTTGATTATACATTAAGACTTAAAAAAGTCCAGGAAAAAATAGCTGATAAAGTTCTTATTATACCAAGAGTGTATACAAACAAGCCAAGAACAACCGGTACAGGCTATAAAGGTATGCTCCACCAGCCAGACCCTGAGAAAAAGCCAGACCTTCTTGCTGGTCTTATAGCTATAAGGAAAATGCATATAAGAGTTATGGAAGAAACAGAGCTTATGCCTGCTGATGAAATGCTCTACCCTGAAAACTACTGGTTCCTTTCAGATGTATTGTCATATGTTGCAGTTGGTGCCCGTTCAGTTGAAGATCAGCAGCACAGACTTACAGCCAGTGGAATGGATGTTCCTGCCGGTATGAAAAATCCAACAAGCGGTGATTTCTCTGTTATGTTAAATTCAGTTGTTGCAGCACAGGCTAATCAGTCATTTATATATAGAAACTGGGAAGTAAAGACTCCTGGCAATCCTCTGGCACATACTATATTAAGAGGCGCTGTAAATAAGCATGGCCAGAATATTCCTAACTATCACTATGAAGACCTTATCAGACTGGCTTCCATGTATAAAACAAGGGATTTACTTAATCCAGCCTGCATAGTTGATGCTAATCACAGTAATTCTGCCAAAAAATATATTGAACAGATACGTATCACAAAGGAAGTGATTCATAGCCGCAATCATTCAGAAGATGTAAAGGATCTTGTTAAGGGTGTTATGATTGAAAGCTATATCGAATCAGGCTCACAGAAGGTCGGTGAAGGTATATATGGCAAATCTATAACTGATCCATGCCTTGGATGGGAAGAATCTGAACAGCTTTTATATACAATAGCTGATATGCTCAAATAACCACCTTATTATAAATGGACTTATATAAGCTTCATATAAGATTCCCGCTATCAGAAATATCAGTGATATAAATATGACAATTACCGTTTTTTTAATATTAATCATTCGTTTTTCAATATATGACACCATTAAAAAAACGGCAATTGCATATATTATATACTGCGGTATAAGGCATACTGCATATATAAACATTCCTTTTATCCCCATATTCATAATGCATACGCTTATCATAAGACCTGAACTTATCCCGGCAAAAAGCATAAATATATATATTCCTGCTATAGCAGCCGGAGTAAAAAGCACAAGCATAAAACATATATATTCTTTTAAACGCAGCTTTAATATATATCTTAAATATAATGTTTTATCAAGGCTGATGCTCATAATTGCATTATTAAAATCTTCATTGAACATTCCTATTTTATCTGTTATATCATCTATAACAAGATTTGCCATCAATGATCCTACTACAGCTCCTAAAAGTATAACTATATAATATCTGTATTGTCCAAAAATTCGTCTAAAAAAAATCCCAGCCATAACAACCTCCTTTTATCTGGTCAGGCTATTATATGCTGGAATCTTTTCTGATATGTTTTGTTTTGTTTTATTTTTATCGTTTACTATGGATTGTAAATAGTAACTGACATTATCAGGCAGATGGTTATATACGTGAAATCATGTCTGAATAAGCCATCATCGCTGACACTGTTTTAGAATCCCTGATTGTTCCGTCAAATATCATACGTTTTATCTCATCAAGAGTATATATCTCTACATTAATACTCTCCTCATCATCAAGATTCTGACATGTCCTTATAAGCTTATCTGCAACATATATATCTATAATCTCGTTGCAGAATGCAACTGCTGTATACACTGATATCAGTTTTTTGACGTTTTTTCGTTCTGCCTTATAACCTGTTTCTTCTTCAAGTTCCCTTATCGCCGCAAGCTCTGTTGGTTCATCTGCCTCAAGACCTCCCGCAGGTATCTCAAGTGTTTCTTCATCAGGAGAATTCCTGTACTGACGCACAAGCACAATCCTGCCATCATCAAGAACCGGTACAACAGCAGCAGCTCCTTTATGTTCTATATGATCCCAATAAGTCACTTTCCCATCAGGTGTAACCATAGTATCCTTATAAAACTCAAGTATTGAGCCCTTATAAGCCAGTTCTCTTTTTATTCTTTTAATGTGTTCCATTCAGTGTTCCATTCTTTCACATCATTTTATTTGATATTGGTACACTTGTCATAGCATGCATCTGTAGCCTTTATTAATGAACTTCTGAAGTTATGTTCCTCCAGCGCCGCAACAGCTGCTATTGTTGTACCTCCAGGTGAGCATACCTTATCCTTTAAAACACCTGGATGCTCTCCTGTTTCAAGCACCATCTTTGCAGAACCAAGTACTGTCTGTGCAACAAGCTTATATGCATCTTCTCTTTTAATGCCATACTTTACCGCACTATCAGCAAGTGCCTCGATAAACATATATACATATGCTGGAGAACTTCCGCTTGCACATACTATGGCATTCATCTGATTTTCTGAAACATATACAACCTTACCAAAAGAATTAAAGAAGCTGTCTATAACCTCTCTTTCTTCAAATGAGAAATTCTCCTTATCATAAGCAACACCAGTCATGCCTTCTCCAACAAGTGCAGGAGTGTTTGGCATGGCACGGACTACTCTTGCATTTATACCAAGCTGTGACTTGATATTATCTATACTTATACCCGGTGCTATTGATATAACAACACTGTCTTCACGTATAACATTATTAATATTCTTTAATACCACATTGTATACCTGTGGCTTTACTGCAAGAACAACGTACTGTGCATTATTAGCACATTCTGCATTGCTTTCCGCATATCTTACTCCTGTTTCCTGACTTATTCTCTTACACTTTTCTAAATCAGGGCATGTGAATATAATATCAGATGGCGTATATACTGAAAGAAGACCTTTGAGCATTGCGTATCCCATATTACCCATTCCAATAAAACCGAATTTAGCCATAACAACCTCCTTAATAATCTGCCTACATATTAATCAGCCTCTGACTACTTGCTTTCAAGAAGCTTATCAACACTTACAAGCTTAACACATAACACGAAAAGCTCAGCTGCTTCTGACATTTCCTCTGGAGTAGGGAATGAAGGAGCTATTCTTATATTGCTATCACGAGGATCCTTACCATAAGGGAATGTTGCACCTGCGTTAGTAAGCACTACACCAGCCTCTTTACACATGGAAACTATAGCCTTCGCACAGCCAGGAAGAGCATCAAATGATATAAAATAACCGCCTCTTGGTTCTGACCATGTACCTATTCCAAGTCCTGTAAGTTCATCATCAAGTACCTTTAATGTTGCTTCAAACTTAGGTCTTAAGAAATCTGCATGCTTCTTCATATGTGCCTTAAGTCCATCAAGATTCTTAAAATATCTTACATGTCTTAACTGGTTAAGCTTATCATATCCTATTGTCTGGATTGTAAGATATTTCTTAATATCTGCAAGGTTAGCAGCTGATGAAGCAAGTGCTGCCACACCAGAGCCTGGGAATGTAACCTTAGATGTAGATGCGAATTCATATACCATATCAGCATTACCTGCTTTTTCACATTCTGATATAATATCAAGTATTTCATCCTGTTTATCATCATAAAGATGGTGAATAACATATGCATTATCCCAGAATATTCTAAAATCCTTAGCAGCTGGCTTTAATGCTGCCATTCTCTTTACTGTTTCATCAGAATAAGTATAACCCTGTGGATTAGAATATTTAGGCACACACCATATACCCTTTATTGATTCATCTTCACTTACAAGCTTTTCAATCATATCCATATCAGGACCATTTTCTGTCATAGGAATATTAATCATCTCTATACCAAAGCTCTCTGTAATAGCAAAGTGTCTGTCATAGCCTGGTACTGGACAGAGCCACTTAACCTTATCAAGCTTGCACCAAGGTGTGCTTCCCATAACTCCATGTGCATATGATCTTGAAACCTGATCATACATAATATTAAGACTTGCGTTTCCATATATAATAATGTGTTCAGATGTTGTTCCCATCATATCAGCCATAAGCTTCTTGGCTTCTGTAAGACCATCAAGAACACCATAATTTCTGCAATCAGTTCCATCCTCAGCCTTAAAATCCGAAGAACTGTTAATAACATCAAGCATGTCCATCGTTACATTAAGCTGACTAGGTGATGGCTTTCCTCTTGACATATTAAGATTCAGCCCCTTAGCCTTAGCTTCTTTATATCTTTCATCAAGCTCAGCCTTTAACTGTAATAATTGTTCTTTACTCATTTCACTATACTGCATATTATTATCCTCCATTAATTTTCAAAGGTCTTTACTACTATACTATGAACTTATAATTTAAGCAAGCTTTTTTACAATAAATGCAATTTTTACAATTAAGTTTATTAATATTTTAGGGATTTTTAAAAATATTATTAACAAAATTAAGTAGTTACTTAATTTTATTAAGTCTAACTTGAGTATATCTTTCATACATTTACATTTTTCCGTCTATGGCGGACAGTTGGTTGATTTAAAAATAGCGTCAAAAATAGGGCACAGCATCTCTGATTTAAATATATAAACATAAAAAAAGAAAGGCTTAAAACCTTAAATGTTTAAGCCTTTCGTATGTTTCTTTAATTCGAGCTTGTCTAAATAGATTATTCTACTTAGCGTAATCCACTACCCTTGATTCTCTTACGATACTAACCTTAATCTGACCTGGATATTCCATCTGATCTTCAATCTGTTTTGAAATATCTCTTGCAAGTAATACCATATCTGAATCATTGATAACTTCAGGAACAACCATTACTCGAACCTCTCTACCTGCCTGAATAGCAAAAGATTTCTCAACTCCCTTATATGAGTTGGTAATATCTTCTAATTGTTTTAATCTGTTTGTGTAAGTTTCTAACGTTTCTCTTCTAGCGCCAGGTCTTGCAGCTGATATTGTATCAGCAGCCTGTACAAGACATGCTATTAAGCTTTCCGGTTCAACGTCACCATGATGAGCTTCTACTGCATTAATAACAAGTGGTGATTCCTTATATCTTCTACAAAGATCAACACCTAACTGAATATGTGAGCCTTCCATTTCATGGTCGACAGCTTTACCTATATCATGTAATAAGCCAGCTCTCTTTGCCATCTTTACATCAAGTCCTAATTCGCCGGCTAATAATCCAGTAATCTGGGCTACTTCAATAGAATGCTTTAATACATTCTGACCATAACTAGTTCTATACCTTAACTTACCAAGTAAACGAACTAATTCTGGATGAATTCCATGGACACCAACCTCAAGGGTTGCAGCTTCACCTTCTTCTTTAATTAATGTTTCGACTTCTTTCTGTGCTTTTTCAACCATTTCCTCAATTCTTGCTGGATGAATACGTCCATCAATTATGAGTTTTTCAAGAGCGATTCTTGCAATCTCTCTTCTAATTGGATCAAAGCCTGATAAAACGACTGCCTCAGGTGTATCATCAATAATAAGTTCTACACCTGTGAGAGTTTCAAGAGTTCTTATGTTACGACCCTCTCTACCTATAATACGACCTTTCATTTCATCGTTAGGAAGCTGTACAACTGATATAGTTGTTTCGGCAACATGATCAGCAGCACAACGCTGTATAGCATTGACAACCAATTCCTTTGCCTTTTTATCTGCTTCCTCTTTCGCCCTGCTTTCTAATGTTTTAACCATTACAGCAGTATCATGTTTAACTTCATCTTCAACAGTTTTTAATAGATATTCTTTTGCTTGTTCGGAGGTCAATCCAGAGATTCTTTCAAGTTCCTGCTGTCTTTTCTTTTCAAGTTCGTCAACTTTCTGCTTTAACTTACCAAGTTCTTCCTCTTTTCTGGTAATACTTAAGTCACGTTTCTCGACTGCATCGATCTTTCTATCAAGAGTTTCTTCTTTAGAAAGGACTCGCTTCTCGTACTTTTGTATTTCAGCACGTCTTTCCTTTGTCTCTTTCTCAAGTTCATTCTTAGTTCTTAAAGATTCCTCTTTAACCTCTAAGAGTGCCTCTTTCTTCTTTGTCTCTGCTGTCTTTAAAGCTTCGTCTATTATCTCTCTGGCTCTCTCATTAGCATTGCCAATTTTTTCATCATTGCTTTTAGCAATGGCTTTGCCTGATATAAACCATGTAATAGGTGCGACTACTGCAAGTGTAACAAGAATTGCGACAACTATCGGAATTAACACAGGAGCACCTCCTTATTAAGTTTTCATTGTACAAAATATACAACATACTAATATTATACTTTAATCATCATAATGTCAAGGTTAGAACCTCTTAACTTTCGCATAATTAGTACTCTTTTTCTTCATTGACCACAATATCAAGTGCTTTATTAATATTATCTGTCATAAAACCCTTCCTATACAATGAGGCCTTTACTTTCTGTCTCTGTTCATAATTATTCAAATCCTTATTGTGGTACTTACTATGAAGCTGTTTTATTATAATATCAAGTTCAGGATTTCCTATATCCGGATTGCACATCTCATCATAACATTCATCAAGCGCACATGATATTATATCTGCATCTACACCTTTTAACATAAGGCTTTGTTCTATAACTCTTCGTGATTTTGATGTCATATGGGATATAATATAATTAACTGCATATCTTTTATCATCTATATATCCATATGAAGAAACATATTGAACTGCTTTTTCTATACATTCATCCGGATAACCATTAGCTTTAAGTTTTTCAAACAATTTCTTTCTTGTATAATCTCTATCCTTCAGTAAAGACATCGCACGTATCTTTGATCTTTTATTTAATATATCAATAATATCCTCGTAATCTTCTAACGAAATATATGCATCTTTCTTTATATTAAATCTTCTAATCTCAGATATATACAAAACAAACGCAGGCTCGTAATTTATAAATACCCGCCTGCGCTTAGAATCTACTTCCTGAATAGAGGTAACATACTTATCTGTTTCCTCTGTCTTCATTAAACTTCCTCAGTATTTTCCTTTTTAGATGACTTTGTCTTAGACTCTTCTGTAGCTGTCTCTTCTTTATCACTATCTGGATTATCACCTATACCATAATGTGCTCTTACCTTCTCATCAACTTCATTTCTTATATCTGGATTGTTGATAAGATACTGTTTTGCATTCTCTCTTCCCTGTCCTATCTTCTCTCCATTATATGAAAACCATGCACCGCTCTTCTGGATAATCCCAACGTTAGAAGCAAGGTCAATAAGATCTCCTTCTGTTGATATTCCTTTACCAAACATAATATCAAACTCAGCTTCCCTGAAAGGAGGTGCCACTTTATTCTTGACAACCTTAACTCTTGTCCTGTTACCAACAACCTCTCCTCCAGACTTTAATGTCTCTATCTTTCTTACATCCATTCTTACTGAAGCATAGAACTTAAGAGCCCTTCCACCTGTTGTTGTTTCAGGATTACCAAACATAACCCCGACTTTTTCTCTTAACTGGTTTATAAATATAACAACACAATTGTTCTTACTAACAACTGGTGTAAGCTTTCTTAATGCCTGTGACATAAGTCTTGCCTGAAGTCCGACATGTGAATCTCCCATATCTCCATCTATCTCAGCCTTTGGTACAAGTGCTGCTACTGAATCGACAATAACTATATCAATAGCTCCTGATCTTACCATAGTCTCACATATCTCTAATGCCTGTTCACCACTATCTGGCTGTGATATATAAAGATTATCAATATCTACTCCTATATTTCTTGCATATACAGGATCCAAAGCATGTTCAGCATCAATAAAACCAGCTATACCGCCTCTTTTCTGAACTTCAGCCACCATATGAAGTGCGACAGTAGTCTTACCTGAAGATTCAGGTCCATATATCTCTACTACCCTTCCCTTTGGCACTCCGCCAAGACCTAATGCTATATCAAGACTTAATGAACCTGTAGGTATACATTCAACATTCATGTTCGCTGTTGAATCACCCAGCTTCATAACCGAACCCTTACCAAACTGTTTTTCAATATTAGAAATAGCCGCATCCAGCGCCTTTAACTTATCTTCATTAACCAAATTATATATACCTCCATCATCTTGAACATCTGTTCGCTTATTATGATAATATTATACTCTATGTATTTTGTCAAGCTTTTTCGAACATTTATTCGAATATCATTTTAAATATTTATGTAACATATTGGATATACTCATCGTACCATATACATATAAGAAAGTAAAGATATATTTTTCCATGTTTTAATATATATCTACAGCTTTAATATATGAATAAATCATATCAAGAGCCTCTTTACATGCTTTTTCGCGTATTGCACCTCTGTCACCTTCAAACATGTTTTTCCGGACAATAACGATATTGTTATCCACTGCATATAGTACATCCCGCTCTTTGCAATGCTCATATGCCTCTTCATATTTTTTAATATCAGTTATTCTTGAAGCCTCATCAAACGTATCTGCATAACCAGATGTTCTTTTTGATGCGACTCCTATATATACAAGTCCTACAGGCTTTCCATCTTCCATCGAAGGCCCAGCAACTCCTGTAACTGAAACCGCTATGTCAGCATCCGATATAGAAAGTGCGCCAAGCGCCATTTCACATGCAGTCTGTGGACTTACAGCCTTATATAACTTTAAAGTTTCTTTTTTTACATTAAGCATACTGTTTTTTGCCTCATCGCAATATGTTATATACCCTTGATGGAACACATTAGATGCTCCACTTACATTAACAATTGCTGATGCAATCATACCTGCGGTGCATGATTCCGCTGTTGTAAGAAGCATATTCTTTTCGTTAAGCTTTTTTACTACCTTTTCCTCTATATTCATAAATATAAAACCTCCATTCTTACTGTGTTGCAGCCATTAAATATGTAACATAATAATATAAGATACTACGATCAGAATATCTAACTCCACATGAAGATAAAAGCCATTTCTGATAACAGAAATGACTTTTACATCCAGACTATTTACATCATTAGTATGACTATTTATTAGAGCCATCTATAAATACCTTATAATTCTTAATTATATAATCAAAAAGCGAAATAATTGTAAGCGCAAGAGCTATATACATGATAACCATATTAACAATATTGCTATATGGATAATCAATATTAAGAATAAGAAGTATAATCATTATCATCTGGAAAGTTGTCTTAAACTTTCCCCAGTAGCTTGCAGCTATAACAACACCATTGTCTGATGCTATAAGTCTGAAACCACTTATAATAAACTCTCTTGCAATAATTATAATTACAACCCATGCAGGAATTCTGTCAAGATCCACGAGTGCAATAAGTGCTGAACATACTAAAAGCTTATCAGCAAGCGGGTCCATAAACTTACCAAAATTGGTTACCAGATTATATTTTCTTGCTATTTTTCCATCTAGTAAGTCAGTAAAACTTGCTAACACGAATATTGCAGCTGCCAAAACATCTCCTGTCATACCAAGTCCTGGTATATAAAGAAATATAAGAAATACCGGAATCATAATTGTTCTAAGTATTGTTAATTTATTAGGTAAATTCAACTTCTCGTCCTCCCTTTACTTTCAGATAATAATTTATTCTTCAACTATTTTTCCTATAAGATCATACTCCGTTGAGCCTGTAATAAGTACATTAACAAAATCACCTGACATCAGTTCCCTGTCACATTCCACAAAAACAAGTCCATCAACATTAGGTGCATCCTTATATGAACGTCCAACATAAGTATTATCCTCAGCAATGTATCCTTCTATCATAACCTCAAGTATACTTCCAACCATATCAGCTGACCTGTCAGCTGATATTTCCTGCTGAAGCTGCATTATCTCATCTCTGTATTCTTCTTTCACCGCTTCATCTATCTGATCAGGCATTGATGCTGCCGGAGTATCCTCTTCTCTTGAATACGTAAATACTCCAAGCCTGTCGAATTCACATTCGTCAATAAACTCCATCACCTCCTGGTGTTCTTCATAAGTTTCACCTGGAAAGCCTGTAATGAGTGTTGTCCTTAAAGCAATATCCGGAATCTCACGTCTTAACCTTGCTGTTATGTCTATAAGTTCCTTCTTATTAGTTCTTCTGCCCATTCGTTTCAGGACATTATCACTTGCATGCTGTATAGGCATATCAAGATAATGGCATACCTTTGGTTCATTCTTGATAGCTTCTATAAGCTCATCATCAATCTCCTCAGGATAACAGTAAAGAATTCTTATCCATTTTAAATCTTTTATTTTAGATAACTCATGCAGAAGCATAGGCAGTGATTTCTTTCCATACAGATCAACTCCATAAAGAGTTGTCTCCTGGGCAACAAGAATAAGTTCTCTTACTCCGCCTGCAACAAGCTTTTCTGCCTGACCAACAAGATATTCAACAGGAAAGCTTCTGTAGTTTCCTCTTACCTTTGGTATTATACAATATGTACATCTCTTATCACAGCCCTCAGCTATCTTTAAGTATTCATAATAACCTGGTGTTGTAACTATTCTGTCCTCTTTAACCATCGGCATTCTGTCTGCATCCTCTACAAAATTAGTTATACCCTTTTCCTCAAGAACAGAAGTAATCATATCAGCTATCTTATCATATGAAGATGTGCCGACAAATGCATCAACCTCTGGAATTTCTTTTATAATCTCATCCTGATACCTATGTGCAAGGCAGCCTGCTGCTACAAGCACTTTACACTTTGCATCCTTCTTATGCTCTGCCATCTCTAATATCGTATTAATACTTTCCTGCTTGGCATCTCCTATGAAGCAACAGGTATTGACAGCTATTATATCTGCATCCCATTCATCATCTGTAAACTCAAAGCCTTTATTTTTTAATATTCCAAGCATATTCTCTGTATCAACCAGATTCTTATCACAGCCAAGCGAAACAAATAAAATTTTCATATATTTCTCCGTCCTAAAATGTTCATTTATCCAATCACAACCGCTTTGTGACTTTTTGACACGTACATCATAATAACATAAAAAACAAAAAAAATAAATGCCAATAACCTCACAATTACTGGCATTATATTAAAAAACAATTAATTGTTATAAAGTTGTTATAACAAACGCCACTATAGGAAGTGTTACTATACTAACAAGCGTTGTTAAAACAACTGAGGCTGCTGCTACATCATCATCATAGTTAAACTGTACAGCAAAAACAGATGTGATAGCCGCACAAGGACACGCCTCAAGTATGATTACAATATTGGCAACCATTCCATGAATATTTAACAACTCAAAAACCGCAATACATATTGCAGGAATAATTATCATCCTTACAATTATTGAAAAATACACAAGTTTATTTGCAAACATTTTCTTAATATCACTTGCTGCAATAATCATGCCTGTTATAAACATTGATAACGGAGTGTTAACTGCACCTGCTGCACTTATGGCCTGATGAAGCACTGATGGCATTGGAATTCTTAAAACAAATATTATGATTCCGGCAAAAACAGCAAGTGTCGCCGGAGTCGTAAATATCTTTTTTACAACCATCTTCCAGCTGATTGTCCGGCTTACAACTGAATATCCAAGTGTCCATAACAATATATTAAACACTGTAACAAATGCACTTGCATATATAAGCCCTTCACTGCCAAACAAAGCCTGAATCAACGGAAAACCCATATAAGCCGCATTAGAAAACATACATCCGAATCTTACAACCGGAAGATTATCATCTTTAATACGCATCGATAATATAAAAGTAACAGCTATACCTATAGCTATAAGAAGTACACTCAGCCAAAGTGCATACAATATATTCCTGAATATATCAGAATCAAAATCTGTCAGGTATGAATTAATAATCATACATGGTACAACAAAATAAACAAGCAGATCAGAAAATGCCTTCTTGCCTTCTATTTTTACCGCACCTGCCTTCACACATATAAAACCCGCAAATATTAATACAAACAAAACCAAAACCTGCTGTATTGTTATCATTGCTAATTGCATATATATTACCTCCAACGAAATATATTTCAAGCTTCCATTAGAATAGTATAAATATTAAGAATAGTCAAGTCTAAAAACAATATACATATCTGAACACTATTTTCTCCCACCATCTAAGCCTGTTATATATAATATCTGATATCTTATTGTACACATTAAGAACGCATTGCGTATCAGAAGATGCTGCCCTATGTAAAGAAAACTCCGATTGCACTGATACATCTACTGCCCTTTTTATATCTGCCATATCCTCTTTATAATCCTCTGCAAATTCTGCTATAAGCACATCAGCAAAGTCCTCCTCCGTGCCATCGTACTCTGTCACATAGCCTGTCGTATGGAGCATACACATCAGTCTTTTATATATAGAAACTGCTTTTTTCTTGTTCTGTCTTTTAAGTATTATATTTCTTCTTAATCTTAACCATAAAGGCGAAGCTGCTACACTAATTACAGCTATGAACAGCAACAGTATTTTAATTATTCTCCATACAAGCCTTAAAAATCTCTTTATAGCTGCTTTAACAGCACCCTGCCAAGTTCTTACATATTCTGTTTTTTCCTTTGATATATCATTTATACTTGGCATATCAGCTGTCCAGTTATTCTGCTGCATTATCTGGTTAAATATTTCCATATTATATCCAGGATAAGAAACCCTCATAGTTCCATCTGCTGCTGGCGTAACATCAACCGGTACCCATCCATAATTATCTATAAAAATTTCTGTCCACGCATGCTGTGCTGAATCTGTAACTGCTGTACTCCACTGCCCATCAGCATTTTCTTTAAAACTGTCAGCAGACACCTTAAACCCTGTTACATACCTTGCAGGAATTCCGTACATACGGTACATAAGTGTTGCAGCTGTTGCATAATGGACACAATATCCTTTTTTAGACTCAAAAAGAAACTTATCTGCCACATCAGTATTTCCAAGCATAATCCCAGGAGTCCTTGTGTAGCTTGTATTACTCATAAGTGTATATAATATAAATGTTGTTTTTTCTTCAAGTGATGAAAGGGGATTATCCTTAACATACGAAGCCAGCTGTGGCGTAATATCATCTGAATACTGCGTATAGTAAGATTTCATTGCAGTTTTATAATTAGACTGCACATTTATGTAATCATCCATCCTTGATTTCTTCGTTAAATCAGTTATATTATCTGAATCCCATAAAGAAACCATATCCTTTTGTTCATAATACATAACACTATACTCATCATAAGAGTTTTTCTGTGCCAGATACAGGTTACTGCAATATGGCTCCAGCATTATATTATTTTTATCACTTGTATAAGCTATATCAAGCTGAAGTCTCCTGTCTTTATCCTTTGAAACAGCCAGTCCATTACTTTTCATAATATAATTGCCAAGATAATACAGGTTTCCAAACACCTCAGATGTACTATATATTGAACTATATCTGGCATATGTATTTCCCTTTTTCTTATCCAGTTCATTACATATCTGTACATCATCAGCCTTATTCCAGTTATTACCTGTATACTCTCCACCTCTGTAACCTATAAGATATACATCCTCTTCCGGCTTTCTTTGTGTTGTAAGTTTAATCTGTTCTGCCCCAGTCTGATAATTGTTTCCTGTACTTATACTTCCATTCATGCTGATATCAGAGGCTCTGTTACTGGCTATACTTGATACCTTATAAACCACCTCTTCTATTCCGCTTACCGAATTATATACTGGCTCAGATATTGTATTCATAATAACAGCTGATAGAACAAATGATGCAAAAAGCAATGCAGCACACATGACTGTACATTTTCCCATAATGTTTTTTCTGCTGTTTACTGTATGTGATGAATACAGAGTTTTTCTTTTCTTTTTATCCAGATTATTCATCAGATAAAACAAAATCTGGTATACAAGCATAATAAAAATGTTAAAGACTGATATGGATATTTTAAGAAAAGGTGAAGCCAGTAAAAAAGAAACCATAACAAATGACAAAACAAAATGCACCTTAAAAACTATCTCAAAAAGATAAAACACACCAACTAGCAATGGTGTAAACACACACATAAGCTTAGTTATATTCCTGACAGCCGCTCTCCCCTCACTGAAAGCCGTAAATACTGAATACGCCTGTAGCTGCAAATCATCCAGTCCAGTTATTACCGCAATAAATATACCTATAAAAATCATTACGCATAATACAACTGACAATTGTGGTTTATTGTAATACACATAACAGAATATAAAAGATAACAAAAACGCAGACAGATACACAAGTTCCCCCGTATATCCTATAGCATTAAATCCACTTATAAACAGAAGAACAGAAAGAACGCCACAAAAAAGCGCAGCAAAACCAAGATACATGTTTCCTCTGTAGCCACTATCTTCTGTCCGTTTGACCGTTATACTGATATCTGTTTTCATACTGTTCTCCATTCCGCTATAACTTATACTTTTATACTGCCATTAACACTCACCTTAAGACTAGTATCTACCACAACTATGTTTCCTTCTTTATATGCAGATGGAAGCTCTTTATTCATGCCTGTTTTTTTATTATTAACCCTGCATTTTTCGTGATACAGAAAAAGAGCATACAGCACATCTTCGCAATCCTTTCTGTTATTCACACGATGTTTAATAAACGTATCATATTCATAATCATACCACAAAAGATTAATTATACTTTTATCGTTAATAAGCCACATTGTCTCATTGGCAAGCTTGTCATAAAAATCTCCCATTTTCTTATAATCATATAAATCATCTATAAACACCTTTGCAAACACATTGACTTCTATATCTGTCTCCTGCGAGAATTCTTTAACAAGAAGGCTCCCTGTTTTAGCACTTAGATTCCAGTGTATATGCCTGTAGGAATCGCCTGTCTGATATTCTCTTATCTGTCTTATATCATCAACTGAATTTCCACTTCTGTTAACATATAAATCCTGGGAAGCCTCAGTTGCAGATGCAGCATATTCCATATAAATACTGCCATCCTCAATATACGGCAGCACAGCTATATTCATATGACTGTCAGTTACAGCCTTTCTTCTGAACACACCTGTATAATCATAAAAATATACACGCTTAATATATACACATGCCGGTCCTGCATAAGGCATCCTTATTGTAAAATTTATAGAATCTTTTTTCTTATGACAGCTTCCATATATTTTCTTTGTAAGCATATATTTTGTTTTATTTCCATTAAAACCATATGACACTTCAATATCAAGTCTGATTTTACTTACTGGCAGACCATGATTATTATTTATATTAACCCTGACAAGATAATCTCTGCCTTCAACCGCACTTGCATAATCAGAAGCAAAAGCAAATGACACTCTTTTTTTATATATACTTGTAACAAAATGCATAGCAAGCATAAAAGAAGTAAGGCATACTGCATATAACATCAATGCAAATGAATGGACCATTCCTGCAACATACCACGAAATAACAACAAAAAAGATTAATAATACTTTAGACATCATATTCTTTCATCCTCAGTTTACGCTCTTTTCTCCAACAACCGGCCTTTTTACAGACTTTACAATATTATTTATTATGTCTGATTTTGACAACTTTTCCATACGTGCTGACATATCAGGTACTATTCTGTGTGAAATCACATACTCAAACTGTGTACCTACATCAGAAGGAATAACATAATCTCTTCCATTAAGCCATGCCCAAGCCTTTGACATTTTTACGAGTGCAATTGTTGCTCTTGGGCTTGCACCTCTTTCTATATATTCTGATTCCCTGGTTGCTTTAACAAGCTCAACTATGTACTTATATATGCTTTTATTCATATATACATCATATATCTCTTCCTGCATTTCCTTAACATCTTCTGCTGTTATAACCGGCTCCACCATATCTGTCCGTCCTGTTTTTCCAATTGACATTGCCATATCCATCTCACTTTCAAAATCAGGATATCCTATAGACATCGTTATCATAAACCTGTCCATCTGTGCCTCAGGAAGACTCTGCGTACCTGCATTGCCATATGGATTCTGCGTTGCTATTACTATAAAAGGATCAGGAACATCTCTTGTTATTCCCTCAACTGATACCTTTCTTTCCTCCATAACCTCAAGGAGGGCTGACTGTGTTTTGGGTGATGTTCTGTTTATCTCATCAGCAAGCAGCAGGTTACAAAATACACTGCCTGGCTGATATACGAACTGTCCAAGATCACTTCTGTATACAGAATATCCAGTAAGATCTGATGGCATAACATCAGGTGTGAACTGAACTCTTTTACAGTCCAGCTTCATAGCCTTTGAAAATGCTGTTGCAAGAGTTGTTTTACCAACTCCTGGTATATCCTCAAGAAGTATATGTCCACCAGCAAGAAATGCTGTCATAATCTCCTTAACCTTCCTATCTTTCCCAAGTATAACTTTATTAACCTGTTCTATAACTTTAGCTGCCTTCCCTACATTATTATCCAATCAAGTTTCCTCCAATATCATAAATATTTATGTCGGGGGCTTTTGACCACGACATCTATACATCTGTATAATATGTTTTTATTCTTCTGTATAATTAATAGCGCATTTAACAGCTCTTCTCCAACCCATAAGAAGGCTGTCTCTTTTAGCAGGTGATATGCTGCTTTCAAATGTAGTATCAAGCTGCCAGTTATCTTTTATCTCATCTTCATTCTTAAAAAAGCCAACTGATAACCCCGCAAGATAAGCAGCTCCAAGTGCTGTTGTTTCTATGCATCTTGGTCTTCTGATAGATGCATCCAGTATATCTGACTGAAATTCCATAAGAAAATCGTTAGCACTTGCACCTCCATCAACCTTTAATTCACTTACAACATGTCCGGTATCACTTTCCATAGCTTTAAGTACATCATATGTCTGGTAAGCTATAGATTCTAATGATGCTCTAATAAAATGTTCCTTGCCTGCTCCCCTTGTAACTCCTACTATTGTGCCTCTCGCATATGGATTCCAGTATGGTGCACCTAATCCTGAGAATGCCGGAACTATATATACACCATTAGTATCCTCAACCATTCTTGCATAATTCTCCGATTGCGAAGAATTCTTAATCATACGCATTTCATCCCTAAGCCACTGTATAACAGCTCCACCTGTAAACACACTGCCTTCAAGTGCGTACTTAACACAGTCATTGGTACTAGCTGCAATAGTTGTTATAAGTCCGTGTTCTGATATAACCGGTTCCTTTCCGGTATTCATAAGAAGAAAGCAGCCTGTTCCATAAGTATTCTTTACTTCACCAGCATCAAAACAGCACTGTCCAAAAAGTGCTGCCTGCTGGTCACCAGCTGCACCAGCTATAGGTATACTGCCTGCTATGACTGAACTGTCTGTATATCCATATATACAGCTCGATGGTTTTACCTCAGGAAGCATTGATTCAGGTATATTAAGCTTATTAATAAGCTCTTTATCCCAGCATAGCTTATGTATATCAAAAAGCATTGTTCTTGATGCATTGGTATAATCTGTTACATGTATGGCTCCACCTGTAAGCTTCCATATAAGCCATGTGTCAACCGTACCAAAAAGCAGTTTTCCTTCTTCTGCTCTTTTCCTTGCACCTTCTACATTATTCAGAATCCAGGCTATCTTAGTAGCGCTAAAGTACGCATCTGGAACAAGTCCCGTCTTTGCCTTTATGACTTCACCATAACCATCTCTTATAAGTGCTTTTACATCCTTTGCTGTTCTTCTGCACTGCCATACTATAGCATTATATACAGGTTCTCCTGTTTCTTTATCCCATACGATTGTTGTTTCTCTCTGATTAGTTATTCCAATTCCAGCTATATCCTTTGCTTTAGCACCAAGTAATGCCATAGCTTCAGATATAACTGCGTACTGTGAGGACCATATTTCCATAGGATTATGTTCAACCCACCCTGGTCTTGGATATATCTGTTCAAACTCTTTCTGTGCCATACTGCATATGTTTCCAGCCTTATCAAAAAGAATACATCTTGAACTTGTTGTCCCCTGATCTAAAGCCATAATATATTTTGCCATAATATCCTTACACTCTCCTTACAAAATACTAATCTGCCAGATATTTATATATCTGTTTCTTTTTTATTTAATTCCTGTTTTTCTGTGTTCTTATTTTTCGTGCTGCAATTCAGCATTGCTAACAGACAGAAAAATATTGGAAATGTAATAACCTCCAGCATTTCAGCCGTTCCCTGGATTGAATATACCATAACAGCAAGACCTGCACCTGCAAGCATATATCTTGATTTGTTCATATGGCAGGCTTCACTTGAACCTTTAAGGTGCCTCTTTATATTGCTGATTGCTGCAACAAGAAGTAAAACATATACTATAAGACCGGCAATGCCAAGTGTTATAAGCATATTAATCCATATATTGTGGGCATTGTCTACTCTTCCTCTGTTAAATATATTGTTGGCAGCAGCAGAATAATCACTTAAAACCCATGCTGTAGAAGCCTCTCCTGCACCGAATATTTTATTTATGAATGGAAGGTTTTTAAATCCATCCAGCGAGTTTTTCCATATGTATCCACGTCCTGAGCCCCAGTCATCAGTAATAGCAAGCGGACCTCTCTGTACAGCTGTACATATAATAACCATCAGACATGCAGCTGCTGCAAATACAACACATATGATTACATATATTTTTTTTATTTTATCAATCAGTTTTTTATTGGCGAACAAATCACATTTGTCGTGAAGCATCTGGATAATAAATATAGCTATGAAACAGACAACTGGAAACACTACAAATACATTCTTGTAAACAATAATACTGCCAACACTTTTTATAATCCTCGTATTAAACTGATTAAATATATATATAACCCCAAGTATACGTCCTGCAATAAACAATTCTACAGCAAGCATAAAATACCTTATTAATCTGTTATAATCTGATATTGCAAAATATATAAGAATCACAAATGCAAAAAACATGCCTGCAACTGCCATATCGCTGTCTGATGCCAATGAACCCATCATTCCTAGCAGTGTACAAATACCATAAAAAAGCTTACCTGCTGTACTTTCCTCATATACAAACGAAAACATGGCAAGTGCAAGCATCATATTAACATACATTCCATATATATCTATATTACCAAGCGAAGATATGTACACCGTTTTCATGGCAGCTGGAACATCCTTGTATATGTAGAATGGATCCATGCCCGCGTAATTAAGCACTGCCCACACATTAACCAATATTGTAGAACATAATACGTATGTAATATCTCTTTTTTCAAATCTGTAACATGTTGAAACAACATAATACATACAAACACATGCACCATAAAAAACAAGTCCCGTATATCTTCCTCCGTGTCCTAGAAATGCAACACTTTTATATGGAGAAAACAAATATGACATAATACATACAAAAAGAAATAAAAATATTAATTTTTTCCATAAATCCATATTTTTTATCTTATCTTTTATCTTATTTTTTATGTTATCTAATTTGCCTACATTCTTACTCTTAGCACTATACGCACCTTCCTGAATATTAATAAAATGAGCCTTGTCATCATCATATTTTTTCTTATCGCTAAGCTTTTTTAATATAAAACCTGCCAGTGAATTAATACACAGAACCAAAAAACACGCATATGAAACAATAATAAAGAAGAAAAACCTTGTTAATGTAACATCATTTAACTTATTATGCATAACAAACGGATATATTATCAATAGCATATATACTACTGTTTTTCCGAGAACATAATTAATTTTATCAGTTATTTCCATACTTCCTCCATCCATATCCTTATTCTCATGTACATATTATACAAAAAACCAGTGCTATAGACAATATAACACTGGTTTTATTATTAAATATTGTGATATTTGAATTTTTAGTTTGCTCTCTTCTTACCGAATACAACAACTAATCCCATAGCTGAAACTGCTGCTAAAGATAATAATACATATAACATTACATTTGCATGATCACCTGTTTTTATAGGTGTTCCAGCAAGTTCTCCTGTTGCAGGGTTAACAGCCTTTACTTCATCTGCTGTATGGCCTGAAAGGAAGTATGTTGAGCAGTGATTTATATCAAAATCAACATATCCATCAACAACCTTTAACCCCTCGTTATCTCCAACTACCTCAACTCTATTAAGTTCTTCGTTATAGTAATAGAGATATACTACATCCCCATTCTGGAACCACTTGCCAACATAAGTATGTAATGTAGCTGTTCCAGGAAGTTCTCCATGATATGCAAAGTTAAGATATACTAATTCATCTACACCTGTTAATGCTACTATATCATCATTCTTAGTATCAGAAACATTTAATGTAAGATCAACGTTCTTATCTGTGTTATTAAGTGTTGCTGCCTTAAATGTCCATGAATATAAAAGATAATCCTGTGAATTAACAACTCCAACTGTGATATCTTTGTTGTTAGCCTTTACTGCTGAGAATAAATCAGCTGAAAGTGTAGGTGCTGCATCACTTACAACATCAACCTTAGTCTCTGTTGATGAAGTAACTTCTTTATTAAGAACATCATTAACAGCATCAGACTTTACTATTTCGTCCTTTGCAACTGTCGATGGAAGTGAATGATCTCCCTGTGGAAGGTTTCCAATTACATCTGAGCCTGTTGAATCTGGTGTACCTGAATTATTACCACCTGTAGTATCAGAATTTGTTGAATCTGATGGTGTTGTTACATTTTCTGTATTACCCTTATCAGTATCATCCTTACCTGGCTTTCCTGGTGTTACATCTGAACCTGTTGAATCTGATGGTGTTGTTACATCTGAGCTTGTTGAGTCTGATGGTGTTGTTACATTTTCTGTATTACCCTTATCAGCATCATCCTTACCTGGCTTTTCTGGTTTTACATCTGAACCTGTTGAATCTGATGGTGTTGTTACATCTGAACTTGTTGAGTCTGATCCTGTTAAATCTGATGGTGTTGTTACATCAGTTTGTGTAGAATCACTTGCAGTTACATAATTGTTCACATAATCAGAAAATGTTGCTGCTGCAACTCCTGATACCTGAACAGCTAGTAATGAAGCAACTGTAACAGTTAATGCAAGCTTTTTAGTAAAAAACTTTCTCATTCTTATAGTACCTCTCTTCTATTGTTTTTACAATAAAAGTCATCACAAAGTAAATTAATCCCCATCATTTGTATGCATCACATTCTCCAAGTAAATCCAGTGGATATAACACTTAATGCTAACTTTATTGCTCTAAACATTTTACCCCCCCCCGGTATATTTTTGGCAATAGTTTAGCATGTATTTTTTTATAAACATTTTCAAACAGCTTTTTACAAATATTTACTTGTAATCATCCATAGCCTTTTTTAATGCTTCATCAAGGGTATGCCATCCAAGAACAGCACATTTTACTCTTGCAGGCATATGCGATATATCTTTAAGTGCTGATGCTTCATCAAGCTCATCTATCTCTTCATCAGTTGCCTCTCCCTTTATCATCTTAAGGAAAAGATTTCCAAGCTTTAATGCTTCATCCTTGCTCTTTCCTATAATCATGCCAAGCATAATGTCTGCTGAAGCCTGCGATATAGCACATCCATCTCCCACAAAGGCTCCATCCTCTATTATGCCATTCTCCACTTTTAACTTAAGCCATATATCATCACCACAGTTAGGATTAACTCCTTCCAGTACTATATTAGCATCTGGAAGATCATGCTTGAACTCTGGTCTTATATTATGCTCTGTCAGAATCTCGTTATAAAAGCCTCTATTCATCATAACCCATTCTCCTTCTTACATTAATAGCACTCTTAACAAATGCACGTACTTCATCCTCTGTATTGTAGAACATAAAGCTTGCTCTTGTAGCATTATATACCTTCAAATGTGTAAGAAGCGGCTGTGCGCAATGATGTCCTGCCCTTACATCTATTCCATCCGAAGATAATATTTCACTGACATCATGAGGATGCACATTATCTATAGTAAATGCTACTATACCTGTATGGTTATCAGGATTCTCAGAACCAATAACATGAATATGTTCATATTCTTTAAGTCCTTCTATAGCTATACGTGTAAGTGTTTTTTCTCTTTCTTCAATATAATCAAAGCCAACTTCATTAATATACCTGATTGCTGCAGCAAGTCCAGCTGCACCTGCTGCATTTACTGTACCAGCTTCAAACTTATGTGGAAGTTGTGCATACACAGCGCCTTCTCTTGTAACAGAATCTATCATTTCTCCACCAGTCATGAAAGGTTCCATCTTCTCTAAAAGCTCCTGCTTTCCATAAAGAACACCTATTCCCATAGGTCCCATAAGCTTATGGCCTGAAAACGCAAGAAAATCCGCATCCATACCCTTAACATCAATCTTCATATGAGGTGCACTCTGTGCTGCATCAACAACCATAATAGCACCTGCTGCATGCGCCATAGCTGCGATTTTTTTTACAGGATTAACACAGCCAAGTACATTTGACACATGACCAACCGCTACTATTTTAGTATGCTCATTAATACCTGCTGCCAATGTTTCATCTGAAAGTGTTCCATCTTTTTCACAATCAAGATACACAAGCTTTGCTCCTGTCATTCTCGCTGCCATCTGCCATGGAAGCATATTGCTATGATGCTCCATAATAGAAACTGCTATCTCATCTCCGGCTTTAAGGTTATTTAGAGCGTAACTATATGCAACAAGATTAATACCTTCCGTTGTATTTCTTGTAAATATTATCTCCTTTGTAGAACCTGCATTAATAAACTCCCTTACAGTTTCTCTTGCATCTTCATATTCTTTTGTTGCAGCTATACTAAGAGGATAAAAGCCTCTTAATGGATTAGCATTATTTTTTTCGTAAAACTCAGCTTCTGCTTTAATCACGCATTCAGGTTTCTGTGACGTAGCAGCATTATCTATATATATTCTGTCATTATTTTTTATAAGTGGAAAATCATCCCTGTAATTGCGACTCATATTTATCTCCATTCTATAATCTTTGGACTGCATTTTCACCAAGCACCTTGCAAAGCTGTTCATTAGCAAGCTTCTCAGTTTTTTCATCTTCTATCTTTCTTGCTACGACTTCCAATCTTCCCTTAGTCATAATATCTTCTGCCGTCTCTGAATCTATACCTCTTGCTGCAAAATAGAATAAGGTTTGTGGATCAAGCTCACCAATAGTTGCACCATGTGAGCCATTGACATCCTCCTCTGCGCAAAGAATAACAGGAATAGTCTTATTTACAACATCTTCACCCAGCAATAACACATTTTCAGTTTCAGCACCTGTAGAACCAGACGAACCATTCTTAAAGTCAATAGTTCCCTTAAATACCTTTTTAGCAGCATCCTTTAGTGCTCCATCAACGCTTATCCCGCAGTTTGTCTTCTTACCAATGTGGTTAACTATAAGATTTATGTCAATATTCTGTTTAGCAACGCCAAAATATCCTATATCACACATAAAATCCGACTTATTTCCATTAAGATCTGTTCGTATGCCATCATAAAGACTGCCTTCTCCAAGAAACAGCTGTACAAGCTTAAAACCTGCTTCATCTGCACACCTGCTTCCAACATCGCAAAGCACATCCTGCTCCTTTGGCTGTAAGAACACCTGTACAAGCTTTACATGACTGTTTTTTCCAGCATCTATAAGAGTTCTGAATGCTGTATTACCAGCCACTTCCTCTGAGCCTGTAAATGTTTCTATTATTGTAAATGTTACATTATCCTCTACATTAACAACAAGCTTTCCTGCCTGATTCACTTTGTTTTCTACAGCAACAGAATCATCTATATTAAGATATATCACTTTATTATCCGCTTTCTTATCTGCATTTATCACTAAAGATGTGATATTTTCATCTGCAAATAAAACATCAGCGGCATCTGTAGCGCCTGTTTTTACTGCTGCACTGATATCTGCATAATCATTACTCTGTGCATCATAAAATGCATCAGCATATCCATCTGTTTCAATATTACATGGAACAGTATTACTATCCCATGCTACCCTTGTATCATTCAGATTAAGCCAGTACCATGTCTTAGATGGAAGCGCATTTATCTTTAATTCACTAATATTACTCATCTTACTCTCCATTCCTGTGTATATCCGGATATCACACATATTTATATATCAATTAACCGATACTCCCCTTCATCTCAAGTCTTATAAGATTGTTCATCTCAATAGCATACTCAAGAGGAAGTTCCTTAGATACATTATCAGCAAAGCCACTTACGATACATGCCCTTGCATCCTCCTCTGTCATACCACGTGACATTAGGTAGAATACAGCCTCATCACTTATACTTCCTATCTGTGCCTCATGGCCTACATTTGCTTTTCTTGTTCTGATATCCATAGCTGGTATAGTATCTGAACGTGATATCGAATCAAGCATAAGTGACTGACATGAAACTGCTGCTTTAGCATTTTCTGCCTGCTTGTTTACAACTACCGATGATCTGAAGGTACTTATACCGCCATCCTTTGATATAGATTTTGTATTGATATAAGAGCTTGTGTTCTTAGCCGCATGAACCACCTTTGCACCCGTATCAAGATTCTGCCCCTTACCTGCAAATGTTATTCCTGTGAATTCCATTCTTGAGCCTTCTCCCTTAAGAATACTCATAGGATAAAGATAAGAAACATGTGAACCAAATGAACCAGATACCCACTCTATTGTTCCACCTTCTTCAACAATAGCTCTCTTAGTGTTAAGGTTATACATATTCTTAGACCAGTTCTCTATAGTTGAATATCTAAGCTTTGCATTTCTGCCTACAAACAATTCAACACATCCTGCATGCAGATTGGCAACATTATACTTAGGTGCTGAACAGCCTTCAATAAAGTGAAGATTGGCACCCTCATCTACTATAATAAGCGTGTGCTCAAACTGGCCAGCACCTGGTGCATTAAGTCTGAAATATGACTGAAGTGGAATTTCAACTGATACTCCCTTTGGAACATATACAAACGAACCGCCTGACCATACAGCACCATGGAGTGCAGCAAATTTATGGTCAGCTGGCTTAACAAGCTTCATAAAATGTGTTCTTACCATATCTGCATATTCACCCTTAAGTGCACTTTCCATATCTGTGTATACAACACCAAGCTTTGCAACATCTTCCCTTACATTGTGGTATACAAGCTCTGAGTCATACTGTGCCCCGACACCGGCAAGTGACTTTCTTTCAGCCTGTGGAATACCAAGTCTTTCAAATGTATTCTTTATATCATCAGGTACATCTGACCATTTTGTCTTCATATCCGTATTAGGTCTTACATACGTAACAATGTTATCCATATTAAGGCCTTCTATTGATGGACCCCAGTCTGGCACCTTCATATTGTTATATATCTGTAAAGATTCAAGACGGAAATTCTGCATCCATGCTGGATCATTCTTTTCCTTTGAAAGCTTTTCAACTATCTCTGGTGTAAGACCTGCATTGATTCGGTATGCATCCTTTTCCTCATCCTTGAAATCATATATATTCCTTTCTATGTCCTGAACATATGTTTTCTCTTTCATAGTTTTAAGGAACTCCTCTCTTTTTCTTTAACATTTCATATATATCCATCTGCAGTTAAACAACTACAACTGCACGCGCTGCGTATTAGTTTTCATACTCTGCGAAACCTTCTGTGTTAATCTTGTCAACTAATGAAGCATCGCCTGTGTTAATTATCTTACCTTCTATCATAACGTGTGTATAATCAACCGATAAAGATTCAAGAATCTTAGTACTGTGTGTGATGATAAGAAGACTTCCGTCACATCTCTTCTGGTATTCCTCGATACCCGCTGAAACTGTTCTTACAGCATCTACATCAAGTCCTGAGTCTGTTTCATCAAGAATTGCAAGCGATGGCTTTAACATAAGAAGCTGTAATATTTCAGCCTTCTTCTTCTCACCACCTGAGAAACCAACATTAAGGTCTCTTTCTGCATAAGACTTATCCATATTAAGAAGCTCCATAGTCTTTTCAAGTTCTTTCTTAAATTCCATAAAACGTGTTCTCTTACCAGTCTTTAATTCAAGTGCATTTCTTATAAATGAACTTAAAGTTACACCTGGAACCTCAAGAGGATTCTGGAAAGATAAGAATATTCCATCTTTAGAACGTTCATTAACAGCTTCGTTAGTTATATTCTTTCCATCAAACCATATCTCACCTTTTTTTACTGTATATCTTGGATTACCCATAATTGCATACCCAAGTGTTGATTTACCTGTTCCGTTAGGACCCATAAGTACATGGGTTTCTCCCTTTCCAACAGAAAGATTAACTCCATGAAGAATCTCCTTATCCTCTACATCTACATATAAATCTTTTATATTTAATAAATTCTTGTCTGACATAATATAGTTTCCTTTCTTATTTTAACCATTCATGTTTTACTTATAATATTTACAACCTGCTAATTATTTGCTTACAGCCTCTGTAACATCATTTTGTTCCCTGATGGCAGCCTTTGCTACATCTTCAAGTGTCATATTGTCAAAATAATCATTAATCAGCTTAGCAAGTCCTTCCCATATAGGAAGTGTGTAACATGCACTTGAACGTTCACATGTATTCTGTTCATCCTTAAGACAGGCAACTGGTGCAAGCGACCCCTCAGTAAGATTAAGTATTTCACTTATCGAATACTCTGAAGGATTCCTTGTAAGTCTGTAGCCACCGCCATGTCCACTTGCTGCTTCTATAAGATGAGCTTTAGATAACATTCTGGTGATTGTTTCAAGATACTTCTGCGACAAATCCTCCTTCTGTGATATTTCTTTAAGAGGAATATAATCATCGCTGTGATTAACCGCCAGATATACCATAACTCTCAAGGCATATCTGCCTTTAGAAGAAATAACCATAACTAAATATTCCTTTCTACATATAGTAACTTTTACTTAAGACTAATAATTACATACACTCCTTAATATTAAACTGAACAGATATAATGTAAATTATTCTCAATAAAGCGTAACAAAATAATATACCCATTCGCCTACTATGTCAATAGGCGATTATCTGTTGATACTTTTTAGGTTTACCTGTCAATCACGAGCAAATTATCATAAATAATAAAAAAATGGATGAAAGCGAATCCGTCAGAAAAACCCGTTATCATCCATTTATTTTTATTATATTATGCTTCTCATATATATTATATTTCGTTGTGTTTTATATTCTTTCGTAACACAACCATTCTAATATAGCTTTCTTAGTTCTTCATCGCTTATTTTGCCATCAAGAAAATCTTCCCAGAAGCTTTTAGAGCTTGCAAACTTTAAATCAGAATTTTTGTCAAAGCTGTTTAGAAAATCTGTAATCTTTTCATAATCACCCTTATGTTTATAACTCATTCTCCAAAGCTCTGTTTTTACGCCATCCTTAAACTGTGTACATGTTATGCCATCCTCTGTAAACACTGTAACTGTCCATGTTGTCTTAGCATCGCCAATATCCTCAGCAGAAGCACATTCTGTTACTCCATCCGTACTGCTTACACCTGTACTTGTGCTTCCTGTTAATGCAAGTTCCTGTTCTTTAGTAAGCTCTTTACGTGTCATTTCGTTATCATTTAAGGTTTCTATAATATCCTTAGCAGTTTCTTCAAACTTTTCTTTGTTTTCCTTGCTCACTTCATTTTCATACTCGACAGCCTCTTTGAATTCATCAATAAATTTGTCAACATGTTCTATGAGTTTATCCCATTCCTTATTGCTCATATCCCTTATGTTTGTTGAAGAAGCTTCCTTTGACTTATCTGCAGCAACATTCTCTTCTGCTCCATCTTCATCAAAAGTTATCACCGGCATATTGCCAGCCTTTGCCATGTTTTTGTCAAAAGTCTTATTATCTGCTGTGTTCACAGCAGCCTTACCGCCCATATAATAGTTATATGCATATCCCGTGTTTACTTTCATCCTTATCCTTTCTGCGGTCACTCTGTCATTCACAACCGCACTGCTTTCCTATAGCGGTCCAAGCAGTTATTTAGTAATAAATATGCAAAAAGGCACTTTATTTCGAATCAATCCGTTGAAATAAAGTGCCCTCCTGGCAATATGTATATCGTCATATAATGATAAAAGCTTAAGTAAAATGCCATATCTACTGTGATTTTTTATAGGATTTTTTTATCTGACCAAAGCTATCACATTTTCTGTATTATCCGTAAACGGAAACATATCAAAAGGCTTACATTCCTTAACTTTATAGCCACCCTTTAAAAGCGCCTCAACATCTCTTCTCTGCGTGTCCGGATTGCACGAAACATACACAACCCTGTCTGGCTTTATCTTAAGAATAGCATTAAGGAACTCCTCACTGCTGCCACTTCTTGGCGGATCCATTATAACAACATCAGCCTTTTTCTTTGCAGCATATTCTACCAGGAATTCGCCCGCATCAGCATTGACAAACCTTATATTCCTAATATTATTTATCTTAGCATTTTCTTCTGCATCCTTAACCGCATCCTTATTAAGCTCAACACCTATAACCTGTCCAGCCTTTCCAGATGCAGCTATTCCTATAGTTCCTATACCGCAGTAGGCATCTATGACTGTGTCCTTTTTAGTGATTTCTGCCATGTTTATTGCAGCCTTATAAAGCTTTTCTGTCTGCTGATGGTTAATCTGATAAAAGGATGATGGACTGATTCTGAATCTGTAACCACATAACACATCCTCTATGTAGCCTTTACCTGTAAGTACAATATTTCTTGGGCCAAGCACCATACTTGTATTGTACGAATTTACATTCTGGACGATTGTATTAATCTCTGGATGTTTTTCCTTAAGTACTTTTAAAAAATGTGTTTTAGAGGGAAATGCAACCTCACTTGTGACAAGTACAAGCATAATCTCCTTTGTCGAAAAACCTTTTCTTAAAAGTATATGTCTTATAAACCCAGTACCCTTATCCTCATTGTATGGCTTATACTTAAAAGACTTAAAAAGTTCCCTTAATGTGGCTATTATCCTGCTGCACTGGTTATCCTCTAAAAGACATTCTGACACAGGAACTATAACATGGCTGTTCTGTTCATATGTTCCTGTTATGATATTTCCATTCTTATCCTCGCCTACAACCGCATGCACCTTATTGCGGTAATATACCGGTCTGTACATACCTGTTATCTCATCTACAGGACATACTTCTTTAAACAACTTATCTATATAATTCTGCTTCACCTTCAGTTCGTTATCATACTTCATACCGGCATAAGCACAGCTTCCGCATCTTTCTGCACTTTCACAATTTATTACACGTTTCTTCTCATCATATGAATTAGCCATATCTATTTTCCTTCCTGACATTGCTTTTCTGTAATCTGCCTGACATTACTCCACAAGCTTTTATATAACCTATATACAATTATAGCTGCCCTTTCGAGCAGCTACAAATCACAATATTAAATTTCTTATCTGATATTACAGCCATAAGTATTATGCAATACTCTTACATAACCTCACTGTCATCACCATTACCAACAATCTTTACCTTACCTTCGTAAAGCTCTTCTACAGCTATTGAAAGTGGCTTCATATTATCTGCATTATCGATAAGTGGTGTACCAATCTGAAGCTTTCTTGCTTCTTCTGGTGTTAAAAGTGGCTTTGGCTCACCCTTTTTGCCATCTTTATCCTTTTCCTTAGGAGCATTTTCAGCTTCAATACGTGCTTTTCTGACCTTCTCTTCTATAGATCTTGCATCAATTATTTCTTTAGCTCTGGCTGCTGTAGCCTTTACTATTGAGTAACGGCTCTGTACTAATGGCTGCTCGCCCTCTTCTACCTCACTGTTAACAACTGCCATTAATTCTGAATATGATGGATGTATCATTATTATTCTCCTTTCGAATAAGCCTTAAGCTCTTCTTTTATATTATTAATTAAATTGATGTTATTAGCTGCCTTTCTCTTCTCACTCTTAACTATAGAATCTATAGTTTCAACACAGGCATCAACATCATCATTGATAACTATATAGTTATAATTCTCTACCCCCTGTGCCTCTTCACTTGCTCTTGAAAGTCTTGCTCTGATAGTAGCTTCATCTTCTGTTCCACGACCCACAAGCCTTCTTTCAAGTTCCTTTGCACTAGGTGGCATAATGAATAAAAGTACTGCATCCGGGAACATGCTCTTTATATTAAGCGCCCCCTGTATCTCTATCTCAAGTATAACATTCTTTCCTTCTTTAAGCTGTTCTTCTACATATGCCTTAGGTGTTCCATAATAATTGTCCACATACCTTGCATATTCTATAAGTTCAGATGCTTCTATCATCTTTTCAAACTCTTCTTTTGATTTAAAGAAGTACTCTCTTCCGTCCTGCTCGCCCTCTCTTGGCGATCTTGTCGTTGCTGAAATCGATAAAGCATAATCGTTATGCTGTTCTAAAAGTCTCTTAACAACTGTTCCTTTACCAGCACCTGAGAATCCTGATATCACAAGCAGTAATCCTTTATCTTTCATCTCTAATCTCCTATCTGTGATCCACTTTATAAGCCAATCAATATATTGCTTCAACGCACATACATGCCTGAACCAAATATAAATATATACACTTACGCAAAAGTGTACAAGTTATTATACAGAAATCTTTCATTTCATGCAAGTATTTTAAAATATTTTTATTAATAATATTTACTAAATAGTAACTACTCAATATTCTGTATCTGTTCCCTGACTTTTTCAATCTCTGTTTTAAGATCAATAGCTGCATTAGATATCTCTATGTCATTGGCCTTAGACAGTGTTGTATTAGCCTCCCTGTTCATCTCCTGTGCTATAAAGTCTAACTTTCGTCCTATTCCACCATCCTCTGACAAGCATTGTCTTGCATGTGCAATATGACTTCTTAATCTTACTGTTTCCTCGTCAACGCATATCTTATCTGCATACAATATAACCTCAGCTGCGATCCTGTTTTCATCTATACTTGTATCAGCCAGCACCTCTGCCATCTTTGTTTCAAGCTTCTTTCTGTATTCACTTACTATCTGAGGACTTCTTTCTTCTATAAAGCCAACCAGCTCTTCCATGTGATCAAGCTTATGTAAAAGATCATTCTTTAAATTCTCACCCTCTGTTATTCTTGTTTTAACAAATCCCTCACAGGCTTCTTTAACCGCATCCTGTATGAAATTCCAAAGTTCTTCTTCATCTTCTTTGGCTTCCTCCATAGTTATAACCTCTGGATATCTTGAGAGTGCTCCCACTGTGATATCATTCCTGATAGCAAACTCTTCCTCCATCTGCCTGAATATATCCATATATTCTTTAGCAACTGCTGCATTATACTTAATATTGACATTGTTTTCTGAACTGTCTTCATAAGTTATAAATACATCAATCTTACCTCTCGAAGCATATTTTTTTATAACATCCCTTATTCTTGCCTCAAACACATTCAGCTTCTTAGGCATCTTTATACTTGCTTCTAAAAATCTGTGATTCACAGACTTCATCTCAACCATTATTTTACGGTTACCACTGGCAATCTCACTTCTGCCAAAACCAGTCATGCTTTTTATCATTATAATTCCCTCACTTATGTTTTATAGCTTATTATACCAATTTTACATATTCTAAACAAGTAACCTTATCATGTATTTTACATTTCCCAATCATTTTTCAGACATCATAAAAACAACCGGATCTGCAGTATGCTTATATATCACCCCTGTTGTATGCCTATATATCAAACTCGACAGCTTCCTATAAACATGGTATTATAAGCATATGATCAACAACAGTAAAACAAACAATATCATTATATTGATTTATAAATCATAGAAACGGAGCAATTATGGCATTTGACGGAATCACTATATCCAATATAGTACATGACTTAAACAACACAATACTCGGAGGCAGACTTTACAAAATAGCACAGCCTGAAAGTGATGAACTTCTTCTTACAATAAAGACAGGCCAAGGACAGTTCAGGGTAGTTTTATCTTCAAATGCATCACTGCCGCTTGCATATATAACAGATGACAACAAGCCTAGTCCTGCAACTGCACCAAATTTTGTTATGCTTTTAAGAAAGCATATAAATAACGGAAGAATAATCTCCATAACACAGCCCTCTTTTGAAAGAATAATAGACATTGAGATTGAACACCTTGATGAATTAGGCGACCTTTGCAGACGTCATCTCATCACAGAATTCATGGGCAAGCACAGTAACATCATATTATGTGATGATAAAAACAATATTCTTGACAGTATCAAGCATGTATCTGCACAGATGAGTTCTGTTCGTGAAGTACTTCCTGGAAGGACTTATTTCATACCAAATACTGCTGGCAAGCATAATCCTATGGATACCGATTACGAACGTTTTAGTACATCCGTACTCATCTGTCCTAAACCTCTTTCAAAAGCATTATGTCAGACATATACAGGTATAAGCACATGTATTGCAGAAGAAATATGCTTCCGGGCTCATATAGACAGCAGTAAACCTGCAAATTGTCTTGATATTGATGAAAGCAAACGTATTTACAATGCATTTGACAATATTATGAATGATGTTAAAGAAGGCCATTATGCACCTAACATTGTATATGACAACGGAAATCCTGCTGATTTCGCGGCTGTCAGACTTACTATGTATGATAACAATACACCTTTTGATTCAATAAGCAAATGTCTTATTGCATATTATCATGAAAAGGATGTCCGCACACGTATACATCAGAAATCAACAGATATAAGACGTATAGTTACTACTCATCTTGAGCGCTCTTACAAAAAACTTGACATACAGGAAAAGCAGCTCAAAGATACTGAAAAACGTGATAAATTCCGCATATATGGTGAACTTATAAACACCTACGGATATGGCATAACACCTGGTGCAAAACAGTTTAATGCACTTAACTACTACACCAATGAAGAAATAACCATTCCTCTTGATGAAACATTGACACCTATTGAAAACGCTAATAAGTACTTTGCAAAATATAATAAGCTGAAAAGGACTTACGAAGCCGGAACACGACTTATTGCTGAGATTAAAGATGAAATCATGTATCTTGAATCAATCATAAATGCTATAGACATAGCAACAACTGAAAACGACCTTAATAACATCAAGGATGAACTTGCAGTAACTGGTTATATCAAAAGAAGTGGAAAGTCAAAAAGCAAAGGAAATACACACAACAAACCTATGCATTATGTATCCTCAGATGGCTTTGACATATATGTTGGAAAAAATAATATCCAGAATGATGAACTCACCTTCAAATTCGCCACTGGTGGTGACTGGTGGTTTCATGCAAAGCAGATGCCAGGTTCCCATGTTATAGTCAAAACAGAAGGAAAAGAATTGCCAGATAAGACCTTTGAAGAAGCTGCTGCCCTTGCTGCATACTATTCAAAGGGACGTGACCTTGAAAAGGTAGAGGTTGACTATGTATTAAAAAAAGAGGTTAAAAAACCTGCCGGCGCTAAACCAGGCTTTGTTGTTTACTATACGAACTATTCACTTATAGCCATTGCAGATATATCAGGTATCAGACTTATATCTGGCTAATACAGCATCTTAAAAATCAGGAGTTAAGTGTAATACGCAATAACATTTTACGTATTATACTTAACTCCTGATTTAGTCATCCTATAGCTTATGCCCTTTAACCCTGGACATAGCAGCCAATACTATGACACTTACAATATCTGCCACGACACACGCAGCATACATAATAGAAAACGTTCCTTTTATCTTATAAAACAGAGTAATCATTATTATTCCAGCTGTGCATGACATAAGGATAACTATACCTGCCACTCTTATATCAAGTTTGTCATTAACAGTAAGAACGATAAGTACAAATACAAAAATCACTGATACAACATACCTTATCAGGTACCACGTAAATGCTGCCTCTGTCATATCACATATTGTATTATCAATCGTAAGATATCCAAACAACGCCGGTGGATTCATCCAGTATATGAATGAAGCTATTATAACTATAACTGATGGCACCGCTATTTCAATCATCATCCTGCTTTTCATGCTTAATGTATTTATAGACTTTAGCAAAATCGCAACACATGTAACTATAGTAAACAATATAAGCCATGACCAGGAAAAGAAGAATTTGCTTCCTATATAATAATCATTAATATACGCTGCCACTGTTCTTAAATTTTCATCCATTGATGCAGTCACAAGCCTTGATATTACAAGATTTCTTATAATCTCAAGGACAATAAACCCGCTAAGTGCAGGAAATATATATATAACCGCATTGTTAGTCATATTTTTTTCATTATATATCTTAATATGATTAATTGTACTGCTCTTTACCATTGCAAGCCCAAGCAAAGAAAGAATAATAATCAGAATATATGCTATAGGTATTCTGCTCATAAGATGTATCTTTTCTATCTGGCCAATCTCTGACTTATCCATGTAAAAGCTGTTTACAAATCTGATGATTTTATCTGAGCCTTCACCTATCTTTGCAATCAAAAGATATATGCCGGTTATAAGTGAACATATATTAGCCGCTACTGCAATCCTTCCTGCCATACTTACTTTTTTATACACAGCTACAGATGCAGCTGCCAACAAAAGAATTGTGACTGGGAATATTATTTTATATATATTCCCAAGTCCTGCATAGTAATAATAATTATATATTGATGTATCAAGTGATTGTCCAGCATATACATTACTATTCATTTTATTAAGGATATTCTGAAATACATGTTCTCTTGCAAATACCAGCAAAAGTATAAGATTCAGAACCATAATTCCAATAAGACTCATAAGCCTTATAAAGGTAATTTCACTTTTTTTCATGCCTATCCTCGTTCTTTTAATATCAGGAAGCAGCTAAGTTTTCACTGGCTGCCTCCAAAAATAACATACTATTCTTACGCCTGTACCTTTATGAAAGACTTCTTACCCTTCTTAACAACAACACCATCACCAGCAAAAACTTCCTTATCAAACTTTGCAGCGATATCAGATACTTTCTCACCTGCAACAGAAGCACCACCCTGTGCAACAACTCTTCTTGCCTCTGACTTAGTAGCTGCAAGACCAGCTGCATGAATTAAAGATACAATGTCAATGCTGCCATCTGTAAATGCATCTGCTTCAAGCTTAACTACTGCCATATTAGCAGCATCACCTGATGTAAATATAGCCTTAGCTGTTTCTTCTGCCTTCTTAGCTTCTTCCTCACCATGAACCATCTTTGTAAGCTCATATGCAAGTATTTCCTTAGCCTTATTAAGCTGTGCACCTTCCCACTTATCCATCTCATCAATCTGCTCAAGTGGTAAGAATGTAAGCATACGGATACACTTTAATACATCTGCATCTGCTACATTTCTCCAGTACTGATAGAACTCATATGGTGAAGTCTTTGCTGGATCAAGCCATACAGCACCGCTTACTGTCTTGCCCATCTTCTTACCCTCTGAGTTAAGAAGAAGTGTAATAGTCATAGCAGAAGCATCCTTGCCAAGCTTTCTTCTTATAAGCTCTGTACCACCGAGCATGTTGCTCCACTGGTCATCTCCACCAAACTGAAGATTACATCCATATTTCTGGTATAACATATAGAAATCATAGCTCTGCATGATCATATAGTTAAACTCAAGGAATGTAAGACCTCTTTCCATTCTCTGCTTATAGCACTCTGCTCTTAACATATTGTTAACTGAGAAGCATGCACCTACTTCTCTTAAAAGGTCAACATAGTTAAGCTTTAAAAGCCAGTCTGCATTGTTTACAAACAATGCCTTGTCATCTGAAAAGTCAATAAACTTGCTCATCTGCTTCTTAAAGCACTCGCAGTTATGCTCAATCTGTTCTGGAGTAAGCATCTTTCTCATATCTGTCTTACCTGATGGGTCACCAATCATACCTGTTCCACCACCAACTAAGGCTATTGGCTTATTACCTGCCATCTGAAGTCTCTTCATAAAACAGAGTGCCATGAAGTGACCTACATGAAGGCTGTCTGCTGTTGGGTCAAATCCAATGTAGAATGTAGCCTTTCCATTATTAATAAGATTCTTGATCAACTCTTCATCTGTCACCTGTGCAATAAGTCCTCTTGCAACTAATTCATCATAAACTGTCATTTCTGCCATTTCTTTTCTCCTGTTCTTATTATGTTATTATTTGATATTTATGATACTACCATTAACCATCAAGCCATTAGTGCTTTAAGACAACAAAAAGGAGCATATCTTTCATCCGTGTTAAAGGACGAAAGCCTATGCTCCGTGTTACCACCTTTATTCATAAACAACTCACGCTGCCTACCTTAATGGGTCTGATGATCCTAATACTATAACGTGTATCACTACGTCGCCCCTACTAAACATTACATGCTTTTCAGTTTGCTGCTCCAGAATGTATTCAGAATAACCATCCACCACGCCTCTCATCAACCGGCTGTTTTCTGTTGCTTAATGTTATACCTACTTGTTTCCATCAATGCATTATATATAATTATGTGCTTATTAAAGCTTATACCATATACTTAGTAATTTTGCAAGTATTAATTTTACAACTCACATATATTACTCATATATTGCTTATATATTACTCACATATTTTCAGCTACATTAAGCTTCCTTTGATTGCATATATTTGTTTTCTTTATGTTTACACATATTTTTATATATAACATATGCTATCATAAGTCCGATTATACTCCCTGCAGCATCTATAAGCACATCCCTTAAGCAGCCATATCTCCCTGGCACAAACCTTTGATGAAACTCATCTGTAGCTGCAAATACTGTTGCTATAATCGCTGATATCACTGGAAGTCTGGTACCTTTTAAGCCGTCAACTATAAGTGCAAGCATGATAAGAACTGAAAGTACAGCATACTCTGTCATGTGAGCTGCTTTCCTTATTGGAAACTGTACAGACTCTATCATGCTATCCCTGTTGTTATCATTATAATCAACTATCCCAGCCTTATCACATACTGTAAGTATTATATCTGCTGCCTTATAACTAAGTCCCGTAGATTCTTCACCATCCTGCTTTGAAAAGCCAAATATAAGCATTGCCATGATAATAGCAGGAATCCATATTAGTATCTTCTTTATATCCATATCCTTACTCCCTATATGTACAACCCCGTATCCACTTACAAACCTATGCTTTACACACCTATAAACATAAACAAATTAATGCCAGAGCTAAATAACGATGATTCAACCCTGGCATCTATATTAACTATAATAATTCATATATACTAGATAGTAACAACTCTCATAGTATTAGTAAGTCCTCTCTTAGCAGAAGGATCTGATGATGTAGCAATACCAGCAGATACAATAACTGTATCGCCTTCTTCTACAAAACCAGCCTGCTCAGATACTACTAATGCATGCTCAATAATCTTATCAGTAGAAACCTCTGTTGCAGTCTTTAAAGGTCTTACTCCCCAATATATCTGCATTTTTCTAAGAACGTTATCATATGGTGAACAACCGATAATCTCAGCGTTTGGCTTAAGCTTAGATGTAAGTCTTGCTGTAAAACCAGAAATAGTTGGGCATACAATAGCCTTAGCATTAAGATTCTCTGCTGTCTGGACAGTAGCGTTACATACTGCACTTGATATGCTTCTCTTGCTATGAACCTTAGATATATCAGAAGCTCTGCCCTTGATATCCTTTTCTGTTCTTTCTGCAATCTTAGCCATCATCTTTAAGGCTTCAAGTGGATACTTACCATTAGCAGTCTCTCCTGAAAGCATAACTACATCTGTACCATCATATATAGCATTAGCAACATCAGTAACCTCAGCTCTTGTAGGACGTGGATTTCTAATCATAGAATCAAGCATCTGTGTAGCTGTTATAACTGGCTTGTATGTTGCGTTACACTTCTTGATGATTTCCTTCTGGTAGTGTGGAACATCTTCTGCTGGAATCTCAACACCCATGTCACCTCTTGCGACCATGATACCATCAGCAACCTTAATAATCTCGTCAAGATTCTCTATACCTTCAGCATTCTCAATCTTAGCGATAACAGGAATATCTGAACCATGCTCCCATAAAAGCTGCTTAATCTCCTGGATACAAGCTGCATTTCTTACAAATGAAGCTGCGATAAAATCAAATCCCTGCTCTATACCAAATATAATATCATCCTTATCTTTGTCTGTGATACCTGGAAGCTTAATGCTTACGTTAGGAACATTAACGCCCTTCTTAGAACCAAGCTCACCACCATTAATTACAGTACATATAATATCTGTACCATCAACAACTTCTTCTACTCTAAGTTCAATAAGACCATCATCAATAAGAATAGTATTACCATTCTCTACATCTGCTGGAAGTCCTGCATATGTAATCATGTCAATATTTTCATCACCTACAACCTCTCTTGTTGTAAGAGTAAACTTCTGTCCTTCCTTAAGAGTAACCTTCTTATCATCCTTAAGTACGCCAGTTCTGATTTCTGGTCCCTTTGTATCAAGAAGTGTAGCTATAGGCTTGTTAATCTCTTCCCTTACACTCTTAACTAATGCAAAACGTCCAGCCTGTTCTTCATGATCTCCATGAGAAAAGTTGAATCTTGCAATATCCATACCATTTAATGCAAGCTGCTTAATAAGCTCTCTGTCATTAGTGTTAGGACCCATAGTACATATAATCTTAGTCTTCTTCATTCTAACCTCCAAAATAAATAAAAATAATTAATAAAAAACAAAACAATCCAAATGATTATACTTAATAACCCCAAAAATAGCAATAGCCATAACAATATTTATAAATAATTTAACTATCGCATATTCTTATTGTCATTAGCTGTAATATGAATATGTGTATACAAATGTTCATTACAATACTCATAGTTTCCTGCACACTTAGAGCAGAATCTGAATACCAGGCTTTCGTCATCAAGTTCAGTTCTTCCACACACAGCACATCTATGCTTAGGCTGTCCGCTTCTTACAGGCTTATATGGTTTATTAGCACTATCCCATGTTGTCTTCTCGCTATTGGCGTTATACAGCTTTTCATTAAATGATGTTCTCTTAGCATCTGTTCTGTTCTTTTCTGCTTTCTTCGCTGTATACATAGCCTTGTTAAAATTCTTTTGTGTTGAAGATTTATAAGGAATTTTTCTTGACACAATCATAAATACTATAAAGTTAAGCATTGAAACAAGTGCTGCAATAGCATTTGCATAACATCCCATACCGCTTCCTGATAACAAACCTGCATTATATAGTCCCTGCCACATTGCATAGCCTGCACTTGAACCAGCTGCTGCCATAGAAGGCACCGCAAAGCCACATACTATAGTTATCGCAAATACAATCCCATCAAGCAGTGCCATCCACTTTATCTTTATAGGGATGATAAAGAAAAGCAGCACCTCCATATCCGGCTGTTCCATGGCAAAAGCCATAAACAAAGCAAGATTGATGTAATGTGTACTCATATTAAAGCTGATACCAAATATAAGATATATTATAAGGGCTGCAACAATATTTAACAATACTCCTGAAAAGAAATATACATTAAACTTAAATGACCCCCATATATTCTCAAGCACTGTACCTATAAGATAATAAAAATAAAGTGAAAAGAATACAAAAATAATACTTGTTGAAGGTGGCTGTATTATAAATGTGACAATACGCCATACCTGTCCAGCAAATATCTTAGAAAAATCGAGTGAAAGATATGCACTGTAAACACCTGGTGCAAACACTTCAAATACAAATCCAACAGCATACAATATAATTATATAGACCATGAGATTCTTTATTGCATACTTTGAATATTTCCTTTCAAACTTAGAAAACCAATTCATCAAACTCCTCATTTCCGTGAAAAACATCACTAATTAATGATATAACATATACAAAGTATAAAAATAATAATTTCCTTTGTCAATTAAGTTCTCATTTTAGTATTATTAATTTTATATAAACAGTCATATTTATGGTGTTGAATTATTCTGTTATTTCTTATATAATATGTCAGTTGTAATTTATTCGATGTGATTTTTCATTTTTCGACATTGTAATTTTGGAATACTTTAACATTTACATCAATATATACTAAAACAAGGAGGACGGCTCTGCCGTAATGAATATGAATAAATACAGATTAGGTATTGATATTGGTTCAACAACAGTAAAGATCGCAATTCTTGATGATAATAATAATATTTTATTTTCAGATTATGAAAGACATTTTGCCAATATCCAGGAAACTTTACAGGGTCTGCTTGAAAAGGCTGTAACAAAGCTTGGTGAATTCGAAGTATATCCTGTTATAACAGGTTCGGGCGGACTTACTCTTGCAAAGCATCTTGAAGTTCCATTTACTCAGGAGGTTGTCGCTGTATCAACAGCACTTCAGGACTACGCTCCACAATGTGATGTTGCCATAGAGCTTGGTGGTGAGGATGCAAAGATTATCTACTTCACTAACGGTATTGACCAGCGTATGAATGGTATATGTGCTGGTGGTACAGGCTCTTTTATCGACCAGATGGCTACTCTTTTACAGACAGATGCAGCGGGTCTTAATGAATATGCTAAAAGCTATAAATCTATCTATCCTATAGCTGCAAGATGTGGTGTATTTGCCAAGTCTGATATACAGCCTCTTATCAATGAAGGTGCAACTAAGCAGGACTTAGCAGCCTCTATATTCCAGGCCGTTGTTAACCAGACTATTTCAGGTCTTGCATGTGGTAAACCTATACGGGGTAACGTTGCTTTCTTAGGTGGCCCTCTTCACTTCCTTTCAGAATTAAAACAGGCATTCATCCGTACATTAAGCCTTACTCCTGAACAGACTATTGCACCAGAACATTCACATCTTTTTGCTGCTGTTGGTTCTGCCATGAACTACGACAAAAACGTATGCGTTGATGTATCTGACATAATTAAACGTCTTCAGGGTAAGATAAAGCTTGACTTTGAAGTTGAACGTATGGAACCACTTTTTGCAGACCAGCTTGCTTATAACGACTTTATCAAAAGACATAGTGTCCATCATGTTAAAACTGCGGACATATCCTCTTATGAAGGTAACTGTTATCTGGGTATTGATGCTGGTTCTACTACAACCAAGGTAGCACTTGTAGATGAAGATGGTAATCTTCTTTATTCATTCTACTCAAGCAACAACGGTTCTCCGCTTGCTACTACGATAAAGGCAATAAAAGAAATATATTCACAGCTTCCACCTAAAGCCAGAATCGTACAGGCATGCTCTACAGGTTACGGTGAAGCCCTTATTAAGTCAGCTCTCATGCTGGATGAAGGAGAAGTTGAGACAGTATCACATTTCTATGCTGCTGCATTTTTTGATCCTGATGTTGACTGTATCATAGATATTGGTGGTCAGGATATGAAATGTATTAAAATCAAGAATCAGACAGTTGATTCTGTACAGCTTAATGAAGCATGTTCATCAGGCTGTGGTTCATTTATCGAAACATTTGCCAAGTCACTAAACTATTCTGTACAGGATTTCGCAAAGGCTGCTCTTTTTGCAAAGCATCCTATTGACCTTGGTACAAGATGTACTGTATTCATGAACTCTAAAGTAAAACAGGCACAAAAGGAAGGGGCTGAGGTATCTGATATATCAGCAGGTCTTGCTTACTCTGTCATCAAAAATGCATTATACAAGGTTATTAAAATAGCTGACCCAGGTGATTTAGGTAAACATATCGTTGTCCAGGGTGGTACATTCTACAACGATGCTGTGCTTAGAAGCTTTGAAAAGATAACAGGTGTTGATGCCATAAGACCTGATATCGCAGGCATAATGGGGGCTTTTGGTGCAGCACTTATTGCAAGAGAACGCTATGATGGTATATCAGAATCATCTATGCTCTCTATTGACAAAATAAACAGTCTTACTTACGAAACTACTCTTACAAGATGTAAAGGATGTACTAACAGCTGTCATTTAACTATTAACAAATTCTCTGGTGGACGTTCCTTTATAACTGGTAACAGATGCGAGCGTGGACTTGGAAAGGAACGTAATAAAGAAAAGGTTCCTAATCTTTTTGATTATAAGTTCCACAGACTTTTTGACTATGAACCTTTATCAGCTGATCTGGCTGTAAGAGGTGTTGTAGGTATACCAAGGGTACTTAACATGTATGAAAATTATCCTTTCTGGTTCACCTTCTTTACAAAGCTTGGTTATAAGGTTGTTCTTTCACCACAGTCAACAAGAAAGATATATGAGCTAGGCATAGAATCCATTCCATCAGAATCAGAATGTTATCCTGCTAAGCTTGCTCATGGTCATATAAGCTGGCTTATAAAGAAAGGTGTTAAATTCATCTTTTATCCTTGCGTTCCATATGAACACAAAGAAATAGATGGTACTAACAACCACTACAACTGTCCTATTGTTACTTCTTATGCTGAAAATATTAAGAACAATGTTGAAGAACTCAAAACTGAAAATATAGATTTCAGAAACCCTTTTATTTCTTTTGAAAACGAAGCAATCCTGGCTAAAAGATTGCATGAAGAGTTCCCTGATATCCCATCGGGTGAAATAAAAGCTGCTGTTTTGGATGCATGGAAAGAACTTATGCAGTCCAGAGAGGACATGCATAAAAAGGGTGAAGAAGTCATCAAGTATTTAAAGGATACTGGTAAACGTGGTATCGTTCTTGCAGGAAGGCCTTATCATATTGACCCTGAAATCAACCATGGTATACCTGAACTTATAAACTCATATGATATTGCCGTATTAACAGAAGACAGTGTTTCACATCTTGGAAATGTTGAACGTCCTCTTATCGTTATGGATCAGTGGATGTATCATTCAAGATTATATGCTGCAGCAAGTTTTGTTAAGACACAGGACAACCTTGATCTTATACAGCTTAACTCTTTTGGCTGTGGACTTGATGCCGTAACAACAGATGCTGTAAATGATATATTAACTAAATCAGGTAAAATATATACAGTATTAAAAATAGATGAAGTTAACAACCTTGGAGCTGCACGTATACGTATAAGATCTCTCATCGCTGCACTTAAAGTAAGAGATAAGAAGAATTATAAACGCACTCTTGTTTCATCTGCATACAACCGTGTTGAATTCACACCTGAGATGAGAAAGAACTACACTATTCTATGTCCTCAGATGTCACCTATACATTTTGACTTATTAGAGCCAGCACTCAATTCATGTGGCTATAATTTCGAGGTACTTGATAACGATAACAAATCATCAGTTGATATGGGGCTTAAATATGTAAATAATGATGCCTGCTATCCTTCCCTGATGGTTGTCGGCCAGATTATGAATGCTGTCCTTTCGGGTAAATACGATCTTTCAAAAACAGCAATCATTATTACACAGACTGGTGGTGGATGCCGTGCCTCTAACTACATTGGATTCATCAGACGTGCTCTTGAGAAAGCCAACTTAGGATATATACCTGTAATATCTCTTAGTGCACAGGGGCTTGAAACTAACTCTGGTTTTAAGTATGACCTTAAGATGCTTAAAAAAGCTATGATGGCGATTGAGTATGGCGATATATTCATGAATGTTGTATACAGAACAAGACCTTATGAAAAGGTTCCTGGCTCTGTTAACGCTCTACATGAACACTGGAAGGAAATATGTATTAAACAGATTACACAGGACAAGGTAAAAATGAAAGACTTTAACAATAACCTCCGTGCTATCGTTAAAGACTTTGATAACATTGAGTTACTTGATATAAAGAAGCCAAGAGTTGGTGTTGTTGGTGAGATTCTTGTTAAGTTTCTTCCTGCAGCCAACAACTATCTTGTTGATCTGCTTGAATCAGAAGGTGCAGAGGCAGTTGTTCCTGATCTTATGGGATTTCTTCTCTACTGCGCAGAAAATGCTAACTTTAAGCATAAATACCTCGGTACATCTGGAAAATCTGCATTTATTAATAATACAGTCATAAAGATTCTTGAATGGTTCAGAAAAGCTGGTAACCAGGCACTTGCAGAAAGTAAACGTTTTGATGCACCTTCATCCATAAAGGATACTGCTGCACTTGCAAAGGATCTTGTATCACTTGGAAACCAGACTGGCGAGGGATGGCTTCTTACTGGAGAGATGATTGAGCTGATACATAATGGTGCCGGCAATATAGTATGCTGCCAGCCATTTGCATGTCTGCCTAACCATATAGTAGGTAAAGGTGTTATAAAAGAATTACGTGCTGCTTTCCCTGAGGCTAATATTATTGCGGTTGATTATGACCCAGGTGCTTCAGAAGTTAACCAGCTCAACAGAATCAAACTTATGCTTGCTACTGCTAACAAAAATATTAACAAATAAGTTTTTGACTTATCATAAAAAAGTTGTATAATAATAAAAGAATATTCGGAGGATAAGCATATGAACTTTTTATTATTTTTAGGACCTATTATAGGTATTGCAGTTTCAATATTTGCCGTTGTTGTTATCATTTCAGTTATCGGCGCAGTTGCTGGATCTGAAGAAGATATTGATGAGTAAATAAACAAATATTGATACAAAAAAATCCGCATCCTGATTATTTCATGACGAAATAATACAGGATGCGGATTTTTTCATATGTTATTATTTTTATATATTTTCAATCTGCCAGTCTATTGGTGTGACTCCATGATTTTCAAGAAACTCGTTACATTTGCTGAAATGCCTGCATCCAAAAAAACCTCTGTTAGCCGATAGTGGACTTGGATGTGCACTTGTTAATATAAGATGCTTAGGATTCGTAAGCATAGGAATTTTATCCTTTGCTGAATTCCCCCATAACATATAAACTATTGGTCTGTCCTGTGCATTAACAGCGTTGATAACTGCATCTGTAAACTGCTCCCAGCCTCTTCCCTTATGTGAAAATGCTGCATGTGCTCTTACCGTAAGTACAGTATTCAACATAAGTACTCCCTGGTCAGCCCACTTTTTAAGGAAACCATTGTTTGGATAATAGCACCCGATATCAGACTGTAATTCTTTATATATATTCTGTAATGACTTAGGTATAGGATTACCCGGAAGAACTGAAAAGCTAAGACCATGAGCCTGATTCACCTCATGATATGGATCCTGTCCAAGTATAAGCACCTTTACACTTTTAAGTGGTGTAAAATGAAATGCATTGAATATATCATCTGCTGGGGGATATACCACACAACTGTTATATTCATCCTTTACAAATGTATATAATTTCTTGTAATAATCCTTTCTAAACTCATCACTTAAAGCTTCCTGCCAGTCACCTGTTATCATAGACATAATTATGTTCCTCTTTTCCTCATATACTTCCTGCAGCATGTATTATATGATGTAATGATTATCCCTTTTGTGCTGTAACACAATATATTATAATCTCATAGGAATACCCTTATCAGACAAATATTTCTTAAGGTCTTTTATTTCCATCTCTTTATAATGGAATAAAGAGGCTGCAAGGGCTGCATCAGCATTACCCTTTGTAAATGCATCATAAAAATGCTCCATATTACCAGCACCACCAGATGCTATAACAGGAATTGACACATTTGATGCAACTGCATTAGTAAGCTCTATATCATAACCTGCCTTTGTACCATCACAATCCATGCTTGTAAGCAGTATCTCACCAGCACCAAGACTCTCAGCTTTCATAGCCCACTCAACGGCATCCATATGCATATCTACTCTTCCACCATTTTTATATATACTCCAATGCCCATCTTCCTGCTTTTTAGCATCTATCGCTACAACAACACACTGGCTTCCAAACTTGTCAGCAGCCCGGGAAATAAGTTCTGGATTCATGATTGCAGCTGAATTAACAGATATTTTGTCCGCACCTTCTCTTAAAAGCACCTTGAAATCTTCAACTGTCCTTATTCCACCGCCTACTGTGAATGGTATAAAAACCTTTTCAGCTACGTTTCTTACAAGCTCTACTGTTGTATTTCTTCCATCACTTGATGCTGTTATATCAAGAAATACCAGTTCATCTGCTCCTGATTTATCATACATTGCAGCAACCTCTACAGGATCTCCTGCATCCTTAAGATCAACAAAATTAGTTCCCTTAACAACTCTTCCATCTTTGCAATCAAGACAAGGTATTATTCTTTTAGTAAACATTATGTGTACTCTCCAATCTATAATTCTGCAAAATTCTTAAGTATTCTAAGACCTGTTTCACTACTCTTTTCTGGATGAAACTGGCATGCAAACACATTATCCTTTTCTACAGAAGCATGAATATGAGTTGAATATTCTGTAGATGCAGCCACGATTGCTTCATCATCAGCTTTAAGATAATATGAATGGACAAAATAAACATAAGGATTATCTGAAAGTCCCTTAAAAAGTTTTGCACCCGGCTTAACTTCCAATGAATTCCATCCCATATGTGGAATCTTTATTCCTTTAGCTGCTGGTATTTTTAATATTCTACCAGGCAGAATATTAAGGCCTTCTGCTCCTGGTGTTTCTTCACTTTCCTTGAACAAAAGCTGCAATCCAAGACATATACCAAGAAATGGTGTCTTATTATCAACAACCTTTTTTATCGTATCTACAAGTCCGAAACGATCAAGATTATTCATTGCATCTCCAAATGAACCCACTCCTGGTAGAATAACCTTATCTGCCTGTAATATTTCGCTCGAATCCCTTGATACAACAACTTCTTCACCAAGCGATATAAGAGCCTTTTCAACACTCTTTAAGTTACCTGCGTCATAATCGATAATTGTAATCAATGCTTTTCCCTCCTGTAATCTATACAATTATGCCAAATACTCATCAATCTATTACTGTTTCATTCATCTTTTTTGTTACTTTTTATTACATGTTATGTCATCTCGTTATACATATTAATTCGTATATAATTCGTACGAAAAAATTTTTACGAATTAATTATGTTAGCCATGTTATTGACCTCTACCAACTGCTGCTCGCTTGGTCTGGCACTTACATAATTATTCATAGTCGTAGCTATATTACCATGTCCTAAAATATATTGTAATGTTTTAGGTGGCAATCCCTGCATATTCGTTGCGAACGTATGTCTACAAATATGAGGTTCAAATTTACGAATTGGATTATCTGGATTAGCATTGTTAAAACGTTTAATGCAATTACGTAGATACTCTTCTACGTGGGCTCTAACAATAGTTTTTCTACTTCTAGTTGCTAGAAAAACAAAACCAGAATAAGCATTTCCTCGTTCATCATATCGTACTGGTTCTATATCACCTAATATATAACGATTTTTTAATACATTTTGAAAGCATTCATACACTCCATCAGTCATTGGAATAAACCTTTCTCCATTTGAAGTTTTTGTTGGCAATATAGTATGCGTGTGATTAATTCCTTGTAGTTGTTTCTCAACTTTTATTAATCTATTTTTCATATCTATATTATCAAGTGTGAGTCCACATAATTCAGATGCTCTAAGACCTGTCCAAAACAATATGTAAATCATATCGTAGCAATGCGCGCAATGTGAATTTTCTGAACAAAAAGCAAGAAATCTCTTCATATCTTTCACAGGTAATGCTTCCATTACTTTACTATCACTTTTATCTGTGGTAATATGTCTAAAAGGATTTTTTGCAATATAATCATGATCGATAGCATATTCGAAAGACCTTTTTATAAGGCTTATCTGTGACTGAATGGATGAGCCTTTATGCTTTTTCTTCATATCCAAAAGCCATTCTTCGCAATGCTCAGGCTTTATCTTGCCTATCTCCATATGACCAAGTCTATATTGTTTTAAGGTATTTACCGTAACGTTATATCCTACTTTTGTATTGTGAGCTAATTTTTTCCTACTATATAGAAAAGTAAGATACTTATCTACAACTTCTAATAGCTCAAGCTTTGAACCGTCAATATCCAAATTATACTCTAATAATGCATTAATTTCAGCCTCTTTTTCTCTAAGACTCTTACCAGATTTCTTCCCTTTAGGTGTTTGGTCTGTTTCTTCCAATCTATAGGAACTTATAACTCTGTTTTTACCTAATGCATCTGTATAACGATATTCGTATCTTTTACTTTTAGGATTATAATATTCATTCGGTTTTAATGTTTTCCGCGTTGGTTTATTCTTATTTGATGTTGCTTTATTAGCCATAATTCTCAGCCCTCCGTATTTCGTAAAATATAAAGTGCCTTGAATGTATACGAATTATATTATCACATCCAAGACAACTTGTCGATATCATATCTGTTCTACTTTATTTATAAAGTCTTCAAATGAATTGCGCTTTATTTTAATAACTCTACCTATTGTAAGATGATACTTACATTCGTAATCAGCTCTTATGATATCACGCAATCTATGTTGACCTATACCAAATAAATCAGATGCCTCTTTTATTGAAAGTAGTATCTTATCTGCCATATTCTCACCTCCTTAGATGAGATGATAAAATATTTTACGGATGACTACATACTGATTCTATTCTAGAATAAAAATAAAAGAGGATGTAAAAACACCCCCTCTTATCTAGATTAAATTCTACTGTTCTGTATTTTCTGTTTTATTATACTTATTAGCGGATATGCCAAGTAACACACCTAAGCAAGTATCGATTGCTGAGATTGTACCTACTATCTGCTCTCCATATGGGAAATTCCAAATGCCTGCTAATGCAAAATATAATGCTCCTATCGCTGGTAATGCGATTAATGCGATATACTTAAGAATATCATATACTTTGTTATTCATTTTCATGATTTGCCTCCTTATTATGTTTAATATGTAGTTCTTCAATTTCATTTTTTAATTTGGTAGCCATACCATTACCACCTAAATCATGATATGCGTCATATATTTCCATAAAATTAGAATAAGCATACGACGGAATTTCTTCTTTAGTCGTATACTTATCATGCATATCTATAAGTTGCTGCCTAAGTAACAGCATAGTGCCTTTACTATTAGCGTCTCTGTCTCTCTTCTGACGTTTTAAGAGCCATACAATATAGCTCATTAAAACTGGTAATAACGTCATATAAGTTTGAAATAATATCTCTTTCATATCAGCCTCTTCATATTTACTGTGTTTTTTCTTCACTTGTCATAAATGATAATGCTGTTATATCAGCAGCACTAAGTGCATCATATCTCTGGTCTTCAAGCTTATCAAACTTTGTTATATCAACTTTTTCAATATTCTTAAATACTTCTGTTTCGGTGTGCAGAAACTCTGTATATTCCTGTTGGAATATACCTTGATTTTCATCTGAGATATGATATTCTCCATCCTTAATTACTGGATTTCCATTCTCATCTTTATCAGCATATAATTCTATTAATTTAATACGATTCTGACCAATAATATCTGCTTCCTTGCTAATATCCTGAACATTTTTCGATATCGCGTAAGCAAGCTGGAATGGAAGCCTTTTTCTAACCACATTATGTAATTCTTCATTTAAATTAACTATTTCTCCAAATGTAAGTAGCATCTTTAATCCTCCTTTATTCTATTAATGAAAGTGCATTTGTATAAAACTCACTGATATCCTTATCACAATCCTTTTTATTTGCAATATATAACTCTTTGTTCTGGATTGTAAAACTGATATGTGGGTCTGAACCATTGTCTGCCACATCAGCGGATAAATATACAGCAGGAACTTTCTCTGTATACGTTGTTGTACCATCTGTTGTATTTTCCACTGTTTTCTCTACATAACTGTAACCTGAAATTGTAATACTTTTTGTTAAATTTAGCATAATAAACTCCTCCTGATTTTTATAATTTAGCTTTTATCCAATCTGACAGCTCAACCCAACCACCATTTGACCAGATATAATAATAATCATAGCAATACACACTGCCACTATGAACATATAGACTTGTATCTGCATGTATAGAATACCATGGATGTCTTGCCGAACCTAACTCTATATATCCACCTGCATCCGGACCAAAATGCCATCCAGTTATAACGCTATGACTAGCACTATATTCAACTCCAAATGTTAATGCATATTGCTCTTCTGAAGATGCATAAAATCTTAAATCCTGATTATATGGATTAATTATCTTTCCATAATTACGAAATTTTAAATCTGTGGTTAACTTACCATACAATGTTAAATCACTATATACTGTTAAATTCTTATTTACATTCAGATTTTGAGTTGTTTGATCTCCATTTCCTTTTACAAACCATAAACCACCAAAAGCTGAAGCATCATTTTTGTTGCTTGATTTCTGAACAGAATATACCCACGTTTCATCATTGGCTGCTGGCTGCATCCACGCTCTTCTTATATATCCATCAGAGTCCTTATTATCTGAACTAAGATAATCTGAAATATTCCACCTGCCTATATTTCCGCCTGTTACATTTATACTTTTACATTTTGTGATTTTTCCATCTTTTGTTATAATTAAATTATCGCTTTCTAACGAAAAACGATTTGCTTTAAGGTTAATTTCATTAGCTGACGCATTAATCATAGACACTATCTGATTGTTGTCATTCTTCCCAACTTTAAGCTCTAAATCTGCCGTAACTTTCTTATATAAACTATTAGAATTGCTACTCATTAATGCACCAGCGGTTGAAACATAACAACTAACTACAGCATTACGTTTATCCTCTGCTGTTTTGGGAATATACATTTCTATACCATTTCCATAACCAAGCCTTGATTTGCCTATAAGTGCATAAGCTTCTCTGTAAGATTCTCCTGTATATACTGTACCTCCTATTAGCTGCAAGGCATCTGCAACTGTTAATGGATATGCTGCATCTGAAGACACCACAACTATTATATAATCTCCACTATTAAGCTCTGTTATCTTATTTTTAAAGTTGGTTCTTGCAGTAGCACTGCCAAATGTATCATAAGACCACGAACCATTTACAACTAATGTCGTGGGATTTATGGATGTAACGCTAAGCCCTCGTCCAGTTGCTATATTCTGTTTTATGTTATTAATCTTAAGCCATGCACCCGTACCACGATAATCGTTTCCATAACCACCTGCTTCTATTATTCTATAACCATTATGAAACTCTTCTAAACTTGCCTTTAAACTTATTGCATCGTTTATTTGCTTAATTGCAGTACTTGCGTCTTTCCTTGAATAATAATCACTAAACTTACTATCCACAGTTGACACCTGCCCATTTGTAGCAAATGATGAATTGATTGCACTGTATAACTCTGATGAACTATTCTTGAAATCATGTTTCATTTGCTCAGTTGTGGTATAGTTATTGAACTTAGTATCAATATCTTCAGGAGCTGGCGACCAGTCTGTGGCTTTGTTGCCCTTTTCAATCTTTAGATTCTTAAACTGATACCATACTCCTGTACCACTGTTCATTCCTGTAATGTACAATAACTGTCCTGTCGAGCTAGGAAGTGTTGTGACTGTTTTAATTATCCATATCAACTTATTCCATTGATTAGCTTTAATTTGTCTATTTACAGCAGTACTACTACCCATGAGATTATCAGTACCATTACCTTGAAGCAAATCTATGTTCATCACAGTATTCACATTTGATTTAACATCAAATGATACTGTATATACTGTATTAGGTTCATATTTAGAACGTCCTATGCGTGTATATTCAATGACAGACCATCCTGACTGTGCTGTTGAATTTCTCAGTAGTTTACAAGTTCTGATATTATTTTCTACTATCTCTGATTGTGTATGTCCGCCTGCCTTCATTGACCAACCCCATCCAGTTGTTCCCTGATTAGTCGATTCAGCTAAATTTCTTCCACCAACGCTTATGCCTTCGGGTGTACTTCCGACTGAATATGAATTAGTTACAGTACCGTTTGTATATTTTATGGTTATACGTGTCCAGAGATATGGTGCCGCTGCACTTGTGAATGGAACGGATGTACTCCAGGTTCCTGTAGGAGCTGTTGTACCTGACGAACCTGCTTGATACACAACTGCCGTACTAGCTATTCCATTTCCAGTTGCTCCAGTGTCGCCCTTATCACCTTTTACACCCTGAGGTCCTTGTGAGCCTGTCGCTCCTTTGTCTCCTTTAGCACCTGTGTCTCCTTTTACACCCTGAGGCCCCTGTGGACCTTGTTGACCCTTGTCACCTTTTGCTCCTGTACTACCGGTTTTTGCTACGGCAAATGAAAACTTCTTATTAATCGTGATTCCATCAACACTAACTGGTATTATCGCTTCGCAAGTAGCTGTTATAGTTGCCGTTGTTTTGAATGTCACTGTAGGTGATGCTGTATTATTGTTAGACACTGTAGCTGTTATTCCTGTAGGACAACTTATGTTGCTCACATTTAAGCTTGTACATGATTTCTGACCGCAGAAAGCAACTACCTGTGTTGTACATGTAAGGCCTGCTGGTGCTCCCGATGTATTCCCTGTAAATGCATATGCTTCGCTTGTAAGTAATACAGAATATGCATCTGTAACATCAATCATTGATATCTGGCTTGATGCTTTAACTGCCATTTTGACTATCACGCTCCTTCCTTTTTATCCTTCAAGCTGACATGTATAAATCTGGGTATTGTTAACATCTGCAGCTGATACATTTATTGCACTTGCTGCTGAAATTAATGACGTTCCTTTATACCATTTGACTGTTCCTAAAGAACCGCATACTCCATTTGTGTTGATTGCCTGTTCAACTCCACCCTTATACACATGAGCCGTCAGAATTGTTGTTCCTGAATTGTTCTTGAATATTGTGCCACTACTCGAAGTGATACTTATAATTATCGCATCTGCTCCGGCTGCGCCTTTATCCCCCTTACTTGATACATTAGATAAAAGCTGTATGGTAACTGTGTAACCTGATACAGCTGTAACTTTCCATGTGCCAGTATTAGATGATCCATCAAGATTGGTGAAAGTATCACCTACTACCGGTGTACGATTAAAATCATCTGTAGTGCAATTTACAGTAGCGCCAATGATTGTGAATGTACCATTCCAATTTCGTGTCGGCTGAAGTGATTTAAGACCTGTGGCACCAGTTTCCCCCCTAGGTCCTGGTATTCCCTGGTCGCCTTTTTCACCTTTAGTACCCATGGAACTTACGCTGAACAACTCCGTTACAGACTTATCAGAATATGTTATAAGTGTTCGTGTCCATAAAAATTGACCTGTATTTACGCTCGGCATATCTTTTAACCACGTACCCGTTGGTTTGACTGTTCCACTGACCCCAGCTTGATATGTCACCTCTGATTTTTCGACAGACACTACTGAATCAACCTTATCATTGATATCTTTGATGGTATCTTCTACGCTCGCGCCTGTGCTTGAAAAATTCATACTTTCGGCTGATATTTCAAGCTTATATCTACCTGATGAATCTTTGTAGAATCTCAGATAATTATTGCCGTCACCGAATGCGAGCTGTCCATCTTTACCAAGATATATACCTCTTGTAGTATTAAGTGCCGATTCCTTTACACCTGAATATATAGCTTCGTCAGTTATGTTAAAACCAGCAATGGTAGCATCAAACGCAACCAAATCATCCACTGCGATCTTTGTAGCTGTGATTGACTTAGCACGAATAATACTACCATTTAAGCTGTTATATTCAGTTTGTTCTGCCTCAACACCCGTACCATCGGTGTTAAGTTTGTAATAAAGACCATCATTACCCTTTATTACCAATTTATCAGCAACAATGGTATTTCCCTCTATCAAATCGCCTTTTATGGTAACACCTATAAGTTCTCCGGTTATCTGTTGGTCACCAACAACAACATTCTTTATAAGACCAGAATGAGCATAGAAATATTCCATTGCTGCTTTGCCGATGTTTGAAAAGTCTATGCTGGCATATCTAATATCTGCCGATTTAGCCGTTAATGAATCAGTCTGTAGTTTTTTTATAGATGCATCGTTTGATTTAAATTTATCTACAGTAGCCACTTTAAAATCAGCATAATCACCACTTAAATTATGTACTGTCTCATTCGTAACTTTTAAATCAGCAACCTTGGCATATTTAAGTTCAGCAACTTCAGAATCAATTTTCTTTGTTTTTAAATCATCTATCTCGCCCTCGGATGCCTTTATTTTTTCTTCAACTTCTAAGTTTTTAGTTTTAATATTTTCAAATTCACCATCATGCGCTGTTAACTTTTCTTTAATAATCACATTATCTGATTCAATAGTTTTAATTTTAGCATTTGTAGCATTAAGCTGTTCTGTATTCACTTTGTCTGCCAAAACTGTAGCAAACGTTCCTATTTTGGTGTTAGCTTCTTCAACTTTCTTGTTAGTATCTTTTAAATCATCTGTTCTCGCTGACGGTGAACTCACATTACCAGTAATAGTGGCTGTATGATTTTTTATCAAGACCGTTACTCGTTCACCCTCTTTTACATCCACTGTAGTATCTATTGGGGTTAATCTATCTGAGCCATCCAGTTTGGCATACATTTTCCCATTAAACTTGGTTGCTGTACCATATAAAGTAGTCTCTTCATTTGACTTCTTGGTATCATTAGTTGTCTTAACAAACTGTGATATCAAATCACTAGACAAACTCACAATACATCACCTCCATAATTTAACTGTATATATAGCTTTCTCTGTCACTGGACATCCAGGTTCGCATTTTATATTTTGACTTATTACTTTTGCTTTTACATCAACTAACCCAGCTCGAATGTAATTTAACCTAACACAATCGCCAAGCCTTACTGGACAATATGCATGAGTATATGTGACTGTATATTCAAGTGTCGATAAATTGCGAAGCTGCTGTTCGGCATATTCGTCTAACTGTTCCTGTGTAGGAGCTCCTACCATATCTGGGTCAGTAATCCTGTATATAATCTCTCTACCTCGGTTAACCGTAGATATAGGACTATTAGGGTCATCATTAACAACCCTTGAATAATAGTGCTCATTATTTTTTGAATAGATTACTTCAATCACATTCGGAATTCCGTATATATCATGTTCCGTACTTAAATCAGGTTGTAATATTGAACTATTGTCATCCGTGTATGTCCACACTGGTTGTAAAGCAGCTGTATCACGTTTTGGTGAAAAAATAAGTCTTCCCATTTCATCCAAATCAAGATAATATTTTGCGTATGACACAAGGTCAGAATTAAAAGAGAGCCACGTATCGTTAGTGTTTGCGACAAAGTCACTATAAAGTGTTTCATCACTTAATATACCAACAACCGGGGCTCTCATATGTTCTCTTATTATCATTTGTGCAGTTTTCATTACATTCTCACCCTTAAATATTGAATATCCTAAGGGTGGTGGATTTTCTTTCAATTCTAACAATGGAGTATACGCATCCATAGAAATAGTTCTTATTTTACCATCAAAACTTGATGATGGCGTTTGAACTAGATGTGTTCCTAATGGTATTCTTTCGGTTATTCCATTTTGACTGGCTATAAGATATGTACGCACATAACATTCACCAACTAAGTCAGTAACGTCAAAAGTTGCTGAACCTAGGGTCTCCACTGTAGAATCTCTAACTATAGAAGCTGTTTTTACGTTCGGTATTTTATCACCATCACGCCAAGTTGAAGGATTAACCACATAATATTCATATGTCTGATTCATCGATTGAGTCCAATCAATCACACTACATTCCTCCTTCTACTCTTGTTACTGTAAATGTTACTGGTATTGTAAGTTCCTTGTGCTTTCTGCTATATGATACTTTTATGTTAGCCCAATACCCAGTTCCAGATGGTTCTCTCACATAAACATCACCCATATAAATTGACAACCGTCTAATAGCATATAATCTATCTTTATCAGTCTTTGGTATATCTGTATTCCACGTAGATGTAGAACCTTTTTGTGTTCCGTAATAACTCACCGGATGCATACGTCCAATGTATTCTATTAATTCAACATCCGGATTACTGTTATCTGAAATATCTATATTATATGGTAAAGATAATAATGAACCAGCCCACGCAGGTTTCTCCATAGCATCCGAATTACCAGTATCGAACGTGGACCATTCTTCATTCCACTGAATAATTATAGATTTACCTTTTATTGGATATCCTGGTGGGTCGTAATAACTAACAGCTCCAGTATTCTTATCAGTTGCTGTTATTCTATACCTGGCATAATCTAATGCTGGGTGTGGGTCTGTTACATGAATATTTTTACCATTCGTAAGGTTAGATGCTATTTCCGTAAATGCGCCATCGAATTCTCTTCGATATACTCCCAATATTACATTAGTATCGGGAACGCCTTTGGAATTGACACAGTACGGACGAATATAAGCAGAATAATTACTTTTATTTATAGATAATTCAGCACTTGGTTCGTACTTCGTCTCTATCCAATGTACTGTAAACTCCTGGCTAGCTTCCGCTGTGAGTCCTGAGTTCATAGCTACAAGGCAAGTTACCGTATAAGATATATTATTTTCCAAATCAAGATTATTCGCTGATAACTCAACTAACAAAGCAGTATTTATGTCGAAATATTTAGAGTATATTTCTTCTCCTTTATTAACCATTTTGACGTTTCCAACCTGATCTATTGTCTGATATATCTCGTTTGATTTAATTGTTAAATGATAGCTGATTGGCGCTTGCGTTTTTGGTCCTGGTAACGCCGACACATAAAACGGAAATGTAGATAATACTGTAATGACATCATTATCTTTATTCACCAGTTTCATAGAAAGTGTTGCTGGTGCATAAATGTCTACTGTTCTCATAACTGACCAATCGCCATAAGACATTGTAACTCCAGCTGTTCTAACTCGCCATTGAATTATAGTACCCTCAGTATATTGCGATGTATCTATTTTATAAGAACTTGTTTTATCTTTTTCGTCTTCGTCTGTAGTGTTCTTAATTGTCTTTGTATCTTTATTGCCATTGATATATAACTCAAGTTCAGCAAATGTCTGACTCGAATTATCCTCCGTATTATGAACCCAATATAAAGTCAATGGTTCACCTGTAACTGCTGTAGTTGTAGATGACCACGTTGTTGGCGCGGCTGGGTCTTTACCTATTATGATTGATTTAATCTCTGACCAATCTGATGTGCCTTTATCATTAACTGCTCTGACTCTGAAAAAATATTCATTACCTGTTTCAAGACCAGTCTTTTCATATCTTGTATACTGTATTCCAGTAACCGTAGATGTTCCATCTGAACCATCAAGATATTCTTTTTTTGTGGCATATTCTATATCATAGCTTGTAGCACTCTTCACTTCCGACCACTCAAGATGTATTGAAGTACGTGAACTTGCTTTGATATTTGTTATACCAGCAGGCGTTGATGGTATAGTACCAACAGAACTTGAAAAATCAGACCATTCACCATATATCTTTGAGTTATTAAATATATTTATAGATGCTGCTCTTACACGATATTCTCCACCAGCTTCTACATTACAGGTGTAAATAGCCTGCCTAGTTAAAACTGTAACTATTCCTGTATTATATAGCGTAGTTCCATTATAAATTTCATACTTTACTTCGTCAGTTCTAGGGTCTGAAATGTTCTCTAATGTAACTGTAAGCTTATATTTATCCACGGATACAGAAGGCGTAGAAGTTTTCTCTGGTGGGTCTGCTTCCACGCCATATTCAACTGATTCTGCCGAACCAATCCAATAATATGTATCTTCATCATTAACTGTATGTGTCTTAGACACAGGAGTAACTTTAACCTTTATTCGTAAGGCATTAGATGGTGCACTATATGTTGATTGCTCAGTATCCTCCGAACCCGAGCTACCCACAAACCATATACCATCTCCAGTATCATAAAACCATTCAACTGTATAATGATCTAATGTCTGTATTGTTTCTGTTTCTTCTTCATAGTTCCCTTCGTCGCCAATTAAATCCTCAACATTAATAGGACTCATGATATGATGAGAGCCGTCTTCATTTTCGTTGATGACAGCCCTATCACCAGTTATTTGAAGAACATACCATCTCTGTTCCATTACCCAGTCGGGTATATCAACACCATTATAATAAGTAGCTCCGTCTCTAATACTAACAAGACTACCTACATCCACACCACCAGCAGAACCTTTTACCGTAACTATATTCATAGCTCCATCAAAGCTCCATGTAGCATAATGCGTATCACTACCGGTTTGCCTTTTAATAGATAGATTACTTACACTAGGCATTTTTATACCCTCCTTTCGATTCTTGCAGCTCTTACCAATTCCTGTATCGCTGTAGAAATATTCGAGCTATCATCATATGTGATACCATTAACTGTATAAGAAGGTCTTTCTAAGTTGTTTACACTTCTTTCCAGCTTATTTATAGCTGATATCACATCATCATTAACTCCATTTTGACTGTTTTGTATCATTAATGAAGTAATTGCATTTATGTTTGAATTCAATCCTACTGCTGACGCATCAGATATCATTCCATTCATAATGCTTAGATTTGCTTTAACTCCCGTTAAGTCCATTACAGGTCTTATAGTCGGAGTCATATCGATATCACTATTTACCAGATTCGATAAGTAAGAAAGTGCATTCTCAGCACCACTTACTACATTCTTAGCCATGATAACAGCGGATTGTTTTACTTTACCATTTAAGTCACTTATACCTTGGATAAATCCTTCTGGTACAAATTGACCTGTTTTTCTAAGTTTCCTTGATGGTGAATGAATATCCAACTCATCACGAACAGCTTCATCTACAGCATTCGCCATAGTCCTTGCTGCAATAGTTGCTTTGTAGCTGCTATCGCCTATACCATTAGCGAAACCTTCTACTAAGTATCTTCCAGCTTCGTAGAAACTACTGTAATAATCTCTTGAATCATCTATAGCCTGAACTATTCCATCGTCAAGCTCTCCGTGCAAATGTCCTTTATTATCGCTTATAGCACCTATGAAACTATTCATTATTTCATTTCCAACACTTATAAAATCACTATTCTTACTTGAAATTGACTGAATCGCTTCACTTATACAATTAAGAACTGAATCCTGGAATACTGATTCCTGTGATTCAAAACCTATTCGTAAAGTATCAGCCATCGTACTTCCTATTTCTTGTAACCCAGACACAAGTCCATCGAATATGCCCGAAATATCACTTGTGCTTATGTCAGCGATACTTGTTAATGCTGTTTTAAATCCATCTATTCCACTAGTACTTATTTCAGAAAGATGATTGATAAAGTCTGCTAACTTAACACCAGATTCTGCTGATTTAGCAATATTATCTATTGATATATCTTTTACGCCATCAGCATAGCTTTTTAACATTCCAGCAATAGCGGTAACACCATCAAAGTTTGATACCCCTGATGTATCTATTTTATAAACCTTATTAGCAACTTTCACTAAACCATCGGCGGCTTTAGAAGAATTAGTGATAGCATCTATATCTACATCAATTACTACATCAGAATAGTCAATAAGTTTTTTACCGAATGCAACTAAATTAGAACCAAAAGTTTCCATGCTTTTATCACCAGTAAATAATTTCTGTAATATACCATCTGAGGCTGGTAAACTATTCTGTAATTCTGCCAGCATTTTTCCCGCATTTGCTGATACAATGATGGCGTTGGAATCTATTCCTTTATCAGTTATAGTTCCAGAATATTCGGTTATAGATTTTCCGAATTGAATTAATTGTGCTCCGAATTCACTCATGTCTTTATCGCCATTAAACCACTGTAGCACTCCATCGGTATTGTTAAGTTTCCCTTCCATTTCAGCCATAATCTGTCCGGCATTAGAAGCCGCAGTTACCGCCTCAGCATTTATTCCTTTAGAAGATACAACATCTGAAAATCCAGTTATTGCCTCACCAAACTGTGTTAATCGTGCACCGAACTTAGCCATATCCTTGTCGCCAAGGAACCATTCTAGAACGCCGTCTTTCTTACCAAGTTTCCCTTCCATTTCTACCATTATCTGACCAGCATTTGCAGCTGATGTTACAGCTCCTTCGTCAACTTTTCCAGAAACAGTCTGTGAGAAATTAACTATGGCATCGCCGAATTGCTGCAGCTGTTCTGAGAATAACGCTAAATCGCTTTGTCCCAAAAACCACTGTAACACTCCATCTTTCTTAGGGATTTTATCAGTCATTTCAGCTAACATTCTTCCTGCATTTGCTGCTGATTCAACAGAATTTTCATCAATATTTCCAGTAACTTTGCCCGAAAAGGCTATGATGGCATCTGCGAACTGACTCAACTGTTCGGCGAACATATCCATCGATGATGTTCCTAATAATTTATTAGAAAAAGATTCTATTAAATTAGAAACAGTCAATATACCTACCATTTTGACTAATGACGTCATACCGTCAACAGAATCCTTTGAAATACTATTAGCTCCATCTATAAATGGCTGTAAACTCGTCATAAATGCAGATAAGTTATTTCCCATTTCTGGTAACCCACTAGTTATTCCACTTCCGAATCCACCAATAATACTACCAAAGAATGAACCAATAGCTTTTCCAACTGTTTCAAGCATTGTTACACCCGTTTTAAGAAATGTTGATGCTTTTCCATTTGTTAATATATCAATTCCGGCTAAAGCAGTAAGTATAATACTTACACCTCCAATTAATGTAGCTAATACACCAACGCCTTTTATACCAGCAGTTCCTAAAACACCTACACCGCTTAAAATTACGCAACAAGAAGATAATGAAAGCAACAATGTTGATAATGCTGTAGCATTTTTCAATGATTTTTCTGAATCTATAACATTCATTAAAGCTAAAACTCCAACTAACGCATAAGTTATAGCTGTCATAACTGTGGCTAACAATGCGGTGCTTCCGACAGCTTTCAAATTAATACCCTTCATCGTACTTAATACCTTTAAAGATGCTGAGAATGCAAGCAATAAAATTGATAAAGAGCTAACAGATTTGATTGCCCTATCAGTAGGTATAAACGATAATCCAACTATCGCACCAGTCAATACTGCTATACTTGCTGCCATGATACCTATAGTTATATACGCATCTTGTATTCTCGAACCAGCTAACTCTACAATAGCAAACATACCCATAAGTACGCTCATAGCTGCTACTGGCCCAACCAGCTTTTCCGGCTTAATGAAAGATAACACTGCTATACTTGCTGCCATAATGCCTATTGCTACTGACATAGCCATAACACTACCTTTTACATTAGCGGCTCCTTTCGTTGCTTTCACCATTTGGGTAAATATCAAACCTAATGCACTTACCGCTAATGCTCCTTTAGCTAGTGCCGGTAATTCTATAAGACTTAATAAAACACTTATACCCGCCATAATACCTATAGATAACGACATAGCAATCATTGTAGCCGATACTCTTGCTATCTTTTCAGTAGAGCTAACTTTAGATATCGCTATCAGTGCTGTTATCAAAGCACTAAATGCTCCTATACACGTGATTCCTTTACTCATTTCTGTCAAAGACATAGATCCAGCTAATTTGGCAACTCCAACCATAAGCAACATTGCTGCTGATACTGAAAGTAACATCTTACCAACACTTGCAATTTTTTGTTCACCCGTTATAGTTGTTATCGCTACAAGAGCATCTAAGAACACCAAAAATGCTGTGATAAAAGCTACTCCTTTTTTCATCTCAACAGGTCTAAGATTACTTATCATTTTTACCGCTATTACCATTAGACCTATGGCTACCGCCATTTTGACCATCATGGAACCTACCTTATCTAGGTCATTTCCAGCGAAGTTCGTTATTCCTACCATTGCTCCCATAAAAATAACTAAAGCTCCAATAAAAACTGTTCCGTTAATAGCTACATTTTTATCTAACGTCCCTATAAGTTTCATAGCCACGCCCATAAGTAATAATGATGTAGCTATCTTTCTAATCATCTTTCCTGCTTTATCTATGTTCTTAGCTGACTCATCTTTAACAAACGTTCCGAACGCAACCATCATAAGTGTTAATGCGCCCATCAGACTAATAACACCCAATATACCTTGCTGATATTCATCAGGATTCAATGAACCAATTATTTTGCAAGTTGCAGCCAATAACACAAGAGCCACGCCTATATTAACTAAGCTTAACTTTAAACCACTCAAATCTATAGATTTCTCATTTTTACTAAACTTCATAACTGAACCTGTCAGTTTATCCATAGCTAATGCGAATACTCCAAATATTACAGTTAATGCTCCAATTGCTTTGACTGACGACCATAAATCTTTATCAGCGTCTATTGTTGAAATTAATTTTAATGCACCGGCAAGTATGAGTACACTTACTGCTAACTCTTTAATACCTTCAGCTCTTGTCTTAAATGCTTTAGCTTTTATATCTTTAGAAAAAGCTTTTAATATCTTTGCCACTCCACCGATTACCTTAGTAATCTGTTTTTCAGAAGCTTCTATAACTCCTGCTGTACTTTCTAAAATACTACCAGTTCCTTTTAATACTGAACCTATTCCAGCTAAAGGTTCTGTAATATTCTTAATTACAGGAATCATGTCTTTAACAACTAAAAATAATCCTGTACTTACGGCGATTGAAAAAGCTGAATGCCAATCAAAATCTTTTATAAATGTTAAGATTCCAGAACCAATATCTTTAATAGCTATCCATACACCGGAAGCCGTAGCATTTATACCGTTTGTAAGACCTTGAATAGCATACACACCAACATCATACATTTCTTTTGATGGCGAATGTATACCGAGTACTTTTTTAATTGCTTTTAGCATGTTAGAACCAATATCTGCTAATACTTCTGGTACCGATGTAACACCATCTTTAAGTCCGTTCTTAAGACCATCAATGGCAAACCCGCCAACTTCAGTTAACAAACTAGGTATTTCTTTCAAACCATTTTTAAAGCTGTCAACTGCTTTTACTCTGATTTCAGATAAATCTATATCCTTAATATCATTTAAAAATTCTTGAACTTTTGGTAATGATGCTACCGAATCAACAAAAGATTTAATAGCTTCAGCTACCATTTTGACTGTATTTGCAGTGACTTCGACACCTGCTTTCACAAGATTATTGTTAAATAAAAAGTCCTTAAATGCTACGGCAGCATCACCGATAGCAGCAGTTACATCTAATATACTCAAATCAAAAGCACCAAGAACTGCTGATACAGCATGTAATGCTATTCTCAATCCACCGCCAGTTATAGTAGTGACAATCTTTATTATCGCGAATAATCCTTTAAATGTTCTTCTTAACTTATCTGCTTTTTCATCATCTACTTTTATACTTTCGGTTAATTTATGAAATGCTGCAATTACATTAAAAATGTCATCTGAAGTAATAGGGTCAAAAGTTTCGGACCAAGCCTGTCCTATACTTTTTAATACATTAATTAAACTACTGCCAATATTTTTAAATGAATTCAGAAGCAACCATCTTCCGTTTATCTCATCCATATGCTCAACAAGCTCTTCCAGTGGCATACCAAGTTTATTGGCTGTGGTATTTAATTCTCTAAACGCATCTATCTGTTCTTCTGTCAGACCTATTGAGCGCATATATTCTTCGCTCATTTTAGCAGTATTGACTATTGCTTTTTTCTTAGCTTCGCTTAGCTTATCAGTTGTTCCGATTTCCTGAGACGCTGATTCAATACTACTATTTCTAATACCAAGAAGTTCATCCTGAGCCGCTATTTCTTCTTCACTATACCTCCAACTATTACCTAATTGCTCATTAACCTGATTCTGAACTCTATAAAAATTCATACCTGCTTCGGCTAATGCATCAAATCTATTCTGTCCATTTCCAAACTCACCAAGAATAACTCTGTCAACAACCGCTCCTAAATCATTTAATGTGATTGTTGCATTTTCTATAACATCAGAAACCTGTTGCGTAGGCTCCAAAATTTCATGCATTTTTTCAGAAATCGACGATAATCCTTTCCCTAACGCACTTTCTAAAACAGCATTTCTAGCATCGGACATTTTATTAATAAATCCGCCAAGTACATCAGATACCGCTGACCACAACTCTTTTGCCTCATCGAAATCACCGATTATTAAACGCCATGTCGTAGTCCATCCAGAACCTAAAGCTTCTTTTAATGTGTCGATTAACTGCGTAAATGTTTTTACTTTCGTCGCTGCGTTTCCGGCAGTTCTTGCCATATCCGCCATTTCTTTAGCCTGCTCTTCTGTATATCCTTGGTCTACGAATTTCTTAACAGCATCTGCATATTCTTCTTGTGTATCTGCTGCCGTAGCAAACATATCGAGAGTTTGTGTTAATACTTCGGTAGTTAACCATCCTTTCGATAACGATTCTCTAAAAGAACCTTCTGCTTCAATATATGCTTTAGCGCCAGTACCAAGATGCTCTGAAGTTCGTATCAACGCATCCTGAAATACCTGTCCACCCATACCTGCATTTACAACCGAATTCCAGTCCATAAGTTTAACTGTACCGGCTGCCAAAG
>ULWV01016623.1_pt1 | contig 60883 bp, 66 predicted proteins | sample 1960651 | NCBI WGS metagenome assembly ULWV01 (sample SAMEA4835820, study PRJEB28245) | human gut metagenome | biome: gut microbiome; material: fecal sample | place: Denmark | collected 2008
ACGTGAAACTCGGAGCAAGCACCGTTTTATAGACTTCCTATCCGTATTCTAGCATATTTTGACATTAATTGCTATTGACAAATAAAAAAATTGAATATAAAATTAAGTCAGTAGATATACATGTAAGAGAATATTTAATTTATTGTCTTGCCATAAGTATATCTTTTTTTGTTCTATAAAGAAAAAATGAAAAAACAAAAAGTATTAAAGGTATTAGGAGCAGCAGCTTTAGTAGGGCTTACAAGCTTAACAATGACAAGCTGTAGCTTAACTGATTGGATTGGTGGGATTATTCATCCAACTGAAAAGCCAGAAACACCAACACCTGATGAGGATAATAAACAAGATTCAGGAAATGTTATTGTTGATGGTAAAGAATTAGGAAAAGATGAAACTGTTGATCATATGCCTCAAGCAATTGCATTTAGAAGGGCAAGTAATGATGTGTCTGCTCAATCTGCTCAAGGAGCAACGGTTACATTTAATGCAACGGTTACTCCTGATAATGCAACTAATAAATCTATTACATGGTCGTTAGCTTGGAATGGTTCTGATTCGGGAAATGTAAATGATTATGTTTCGTTGAACATTACAAATGAAACACATACAGTTACTGTAACGTGTAATAAAGTATTTAATACACAAATTAAGCTAACTGGTAAAACTTCTGGTGGACAAACTGCAACTGCTACTATAGATATTTTAAAAAGATATACGAAAGGACAGTTATATGCAACACGATATGAAGATGGTGGTCAAGGACCATACTCATGTAAATCAGATGCTGTTATTGATTTAACTAAGGATAATAATGTTTATAAAGATTATGATGCCGGTGCTGATGTAGCAAGTGATTATTTATGCTTTGGAAATGGAACAACTTTAGGAAATGATAGGGGTGATGAACAGGAGATTTCTTTTGGATTTGACTATAATTCCATCCATGATTCAACCCAAGGAACTATAGGAACTCCTAAAATGGTTTATACTACAAAATTAACATCTGAATTTGAAACATTTCTTAAAAGCAAAAATGCCACAGAACTTTTGAGTAAAAAATCTAATGATGAAATCCATGATAATGAAAACACTTATGATTTGTTATGTATAGATTTAGGTTTTACTATTAATGGTAGCACTCCGAATTATGAAAATTTGTTGTTCCAATTAAAGACATTACGAGATGAATATTTTTCGACTTATGATAATGAAAATTATTTTATGTGTCAAATGGATTATGAAATAATATCAAGTTATAATAATACTGATTATACGTTGGCAACTGGTACGTGCTTATTTAATTATAATATTGATGCATATGTAAAAACATCTGGTATAACAATCAGTAACTCTTCATCAGTAATTACAAAATAAAGCAATACCAAATAAGTGATAGAACAAGTTAGATTCTATCGCTTGTTTGATTAATTAAGGAGTAAATTAAATGATAAAGTTAAAACTTCAAATGTTTGGTGGAAGAGGTGCATCTAGTGGAATGAGTATTGCTGGTCGTAAATATGGTACTGAATATAAGACTCTTCATGTAAAAGATAGTGTAAAATATATCAGATATAATTTTTCAATGGCATCAAAAAATCCTTTTGAAACCCAAGCTAAAGATAGAATATATGCAATAGTTAATTTTCAAGATGAAGTAAAATCAATTGTATTTTTTGATTCAAATGGAATGAAAAGTAAAGAAATTGATATAAGTGGTCGTGCTCATATAGTAAATGGAGAAAGGGTTTTACCTCATGCTCATTTAGGCTATAATCATGGTGAAAAAGGCACAAGAAAGCTTACTGAAGAGGAACAAGATAGAGTTGACACTATTTTAAAAGAATGGTACAATTTTAAGCGTAGGAAGTAGTTTAAGAGGCAAAATAGCTCTTGGACAAATCGAACCTGGGGGATTTTTTCCTGCGCATAAAAATATCCAGGTTTTTTGTAACCTTCAGGCAAGAGGCGTACTTACATAGCAGATCCACGTTCGAATCGTGGCGCCTACAACATAGTAGCAAGTAAAATTGCTACTTTTTTTATTTAGTTAATAGTTTTGAATGTTGACAAATAAAAAAATTGAATATAAAATGAAATCAGTAGATATACATGTAAGAGAATATTTAATTTATTGTCTTGCCATAAGTATATCTTTTTTTGTTCTATAAAGAAAAATGAAAAAACAAAAAATTAATAAGAAACGAATTTTCGTTGCATTTGGTTTAGGTGTTAGATTAGGAAGCTTATTTATAATTCCTATGAATACTGCTCAAGCTTGTGCGATTTAACAACCATCAGGAGTTTCATTTAGTAAATCCTATGGTGATTTAAGAGTGATTCATAATAGTTTAGTTGATGAAGATATCATCGGATATAATTATAATAGCTTATATACTTTTTATGATTATGATGGTGGTTGGAAACTTGATGAAAATAGTGGTCTTTCTTCCTTTGGAACGTATACCGATAAATTCCATAGTGATTTAGTAGCCTTTGTTTCACTTGATGGAACAAATGATGATTTGAAAAAAAGTGCTATAAGTCAATTAGGAAATTATACCAGTACAACTTACAGTGAGCTCAAAACATATACTTCTTTTAATAGTCCGGTTAATAATATAAACAAAAATAATAATTTTAATATTAATAATGAAATATTAGTTTGTGATGTAGCTAAGCTTCCACAAATAACAGGCGGTGTTTTCGATAAAACTGATTCGGCGTCAAAAGATGCTGCAAGAGAAGTAATTAATTCAATTTATATTGTTGAATATGTGTTTAGAAGCTATGGTACTGGATATGATAATGAACTTGATATTTCAAATGATGGAGATATAATTAATGAAGGTATTTCATTTGCTCCAACAAATTCACTTATGAAACAAATTGATTCGACTAATTATTCTTTAATTAATGATTCTAAATATACATTTTGGCAAATTAAAAATATGTTTAATGCTTATGATGGCGCAGGTAATACAACTGACATATATAGAGATTATGAGGCTGAAGAAGAATTAAGAACAAATGGCAATGCAATATATAACGAAAGAGATATTCAATTAGGAATTTCTTATATGTGCATATGTGGTTATGATTATAAAGAAAATAAATCATCAATTACAATAAAAATTAATACTATTAAAAATAATATTACTGAAGTATTAGCTAATACAAAATCGATTGTATATTCAAATTGATTGAAAAATAATACAAGGAAACATATAAAAGGGGAAGAATAATTAAAAGCTAGAACTGAGCTAATAACTGACGAAAGTTATTCAATCAAGTTTGATTATTAATACCTTAGAATTGAAAAAATAGAAATTTTAGAAAGCTTTTTTATTTAGAAAAGTAACTTATTAATAATGCTAGATATTCAGTAAGATTAATTAATGAGGCACTTGATAAAATGAATAAAAAATAAGTGTGTAGCCTAGACATAAAAATTAATTGGTGCTAAAATGAAGGTGTAAGGAGTTGATTGCAATGGCTGAAAAAGAAATTTATTATATTGAAGATGACGTAAATGAAGCAAGAAGAGCACCTAAAATTATAAAATATACAGTAGGTAAAACAATTGATCGTTATGACTTTGAAAAAAAAGCTTTTATTCCAGATGATGAAATGCTAAAAATTTATTTTGGTGCAATAGAGGCTAGTATTGTTTCTAAGGATGAAACCTATGCAGCAATCGAAAAGTTTACAAAAAGATTTTATTCTTAAATATAGTTCCACTCACTTGAGTGGAATTTTAAATTGAATTAGGAGGAAAAAGAAATGAGTGAATTATTAGAAAGGGTAGCTGAGTTTTCAAAAAAAGCACATGAAGGCCAATTTGATAAGGGTGGTCATCCATATTATTTACATCCTCAGTGTGTAGCCAATATGGGAACAACAGAAGATGAAAAGATTGTTGGATATTTACATGATGTAATTGAAGATACTAAATATACAATAGATGATATAAAAGCTTTAGGTGTAAATGATAGATGCATAGAAGCTATTAAATGTTTGACTCATGATAAGAGCATTCCTTATGACGAATATGTAGCAAATATAAAAAAATGTGAATTAGCTAGAAAAGTTAAAATGAACGATTTGAAAAATAATATGGATATATCTAGATTAAAGACAGTGACACCTAAAGATCTTGAGCGTGTTGAAAAGTATAAAAAGTCTTATGCTTTTCTTGAAAAATAATTTAGTTGTGTAGCGCTATCAATGTTTTATGTTTTTTATCAATTAGTCATAAAATGAAAATGCGAAGGAGTAAATTGCAATGGCTGAAAAGAAAATTTATTATATTGAAGATGATGTAAATGAAGCAAGAAGAGAATCTAAAATAATAAGATATACTGTAGGCAAAACAATTGATCGTTATGATTTTGAAAAAAAAGCTTTTGTTCCAGATGATGAAATGTTAAAAATTTATTTTGGCGCAATTGAAGCTAGTATTGTTTCTAAGGATGAAGCCTATGCAGCAATCGAAAAGTTTACAAAAAGATTTTATTCTTAAATAGATTCTGCCCAAGCAAGTGATGTTTTAAATTAAACTAGGAGAAAATATAAAATGTTTGATTATAATGAGGAGTTAACATTAGATGAATTATTATATGGAGAATTAGCTAATGATAGGGTTGCATATATTATTGGTGGAGAAGAGTATGAAAATGTGATAAATAAAAATAATGTGAAAGAATTTTACAAATTTTAAATAAAATGTTTAACGAATTTAATAATCATAATAAATATTTTAAAAAAGGGTATAAGCTATTAAAAGAAATGGGAGAAGACAAAATAGTATCGGAAATTGATTCTGGAAATTATATGAGCTTCTGTCCATGGGAATAAATGTGAAATGAACTCTAATGTGAGCCTATAAAATTGACACTATTTTAAAAGAATGGTAAAATCTTAAATATAGGCAGTAGTTTAAGAGGCAAAATAGCTCTTGGACAAATCGAAGCTGGGGGATTTTTTCCTGCGCATAAAAATATCCAGGTTTTTTGTAACCTTCAGACAAGAGGCGTACTTACATAGCAGATCCACGTTCGAATCGTGGCGTCTACAACATAGCAGCAAGTAAAATTGCTTTTTTTTATTTAGCCGATAATTTTAAGATTTTACAAATAAGATTATTTTTAATTGATGTATAGTATTTCTATGATATAAGTATATATTTATGTAATAAAAAAAGAATGAACAAATTAGGCTCTAGGAAAGATTAGGATTAATCTTAGCGGTCGTATCCGTATAAATTAAAATACGTCAAATGTTCACTCTTTATCAGTATACTTAAAGAAATCATCTGTGTCAAATGTGATGATAAAATTTTATTAAATAGTACGGTATGTTTTATAAAAAAATAATATTTGCAATAGTAAAAAATACCAACAATAAGTTGGTAACTAATTTAAATATTTGTAAAAAATAATTTTACATTTTTCTTGATAAAATAAAAAATGTTGTATATAATAAAAGTAGAAGGAAGCCTATTCAACGGCTTGCTCCTGTAAATTTGATTGATTACAAGAGGAACACCGATGCGACGGTGTTTTTCTTTCCCTCTTGCAATTGATTACTCAAAAACTATCTCTTTTTTTCAAAGAAATAATTTGTACGATCAATCTTATTATTGATACAATAAGATTAATAATTGCAACAATTTCTTGCATTTGGTTGAGTCCTCCAGGAACACTCTTGGAGGACTCATGCATTTAAAAATATGAGTACCACCTCCAATACGTGAAACTCGGAGCAAGCACCGTTTTATAGACTTCCTATTGGTATTCTAATTTATTTTGATAGTAATTGCTATGGGATTATTTTTTTAGATATTATAATTATTGTACCTACAATATCGTAACAAGCAAATTACTTTTATTGTTTTATAATGACAAATAATGTGTCATATTAATAAAACAACAATTAAATATAAGAAGGATGTTGATATAATAAAAAAGTAAGCTATTGCTCCATAAAATAGAGCCTCAAACAGCTTACTTTTCTATGTTATTATAGGCTAAAATATAATCATATACAAGAAATAATTTTTAGTTTTTATAATGCTAGACATAAAAAATAAATGATGTTAAAATGAAACTATGAAATATTTATATATGATATAATGCATTATATTTTTGATTTTGTAGTAAAGGAGAATATAAAACAAATTGATTAGCTCAATTAACTATCTATAGTTTTCCTGTTTTATAGAATAAATTATGATTAGAAAAATTGAAGAAAAAGATATTGAGCAATGTCTTAATATTTATAACTTTTATATTAAAGAATCAACTGCTACCTTTGAGTGTGATACTTTAAATATAGATGAATTTAAAGAAAGAATAAAACGCATAACTAAGAATTTCCCTTATTTAGTTTATGAGTATGAAAATAAAGTTTTAGGCTATGCTTATTTGGATTATTTTATTGATAGAAAAGCTGCATTTATGAGTGCAGATTTATCAATATATGTTGATCCTAATGCTCGCAGTAAGGCTTTAGGGACACAGCTTCTTGAAAAAATAATTGAAATAGCTCCAACCTATGGTATTAAAAATATTATTAGTGTTGTTACAACTGATAATTTACCTTCAATAAAATTTCATGAAAGAAATGGTTTTCATAAGGAAGGGCAAATAAATGATATCGCATTTAAGTTTGGAAAAAACTTAGGTGTTATATATTATAAGTTAGTATTATGAAAAGATGTAGCTGGTGTAATTTAAAAAATCCTTTGTATATCAAATATCATGACAATGAGTGGGGAGCTTTAAATCTGGATGAAAAATATTTATTTGAAATGCTTATTTTAGAATCATTTCAAGCTGGTTTAAGCTGGGAATGTGTTTTGAATAAAAGAGAAGCTTTTAGAAGTGCTTATGATAATTTTGATATTAAAAAAATCATTATGTATGATGATAAAAAGATAGAAGAGCTTATTAATAATGAGGGTATTATTAGAAATAAGCTGAAAATTAAAGCTAGCATTATGAATGCTAAAATATTTAAAAAAATTGAAAATGAATATAATGGTTTTGCTAATTATTTGCTGAGATTTTCTAATAATAAAATATATTATGAGGTTGGTAAAACTAAAAGTGAATTATCTGATAAAATATCAAATGATCTTCAAAAAAGGGGAATGAAGTTTGTGGGTACAACAATTATTTATGCATATCTTCAAGCAATTGGTATTATTAATTCACATGAAGAAGAATGCTTCTTAAATAAAAAAGGGTAGTTTATTTACTACTCTGACAATCTTTACAATAACCATAAAGTTCAATATGATGATTATCTACTAAAAAGCCAGTTTCTTGGTAGATTTCATCATTTATTTTTTTATATGGGCAATCACTTAAATAAATTTTTTTGTTACATTTGATACAAATTAATACGTGGTGATGCTCAAAGGATGAATAAGAGTATAATGCTTTTCCATCAGGTCTAATTTCTTTTGAGATAATACCTGCCTCACAAAATGTGTGAAGGGTTCTATAAACGGTTGAAAGATTAGTTAAGCCTTGAGGAAGGTTTAAATAGAGTTCCTCAGCAGTTTTAGGATCCTTACTTTCCTTTAAAAGATTAATTAAGCATTCACGAGCCTTTGTATTTTTAAGTCCAAAATTACTTAAATCCATAAAATCACCACCATTGACAAATAGTATTATAACATGTTATAATCGCAAATGCAAATGCAAACTATTTGCATTTAGGAGGAATTATGAAAAAAATTATTAGTTTTTTTATTATAATTGGAATTGGATTGTTATTTACAGCTTGTAGTTTAAATATAGATACTAATGTGATTGTTGCTTCAACCTATCCTGCTTATGATTTGACGAAAAGAATTGTTGGTGATAAATATGAGGTCACTCAATTTGTTCCTAATGGACAGGAGCCTCACGATTATGAACCAACAGCTAAAAAAATAGGAGCATTATACGATGCAAAGCTTTATATTGAGATTGGCTTTGGCTTTGAAGCATATACTAATTCGTTGCCGGATGAAATAAAAAATAAAGCATTAACATTAAGTGATGGAATAGAGCCATTGTATTCTCATCATTCTCATGACCATGAACACGACGTTGAGGAGCATGATAGTGAAACGGTTAATCCTCATATTTGGCTATCAATAAAAAATGCAATTAAAATGATGAATAGTATTGTTAATAAAATGGTTGAAATTGATGAAAATAATAAAGCTTATTATGAAGCTAATTATTTAAAAAATAAAGAGTTATTTGAAGCACTTGATATCAAATATAGGGAAGAATTACAAGATAGAAAAACAAATTATATAGCTACAACACATGAAGCTTTCGGCTACTTATGCAAAGACTATGGGTTAGAGGAAATCGCTATTATGGGAATTACAAATGCAGATAGTCCTACGGCTTCGGAGCTTGCCAAAATAACGGATGAGCTTAAGAGCAAAAATATTAAAGTGATTTTTGGTGAAGCTAGTGAGTCATCATCATTTTCAGATGCCATTGCATCATCATTGAATATTAAAAGAAGCAGCTTAAATACAATAGAAGCTTTAAATGATTTGACACAAAATGAAGATTATATAAGCTTAATAACATCTAATTTGGCTTCTTTAAAGGAGGCGTTGTGTAATGAATAATGATATACTATTAAGTCTTAAAAATGTATCATTTGGATATAATGATGAAGATGTATTATGTGATATTAACCTAAATATTAAAAGAGGAGAATTTATCGGCATTGTAGGTTTAAATGGAAGTGGCAAATCAACTCTTTTAAAGCTTATTTTAGGTGTAAATAAACCAACAAGTGGAGAGGTATTATTAGCACCAGGAATAAGAATGGGGTATGTTAATCAAACAATATCTACAGAAGAAGGGGGATTTCCGGCAACAATATTTGAGGTTGTATCATTAGGGTTAAGAAAAAAGCCTTTTTCAAGAATAACTAAAGAAGAACAAGAATTAGTATTAAAAACATTAGAGATTTTCAATTTAAAGGCTTTAAAAAATAAATCAACAAGCACTTTATCAGGAGGACAAGCTCAAAAGGTTAAAATTGCTAAGGTATTAGTATCTAATCCCGAGATTATTGTTTTAGATGAGCCAACGGCTGGTATTGACCTTGAATCTGAGGATATGCTTATTGAAATGATTAATCATTTACATGCTATGAAAAAAACAATTATTTTTGTTTCCCATAATCCTTCAAATTTAGATAAATGCGATGCTGTTTATCAGGTAAGAGATAAGGGGGTATTTTTAAATGCTTAATTATTCATTTATGAGATATGCCTTTATTGTTGGTATAATGCTAAGCCTAATTATTCCTCTTGTAGGACAAACAGCGGTTTTAAAGCGACTTTCAACTAAAGGTGATGCTCTTTCCCATACAGCCTTGCTTGGGGTTGCAATAGGTCTTGTAAGTGGAGCCAATCCGTTAGTTATTGCGATAATTACTTGTATTATAGCATCCCTAGTAATTGAATTTATAAGAAGAAAATTTAACAAATATTCTGAGCTTTCTGTTGCGATTGTTATGTCAGCGTCTATTGCTTTTGCTGCAATTATTTCGAATTTTGCAAGTGGTAATTCCTTTAGTTCTTATTTATTTGGTTCTATTCTTTTAATTAGAAATGTTGAATTAATTTTTACTATTATAATTTTTATCGTAACAATTGTATTTTATATTGGCTTTTATCATCAAATTATGTATATAACATATAATGAGACGCAGGCTCGTCTTGATGGTGTTAAGGTTAATTTAATTAATTTAGTAGAAACAATTTTAACCGCTATTATTATTGCTATAGCCTCTAAAATAATTGGTGCCTTAATGGTTTCAGCCTTGATGGTAATTCCTTATGCAGCCAGTATGCAATTAACTAAAAGCTATAAAAGAAGTATGATTATCTCCTGCATAATTTCTTTACTTTCAGTTGTTTTGGGGCTTATAATTAGCTATTATGCAGATTTCCAACCAGGTGGTACTATTGTTGTAATTGCGGTTATATCTTTAATTATTACAATGATCTTAAATCATATTTTTAGATTTACATCATAAGGTAGTGGAAACACTACTTTATTTTTTTATTAAAATAATATATAATATTGCTGATAAATTTATGGTGGTGAGGCAATGCTTAAATGTGGTATTGATATTGGAGGAACCAATATAAAATTTGGCTTTTTTGATGGTGAAAAAAAGGTAAATTCAGTGGTGATAAAAACACCTAAGGTAAAGGAAAAGGTAATTCCTTCAATTGTTTGTGAAATTAAGAAAAAATATAAACCAAATGATATTTTAGGTTATACTGTAGCTATACCAGGTGTTGTACTTAATGATGTTGTTGTATTTGCACCTAATACGGATATTTTTGGCTTAAATTTTAAAGAGGAACTAGGCTTATTACTTGAAAATGATAATATAATTGTTGAAAATGATGCTAATCTTCAGGCTATGGCAGAGGCTAAAGCTACAGGCCTTGATGATTTAATTTTAATATCAATAGGAACAGGCTTAGGTGGTGGAATCATTATTGATGGTAAGCTTCTTAATAAAAATGGCTTTGCAGGAGAAATTGGCCATATAAAGGTTCATTTTGGGGCTAATAGTCGAATGTGTGGTTGTGGTAAGCTTGGATGTAGTGAGGCTTATGTTTCTTGCAAAGCAATCGTTAAGGATTATAATGATATTAATCATACTAATGTTAATTCAAAGGAATTATTTGATTTAGCTAGAGCTAAGGATAAGCTTGCGATTAAATGTATTAATGATTGTGCTAGATATCTTGCTATTACAATTGCTACAGTTGTAGCTACAACAGGAATAAAAGAGGTCCATATTGCAGGTGGACTTTCTAATGCAGGAGAGGCTTTTTTAAGGAATGTAAGGTATCATTATCCTAAGTATTGTGTAAGGAATATGGAGGATGTAAAAATAAAGCAAGCGTACCTTCAGTATGAAGCTGGTACCTATGCTGCAAAATATTTAATTGGAGATGAAAAGAATGCTTGAAATAAAAGGATTAACGAAGAAGTATAAGAATGCAGATAAAAATGCAATTGAGGATATTAATCTTACAATTGAAAATGGTGATATTTATGGTTTTATTGGTCCTAATGGTGCTGGAAAGTCAACAACCATAAAATGTCTTGTAGGAATTCATTCCTTCGAAAAAGGAAGTATAATGCTTGATGGGTTATCTATTAAGGACAATCCAATTGAATTTAAACACCAAATTTCCTATGTTCCTGATAATCCGGATTTATATGAATTTTTAACAGGCATGGAGTATATTAATTTTGTTTCAAATGTATATGATGAGGATGTTTCTAAAGAAGATATTATTAATCTTGCTAAGAAATTTAATCTTGAAAATAACCTTTTAGAGCCGATTAGAACCTACTCTCACGGAATGAAACAAAAAATTGCTTTAATTGGAGCGCTTATTCATAAGCCTAAGCTTATTGTTTTAGATGAACCATTTGTAGGTCTTGATCCGAAAGCGGCCTTTGATCTTAAGGAGATTATCAAAGAGCTTTGTCAAAATGGAATGATGGTTTTCTTTTCAAGTCATGTTCTTGAAGTCGTAGAAAAGTTTTGTAATAAAATAGCGATTATAAAAAATGGTCAAATTGTTAGTAGTGGACTTACAGATGATGTTAAGGGCGATAGTTCACTTGAGGAGGCATTCTTAGAGCTTTATGACAAAGAGTAATTTTTGGCTTTTAGTTAAAAATAATTTAAGAGGCGCTTTTGATATAAGAAGATACAAAAAGAAGAAGGCTGCCCTAACATCATTTATTACCTTCTTCGTTTTGATGGGCTTTTTGTATTTGTTTTTATCTACTATTGTTAATTTTACAATGTTTATGCAGGTTAAAGAAACTGGTGGAAATTATAATGATGCGGTTATAATAGCTTGTGGGTATTGTGCAATGATTACATTTTCTACTAGCATTTTTAGAGCAAAAGGAATATTTAATGGTAATGATTATGAAATGCTAAAGGCATTACCAATTAAAAATCGTTCAATTATTGCATCTAAGATATTTAGTATGTATATTGTTGAGGTTGTATATTCCCTTGTAATTTTGCTCCCTAATATGATTTTTGCAGTTTCTTTTACTGGAAATAGTATCTATATTTTATATGGAATATTAATTATTCTTTTTGTACCATGCTTTCCTATAATGCTTGCTACATTGATTAGTAGTATTTTAACACTTTTAATAGATGGCTCACGTTTTGCAAGTATTATTAATGTTTTGGCCTATTTGGTTTTAATGCTAGTATGTATTTTATTTTCAATGCTGCAGTCATCTAATCATCTTGCAAGTGTTGCAGGTTTGTTTAGATATGTAAATCCAAGTCTTATATTTTTTGATATGGCCCTTAATGGTAAATATTTATATTTAAGTTTTTTTATTTTAATAAATATTCTTATTACTGTTTTTACAATAATATTTATTGCAAGAATATATGATTTAGGACATAGAATAGCTGATATTAATACAAAAACTAAAAGACAGATTAAATATAAGAAAAAGAAGGGACTTAAGGCGTTGATGAGTATTGAATATAAAAAAATATTCTCATCTAAGCTTTATTTATTAAACAGCATTAGTGGGGGAATCGCCTCTATTGCCGTTATTGCTTCTATGTTTTTTACTTTAGGTTCACTCGAGGGTGACATGTCAGTCCTTAAGGATTATACTTATATGTTTGCCCTTTTACCAATGTTTTTTTCAAGTATTGCTGTACCATCAACATCAACTTTTTCTTATGAAGGTAAGAAAATTTGGCTCTTAAAGGCTTTACCAGTAGATGCTAAAAAGGTGTTTAAGGCCAAGATTTTAGTATCAATATCACTTTCATGTGTTGCTAGTATAATAGGAATGGTGCTACTTGGTATTTGTCTTAAAGCTTCGTGGTTTGACTGGCTTGTAATAGTTGTTTTGAATGTTTCTTATTTAATATTATGTAATATCATCGGTCTTGCAGTTAATAGTAAATTTTATCGCTTTGATTGGGCAGAAGAAAGAGAAATATTTAAAAATTCTGCAAGTGTTCTTATAAGTACTCTTGTTGGCTTTTTAATAGAAATAGCTGTTGCATTATCATTAATTTTATTGGGAATTTTAAATAAATGGCTAGGTTTTATTACAACAACGGCTTTAATTTTATTCCCAGCATATTTTATTTATTATTATCTAATTAAAAATAGTGCAAATATTTTGACAAAAATGGAATAAAAAAATATCAGCAAATGCTGATATCATTGGCTAGTCAATTGACTAGCTTTTCTTTTTTAATACAACTAAAATTCTTTCATCTTCAGGCATTAAATCGTCATTAAAATCGCCACTTATGTTTAAAATTTCAAATTTATTTAAGTCAATAAAATCATTAATATCATAATAATACTCATTATATATTTCATGAATATTTGTCTCCCCATTTATTGTAATATTATGTGTTAGGATATTAGGAGCTTTAAGGTTTATTTCCCAGTTATAGGAAAAGTCATCGAATTCTTCACTAATATCAGTGTTGTCCATTGCTTCATATTTTGATTTCGAAAAGAGGTCAAAAAGAAAAAGACCATCGGAATTTAAGGCATCATATACACAGCTCATCATATTTTTGACATCATTAAGAGACGGTAAGTGGTTAACGGAGTCGAAGTAGCAGGTTATGACATCATACTTGTTTGGAAGATTAAATGAAGACATATCCTTAACATATAGATTATTTAAAATATGGTAGGCTTTAAATTTATCATTTGCAAGGCTAATCATTTCACTAGATAAATCAAGACCATCAACCCTGTAGCCTTCAACCGATAGCAAAATAGCTAGAGTACCTGAACCACAAGCAAGATCAAGTATTGTTTTATCCTTAGAAACATACTTTTTTGTATAATTTAACCAATCATGGTAATCAATGTATTCCATTATTTGATCAAAATAGTAGGAGAAACCTTTATATTCATTCATAATATCACCATTAGAAATATATCATAAGGATATATAAAATGCAATAAACTATTATTTACTAAAAAGTAAAATAGTTGTAAAATAATAATATATGCGTTGGAGGTTTTTATGAAAATAGCAGCTAAATTTGAATTTGTATCTAAGGAACAATATCTTAAGGATTTTGAGTTTAAGGAGGATGCTTGTGAGGTATATTCTAAATTAAAAAAGCCTCATCGTGCAACAGCAATGTCAGCTGGCTATGACTTTTATAGCCCTTTTGATTTTCATCTTGAACCAGGTATGACAATTAAAATACCAACAGGTATTAGAGCTAAAATGCCTGAAGATTATGTTCTTATGATTTATCCAAGAAGTGGACTTGGCTTTAAATATCGTCTACAATTAAACAATACAGTAGGAGTAATTGATAGTGATTATTATAATGCTTTAAATGAAGGCCATATTATGATTAAAATTACGAATGATTCAAATGAAGGGAAAGCTTTAGATATTAAAGCAGGAGAAGGCTTTGCCCAAGGAATCTTTATGCAATATGGAATTGTTGAAGATGACGATGCTAAGGATATTCGTGTTGGTGGCTTTGGGTCTACTACAAAGTAGTAGTTGTTAAATTAAATATATTGTGATATAATGAATTTATTTTGGAGGTTATATTTTATGTCAATTGAACTAAAAAAATTATTATTTCCCAATGTTACATTAACAAGAGAGGAATTATTAAATAGATATCCTGAAAGAAAGGTAAATGTTGTAACACGTTTTGCACCAAGCCCTACAGGCTTTTTACATATTGGTGGCGTTTATACATCTTTAATTAACAGAAAGCTTGCTAGTCAAAATGATGGTGTCTTTTTTCTAAGACTTGAGGATACTGATAAAAAAAGAGAGGTTCCTGGAAGTAGAAAAATAATTACAAATATTTTTAATCATTTAGGAATTAAAATTGATGAGGGTGTTGTATCTGATACAAAAGAGATTGGTTTATATGGCCCATATGTACAATCTAATCGTGTTGAAATTTACCATGCTCTTGCAGCATATCTTGTAGAAAAGGGCTACGCTTATCCTTGCTTTGCAACCGAAGAGGAGCTTGAAGAGCTTCGTTCGAGACAAGAGCTTGAAGGGAAAACTCCAGGCTATTATAAAGAATATGCAATCTACCGTGATTGTCCTCTTGATAAAGTTCGTGCTTTAATTGAAGAGGGCCGCCCTTATGTTTTAAGATTTAGAGTACCAGATGATGCACATGAAAGAATCCAAGTTAAGGATTTAATTAAGGGTGATCTTGAAATGGATAATAATTTTAATGATTTTGTTTTATTAAAAGCTGATGGTATTCCAACCTATCATTTTGCACATGCTTGTGACGATTTTTTAATGCATACAACTCATGTAATTAGAGGTGATGAATGGATTTCATCTTTACCAATTCATGTTGAACTATTTAATGCTTTAGGCTTTAAACTTCCAAATTATGCTCATGTTGCACCAGTTATGAAGCTTGATGGTGAATCGAGAAGAAAACTATCTAAGCGTAAGGATCCAGAGTCAAATGCAGAATTTTATTTAGAAAAGGGTTATCCTGTTAAAGCTTTGTTTGTTTATTTATATACATTAATTAACTCTAATTTTGAGGAATGGTATTTAGCTAATAAGGATAAGGATCTTGATTCATTTGAAATGACTTTTGATGCTATGGCTAAATCTGGTCCTTTATATGATATTGAAAAGCTAAATAATATATCATCAGAAATGATTTATGATACTCCCCAGGAAAAAAATATTGAAAATTTACTTGCTTGGGCCAATGAATATAATAAGGATGATTATGAAATTTTAAATAATGATCTTGAATTTGTTAAAAAGATTTTATCGACCCAAGGGCCAAATTCACGTGAGCATCGTAAGGATTTGAAAACATATTCTGACTTTATGGAAACATTTGGCTTCTTATATGATGATTATTTTAAAAATATGTCTTTTGATGAGATAAATGCTTTTAAGGAAAATGTACCAAGTGAAAGAATTAATAAAGTACTTGATGCTTATATTGATTACTTTACAAATACTCCTGAAGGTACAACTCTTAAGGATTTAGCTAAGAATTTAGGCTATACTGATAAGAAAAAGTATAATAAGAATCCTGAGCTTTATGTAGGTTTATTTACCGAATTCTATCAAATTTTAAATTTAGCATTATCTCATAAGGTTAATTGTATCTCAGTTGAGGATGTTATTGATGTTTTAGGTAAAGAGAAAGTAATTGCTCGTTTAGGAGAACTTAAGCAATGGATTTAAAAACTCCTATTTTAAAACTACGGGAGACTAAAGTTTTAAGAGGTCATTATCCTATTATTATTAAAATACCTGCTAATTATGGTCATATAGTTGAAAATAAAAAAGGATATTATGTAATTACTTTGACTAATGATAATAATCTTCGTTTTTATGGTCTATCTAGTTTTTTTATGAAGTATCAGCCTAAGCGTGACTTTGAGATAAAACTTAATATGTTTAAACATTATGCTTTTATGCCCATTGGGAAAAATTTAAGACAAATTATGCTCATTAATGAAAATGATTTTTTACCTGTTCGGTTTTTTGCAGGAATAAAAACATCTTATGAGGGTGAAGCTAATGCTGCGTATTTATGCAAAAGATTTGATGAATTAGGTATATTAGAGGTAAAAAAGGATTATGACACAACCACTAAATGAAAGAGAGCGTAAGGCTTTAATAGCTAAATATGAGGGAAATCGTAAGAAAACCTCATTTAAGGATAAAAAAGAAATGTATTTGAAACAAACAGACCGTAATTATAAAGACGGAGATAGGAATTAGGTGATATGATGCAAGCGGGTTTAAGCTATGAACTAAAGATTATTCGAAAAACCGATTTAGGGTATATGCTTGGTGAGGAAAATGATGATGTATTACTTCATTTTAAGGAAGCTCATGGAGAACATAATATTGGTGATACATTGCATGTTTTTATTTATTTTGATAAAAAAGGAAGGTTATGTGCAACTGAAAATGAACCTTTTGTATCTTTAAATAAGCCAGGATTTGCGAATGTTTGTGATGTAATATCATCTATTGGCGTCTTTGTTAATATTAATACAGGAAAAGATATTTTAATTTCAAAGGATTATCTTCCTTATGCCTATAATATGTGGCCTAATGTAGATGATACTCTTTTAATTGAACTTAAGGTTAAAAAGGATACCATTGTAGGTAAGCCTTTAAATCGATTTGAAATTGATGATATTCATACGGATGTATCTTATGAAATAAATACCTATCAAGAGGCATATGTATATCGAATTGGTGAGGCGGGAATCAATTGTGTAACAAAGGATATGGTAAATGTTTTTGTACATAAATCAATGATAAGAGATACCTATCATGTTGGACAAATGGTTGTTGTAAAAATAGTTTATAAAAATGCATCAGGCTATAATGGCTCATTTATTGAGCATAAAGAAAAAATGATAGATAGTGATAGAGAAATCATTTTAAATTATTTAACGGTAAATGGGGGAAAGATGCATATTGATGCTAAAAGCTCAAGCGAAGAAATTGAAGCTAAGCTTCATTTATCGCGAAAGGCCTTTAAAAGGGCATTAGGTGGTTTATATAAGGACCATATTGTGGATTTTAAAGATGGTTATACAATTAAAATAAAATAAAAAAGTAAACTATTTAAGCTTACTTTTAATTCTTAAGGCTACAATTGATTCTTCAAGGGTAACAAATTTGGTTTTGTCCTTTCTTTTTTTGGGGACGGGATCATATTTCATTGGATGAAGAGGATTACATTTTATGATTCTTTTAATCGTAAGATAAGATGCATAGGGTGTATTAAAGCGTTTATAGCATTCCTTAGCATATTCTGAGCAGGTTGGAATAAAACGACATTTCTTAGTTGTATGAAGACTTTTGTCATGTTGATAATTTTCAATTTGTTTAATAATCCATTTCTTCATCTTATCACCTAAGCTATTGTAGCATGAAATTTTAAATTATAAAATGCTTAATTTATACATATATATAAATATGTAGATTAGCAAGGAGGATTTATGGAAAATTTTCATTATAATGTTGGTATTATTGGCGCTACAGGTATGGTTGGTCAAAGATTTGTAACTCTACTTGCAAGCCATCCTTGGTTTCATATTAAGGCCTTAGCTGCGTCCGCTTCATCAGCAGGACATACATATAAAGAGGCTTTAAATGACCGCTGGGCTATGGAAGGAGAAATTCCTTCATCTGTTAAGGATATGATTGTACTTGATGCCACAAATGATGCTAAAAGGATTGCTCAAGAGGTTGATTTTGTTTTCTGCGCAGTAAATATGAAAAAGGATGAAATTAAGGCCTTAGAGGAAATGTATGCTAAGCTTGAATGCCCTGTTGTATCAAATAATAGTGCACATCGTAAAACACCTGATGTACCAATGATTATTCCTGAGGTTAATAGTGATCACTTAAGGATAATTGATGCTCAAAAAAAGCGTTTAGGAACTAAGCGTGGCTTTATTGCGGTTAAGTCTAATTGCTCTTTACAAAGCTATGTGCCTGCTCTTGCACCACTATATGATTTAGGAATTACTGATGTTGCATGTACTACTTATCAAGCTATTTCTGGTGCTGGCAAAACATTTAAAACTTTTCCTGATATTGTAGATAACTGCATTCCTTTTATTTCAGGTGAGGAGGAAAAATCAGAAGAAGAGCCACTTAAGATTTTTGGTCATATTGAAAATGATAAAATTGTTAATGCTAGCACTCCTAATATTACAGCTCAATGTGTAAGAGTAGCTGTATCTGATGGACATTTAGCTTGTGTATTTGTTAAATTTAAAAATAAGCCATCTAAAGAAGAAATCTTAAAAAGATGGAAGGAATATAAGGGCGAGCCTCAAACATTAGATTTACCATCTGCACCGAAGCAATTTTTAACTTATTTTTCTGAAGATAACCGTCCTCAAACAAAGCTTGATCGTATGCTTGAAAATGGTATGGGTATTTCTTTAGGAAGACTTAGAGATGATAAAATTTTTGATTATAAGTTTGTTGGTTTATCACATAATACTTTAAGAGGGGCAGCTGGTGGTGCTGTATTGCTTGCGGAATTATTATGTAAAAAAGGCTACATCCAAAATAAATAATTAAAAGAGATTAGTTTTATGCTAATCTTTTTTTATACATATTTATAAAAAATGTATCACATCAATAAAAACGCTTTCATAAATATGCTTATTGTGTTATAATTTACTCACTTTGAAGGAGAAGATATAGATGAAAAGATTAAGTAAGGTATTATTATCGGCAGGTTTAATTTTAGGCCTTGCATCTTGTGGTGATGTAGTGTTAGAAAGTACAAATAATGTTACAACAAAACCTACGGAAGTAAAGCCAACACAAACAACAAAGCCTACTCAAAGTGAAACACCTAAATCAGAGGCTTATAAAAAGGTTGTCGGACTTTCAGCTAAAACTAAGGCAAATATGTCAGCTTCGGGATACTTATCAGATGTTAATAATGATTATTCTAAATATGTGGGAACTGATGCATACAAAGTTGTTAATACACCAGAAGAGTTAGTTGAGGCATTGTTGCTTGCAAGATTAGATTATGAAACGAAAGTAACAGAGCATGATGAAGGCTATATTGTTAGAAATAATGTTAGAAAAAATGAAACTAATTGGAAAAATGCTATTGCCAAAGGATTATATTTGAAAAAAAGTGATGGAACATATACAAAAATTCCTGATGATACTCCGTTTTCAGATGAAAGCTATACAACAGCTATGGTATATTATGAAGATTCACCTTTAGTTAGTGCTAAATATGTTCAAACATTAAAAAAGGAACAAACAGTACATGTTATTGAAATAGCATCAGATTTAAATTTAGGCTACAATTTGATTTCTGAAGATGCTAAAAAAAGTGGTCTTGTATCTAACTATATTAAGGAAAAAAATGCTAAAACAGTTACAATGTCTCAAATGGCAACCGAAAATGGCATATCACAAATTGCGATTGAAAGAACAAATGATTTATTAATTTATTCAAAAAATGGAGCCCGTATTACACATGGTGGCTTTAAAATCAATTATTGTAATAATGTATCAATTAGAAATTTAGATATGGATGAAATGTGGCAATGGGAGGACACTTCAAATCCTAAGCAAGTTAAAATGGGTGATTATGATACCTTCGGATGGGCTTATTTTAAAATTGGATTTTCTGACAATATTTGGATTGATCATTGTAGTTTTGGCAAATCCTTTGATGGACAAATTGATGTTGCAAATCCTTATTACGAGTCACTTGGTACAGCATCCTCTGCTCCATATAATGCGGATGGTACATCTGACGTTCATATTTCTTGGTGTGATTTTCATGCCGGTGATAGCAGCGAGGATGGATATATCTATAAGATGATGAAGAAAATTGAAGATGAATACGAGGCTGCTTCTGGTGCTAGTACAAATAATTTATATTATAAGGCTTTAAGAGATGCAGGCTTAAGCTTTGAGCAAATTTTAAAAGGGATTGCTATTCCTCAAAAAAAGGCTTTTTTATTAGGTGATTCTGGTAGTGAATATTATTATAATTTAAATTTAAATGTTTCTATTGCTAATTCTAAATTTAAAAATATCGAGGATCGTATTCCTAAGCTTCGTGGTGGAAATGCTTATATGTATAATTGTATTGTGGATAATTTTGAATATATGAGCTATAGAAGTCAAATGAAGAGTATTGCTGCATCTGCTGTTTCAAAAATAAATAGTAGCTGGAAATGTGCATTTACATCCCAAGGAATTGTTGTTGGAAATGGTGGTTCGGTATGTGCAAACAGCTGTATATTTAAAGGTATTCGGTCTTTAATTAAAAATAATGATTCTACAATTGTAAATGCATCAAGTTATGATGGTGCAACCAATAATGGTGGTTATCATTTAGTTAATTTTACATATCAAGCAACAGAAAGTAGTCCTATTATTAGTGATGAGGCTAATGTTTCTATCGATTGCTCAGGTGGTACAACTAGTACCTCAAACTTCAAATGGAATACATTAGATGGTAAAGAGCCTTTTAATCCTCAAACCTATTTATTAGATGAACTTTCTAGTATATTAGATTCGGATATTGGAGTAGGTGTTGTATCAGGTCTTGATGAAATGCTTTTAATTTCTAATTACAATAATATTAATTAAATAATTAATAAAAGAGATGATTAATATAATATCGTTTCTTTTGAATTTATTAGTTCTATAACAGGTCTTTCATTAGAAACCTGATAACATATTAAAGTAAACAATCTTAAATAATCTAGATATTAACATTAAATTGTTGATATCTTTTTTTCACCTTTTAGGGATAATATCATATTTTAATAAAGGAAGTGATATTATGTGTGGAATAATGTTTAAAACTAATTACTACTCAAAAACGTTACACGATTCATTTAAAAAGGCGGTTGAATCAATTGCTCATAGAGGACCAGATGAAGAAGGAATTTTATACACAAGAGATTATTCATTTGGCCATAGAAGATTATCAATTAGAGATTTAACAAAAGGACATCAGCCTATGAGTATTTTAGATGATCATTTACTTTATAATGGGGAAATTTATAATTTTGATGAACTTAATAAAATGCTTAAAAATCCTGTTGAATCACGAAGTGATACAGAACTATTACTTAAGCTTTTAATGGAATATGGGGAAACTATTATTGAAAAAATAATGGGAATTTTCGCATTTGTTTATGTTCATAATGATGAGGTTATAATCGCAAGAGATCATGTTGGCGTAAAACCTCTTTATTATACTATTTTAGATAATGATATTTTGGTTTCTTCTGAAATAAAAGCTTTACTTTTGTATGGAATTAAGCCACAAATGGGTCTTGATGAAATAGCAGAGCTTATAACGCTTGCACCATCTTCGTCACCAGGAAAAACATTATATAAAAATATATATGAGGTAAAGCCTGGCTATTATTTAAAATTTTCAAGAAAGGGTATTAAGGAATATCAATATTTTAAGCTTAAGAGAGTTAAAAATACACTTTCCTATGAAGATAATGTATCAATGGTTAAGTTTTTACTTACAGATTCAATAAAAAGAAATTTAGTATCAGATGTTGGTATATCTAGCTTTTTATCGGGTGGACTTGATAGTTCAATTGTAGCTAGCGTTGCCCAAAATATAGTGGGAGTGATTGATACATATAGTATTGATTATGAAGGTAATAAGGAAAATTTTAAGGCAAATAGCTTTGAAACCTCAAGAGATGAGGATTATATTGGCTATTTAATTAAAGAAGGAAAATATAATCATAAATCAGTTTTAATAGATACTAAAACCGTTTTTGATTATTTAAAGGTATCTCTTCATTTAAGAGATGCACCGGGAATGGCTGATATTGATTCATCTATGCTATACCTTGCAAAGGAGATTTCTCTTAAACATAAGGTATCTTTATCAGGAGAATGTGCTGATGAGCTATTTGGTGGATATCCTTGGTTTAAAAAACAAAATATTGAAGGATTCCCTTGGATTAGAAACATTGAACAAAGAATAAATCTTTTAAAAGATGATATAAAAGATAAAATGGATTTTAAAGAATATCTTAATAAAAAATATGAAGAGTGTATTAAAGAAGCACCTATTGATCCTAGTGATAGTGAAGAAATCCAAAAAGAATTACAAATGAATTATTTAAATTTAAAATATTTTATGACAACGTTACTTCATAGAAAGGATTTTATGACTATGGGATCATCTCTTGAGGTAAGGGTTCCTTTTGCCGATAAGAGAATTGTTGAATATTGCTATAATCTTCCTTATGAACAAAAGGCTCATAATGGCGTTGAAAAACAAATTTTAAGAGATGCAATGAAGGAGTATCTTCCCGATGAAATATATAGAAGGAAGAAAAGTCCTTATCCGAAGTCTCAAGCTAAAAGCTGGCATAATCTAATAAGAGGCGAGGTTATTAAAATTTTAAATAGTGATACTCCACTTGCTAAAATATTTGATATAGATAGACTTAAGGAAATTGCAGTAAGTGACAAGGAGCTTGATGTTCCTTGGTTTGGACAGTTAATGCGTTATGATGCATTTATGGCTTTCATTTACCAAATCCATTATTGGTTAAATGAGTATAATATTGAGGTGATAATTTAATGGAAGATATTAATAGTGTTGTTGAAGATATAAAGAAATATCTTAAATCTGATTTGGTGTTTGGCTCTAAATTAAGTATAACTGAGGATTTAGCTTTAATCCCTATTTATAAAGTAAAGCTTTCAAAGATTGTTATTGATTCGGATTCTAAAAGCCTTATTAAAGGAAATTCCCATACAATAAGCTTGACACCATTGTGCTTTATTGAAACAAACAAAGGAAGAGTACAGGTACATAGCTTAAATCATGAATTTGACTTAGAGGGAATGATGAGAGAAGCGCCTAGTATTTTAGGTGATATTACTAAGCTTTTTGACATAGATAGTATCATTAAAAAGAAGCCAATAAATTAGCTACAAAGGATTATTCCTTTGTTTTTTATTAAGGAGTATATTATAATTATATTAAAGGCTGTGATAAAATGGAAAAGGTAAATAACGTTATTGATAAATTAGCACAAGATATGGATTCTAAAAGTAATGTACTCAAGGCTTGCTATATGACTTTAAAAAATAATCATAATGCAATTTCATATTTTGAAAAAAGTATGGACGAGGCTTTTGACTCGGGAGAGGTGATATTAAGATTATATGGGCTTCTTCAGGCTTTATTTGTTTGTATAGATTCACTTTATACTTTAACATTCAAAATTACCGGAACTAAAAACTTTATTAATATTAATGATAATAAAGCTTTAAGAGAACTTAAATATATTAGAAATGATGTTGTAGGTCATCCTACTAATCGTATTGTTGACGATAAAACTGAGTATGCTATTTTAAATCCCGATGATATAAAAAAAGATGAATTTACATATTCTGTTTTTTCAGATGTTGAATATAAAAAGCATGTTATTTTTAAGAATTTACTTACTGCTTATAAGGAAGAAGCTTTTAAGCTATTAACAGCGTTAGATTCATATGTTACATCAGCTAAAACTCCTTATTTGCTTGATGATGCGATTAATATTTATGAAACATTCTTAAATGGTGAAGATATTAGAAGTCATTTATCATTATTTAAGAAAAAATATAATGAAAATAATTCTAGTAGTAGGGTATTTAGAAGAATAAAGCTTATTGGAAGATTGTTTAATGATTATCAAAAAAAACCTGATGGATTAAAAAGATATGTTACGGGCTATCATTTATATAAGCTTATAAGTATGATTGCTACTGATGAAGATCTTAATAGTATGGTAAAACCTTTAAGGCTTCCTAATGCTTTATCAAAGATATTTTCTTTTTTTGATGACAACTCGCATTTAGTTCATCATTTTGAGTGCATTTATGATGCTAATCACCCAATGTTCTATTCAAGTATTGAACAAATTATTAAAGCTGCTAAAAAGGCTAAAAACAAAACTACCTCAGAATATTTTGAGCAAATAAAGGAATCAGCCTATAAGCATGATAATGAGTATGTTTATGCATATGCATCTATTTTAAGAGAGTATAAGGGACGTAAGAAAAAATGAAAACGTTTTAGTTTTAAATAACATTTTCAATTTAAAATTGAATTTGTTATTTTTTTATGTTAAAATTAGTTAGGTTTCTAAGTAATCAAGGAGGATGCTATGACTAATTTAGGTGGATTAATACATAAGGTCGCTCATAAAATGAAACGAGAAATTGACCATGCAAACCAAAAATTAGGGGTTTCTGGTGTTCAAGGAAGAATAATTGGTTATGTTAGATGTGAATCGAAAAATCGTGATGTTTTTCAAAAGGATATTGAGGAGCATTTCGAGCTTAGAGGGTCATCGGTTACATCTACTTTACAAAATCTTGAAAAAATGGGTTTTATTGTAAGAGAATCTATTCCTACGGATCAACGTCTTAAAAGGATTGTATTAACAAAAAAAGCGTTAGATATTCATAATCAAATTACAAAAAATATTGAACAGGTTGAAAAAGAAGCGTTTTCTTCGATTAATAAAGAAGAAGAGCAATTACTTAGTGATCTTCTAAAGAGAATACTTAACAATATCGAAAAATATTAAAAAAGGAGCGGATATATATGGAAAAAAAGAAGAAAAAAAGTATTTTGTCGTGTATAAACGGCTATAAATTTTCCACAATTATGTCTCCCATTACAGTTGCCCTAGAGGTTGTGATGGAAATATTAATTCCTCTTGTAATGTCAGATATAATTAATATTATTGATTTTAATAATAAGCATGAGGCGGGTGCTACATTAAAGCTAACCTTACTTAAATTTTTAAGCGATGTTCCTAGCCAAAAGGCGGCTATTATTGCGGGTTTCATTTTAATTGGTTTTGCTATATTATCACTTGGCTTTGGAGTCCTATCGGGAATTTTTTCAGCTAAGGCATCATGTGGTTTTGCTAAAAATTTACGTAAAGAAATCTATTATTCAATTCAGAATTTCTCTTTTGCAAACATTGATAAGTTTTCAACATCAAGCTTAATAACTCGTACTACAACAGATGTAACTAATGTTCAAATGTCATTCCAAATGGTAATTCGTATTGCTGTACGTGCTCCATTTATGCTTATTTTTGCATTCATTATGTCAATTGTTATTAGTCCTAAAATTTCAATGATTTTCGTAGTTGTTGTGCCTGTACTTGCTTTAGCATTGTTTTTCATTATGACAAAAGCTCATCCTAATTTTAAGAAAATGTTTGCTAAATATGATGACCTAAATACGGTTGTTCAAGAAAATGTTGCTGGTGCAAGAACGGTTAAAGCCTTTGTACGTGAAGACTTTGAAACAAAGAAATTTAAACATTCATCAGAAGAAATTTATAAATATTCAGTTAAGGCTGAAGGATGGCTAGCATTTAATAATCCATTTATGCAGGCTGCTGTTTATGTTTGCTTTATGTTTGTATCATTTATGGGTGCTAAACTTTGTGCTCCGTATACATCTACATTCACAACTGGTGATTTAAATGCCTTATTTACATATATTATGCAAATTTTAATGAGTCTTATGATGCTTTCGATGATTATTGTAATGATTACAATGTCTAAAGCCTCTGTTGAGCGTATTAGTGCTGTAATTAACGAAGAACCAACAATTAAAAATTGTGAAAATCCGGTTTATACAGTTAATGATGGCTCAATTGTTTTTGACCATGTTGATTTTTCTTACGAAGATAGTGAGAATAAGCTTGTTTTAAGTGATATTAACTTAAATATTAAATCTGGTATGACCGTTGGTATTGTTGGTGGTACTGGTAGTGCTAAGTCAACGCTTGTTAATTTGATTCCTCGTCTTTATGATATTACTTCAGGTTCTTTAAAGGTTGGTGGCGTTGAGGTTAAGGATTATGATATAAAAACGCTACGTGATGAGGTATCAGTTGTTCTTCAAAAGAACGTCTTATTTACAGGTACTATTGCAAGCAATTTGAGATGGGGTAACGAATTTGCAACCGAAGAAGAAATTGAACATGCAAGTAAGCTTGCTCAAGCTGATGAGTTTGTATCACGTTTCCCTGATAAATATAATTCTCATATTGAACAGGGTGGTGCTAATGTTTCAGGAGGACAACGTCAACGTTTGTGTATTGCTCGTGCTTTGATGAAGCATCCTAAGATTTTAATTTTGGATGATTCAACAAGTGCTGTTGATACTAAGACTGATGCGTTAATTAGAAAAGCCTTCCGTGAGGAAATTCCTGATACAACTAAGATTATCATTGCCCAAAGAATTTCTTCAGTTGAGGATGCTGATATGATCATTGTTTTAGATGATGGCCATATTTCTGGCGTTGGTACACATGAAGAACTTTTAAAAAGTAATGAAATTTATAAAGAAGTATATACATCTCAAGTGAAAGGAGCTGGTTCACATGAAGAATAAAAAAGGTGCACATTCACCTTTAAAGACCCTAAAGCGTCTTTTAGGGATAATTTTTAAAAAATATTGGCTTCAATTAATTATTGTAATTATATGTATTTGCATAACATCATTTTCAACTGTTTATGGTACAAATTTCAATGCGACACTTATTGATACGATAATTCCCAAGCTTCAAGAAACTTATAAGATAACTCATAGTGTTGATACTAGCTACCTATGGCATCAAATTACGCCTGTAATCATTTTCTATGCGATTGGGGTTATTGCTTCATATATTAATGCTCGTACAGTTGTAAGCGTTGCGAACGGTGTATTAAAGAATGTACGTGATGAGATGTTTGAGCATATGCAAAGCTTACCTATTATGTATTTTGATCGTCATACTCATGGCGAGATAATGTCTCGTTATACAAATGATACAGATACTCTTCGTCAAATGATTAGTCAATCAATTCCTCAGCTTACAACTAGTATTATAATGATGATTATGCTGGCTGTATTTATGTTTAGAGCTAATTTTATTCTTGCACTTATTGTTTTATTTACTGTTTGCTTAATGGTTTTAGTTACAAGATTCTTAGGATCTCGTTCTGGTAAGGGTTTTGTTAAACAACAAATTGATATTGGCTCTTTAAATGGATATGTTGAAGAAATGCTTGAGGGTCAAAAGGTAGTTAAGGTCTTCAATCATGAAGAAGATGCTAAGCATGATTTTGATGAGGTTAATGATAGATTATGTGCAACAGCTACTAAGGCTAATATGTATGCTAATATTTTAATGCCAGTAATGAATAACTTAGGATACATTTCATATTCAGTTACTCTAATGGTTGGCTCATATTTAGCATTAAATACTATTTTAGGTTTTACAGTAGGACTTTTAGTATCATATCTTGGATATAATAAGATGTTCTGTAATCAGGTATCACAGGTTTCAAATCAGTTTAATTCTATTATTATGGCACTTGCTGGTGCTGAAAGAATCTTTGAACTTCTTGATGAAAAATCAGAAGAGGATCATGGTTATGTAACACTTGTTAATGCAAAAATTGAAAATGGAGAGCTTAAGGAAGCTAAGGAAAGAACGGGTCTTTGGGCTTGGAAGCATCCTCATCATGATGGTACAATTACTTATACTGAGGTAAAGGGTGATGTAAGATTCTTTGATGTTGATTTTGGATATTATCCTGATAAGATTGTTCTTCATGATGTATCATTATTTGCAAAACCTGGTCAAAAAATCGCCTTTGTTGGAGCTACTGGTGCAGGTAAAACAACGATTACGAATCTAATTAATCGTTTCTATGATATTCAGGATGGTAAGATTAGATTTGATGGTATTAATATTAATAAAATCAAAAAGCCTGATCTAAGACGTGCTCTTGGTATGGTTTTACAGGATACTAATCTATTTACAGGCACTATTATGGAAAATATTCGTTATGGTAAGCTTGATGCGACAGATGAAGAGGTATATGCAGCTGCTAAGCTTGCTAATGCTGATCAATTTATTAAGCATTTACCAGATGGCTATAATACAGTATTGACTGCTAATGGCTCTCAATTGTCACAGGGTCAAAGACAATTGCTTTCTATTGCCCGTGCTGCGATTTCAAATCCGCCTGTTTTGATTCTTGATGAAGCAACTTCATCGATTGACACTAGAACCGAGGCACTTGTTACAGATGGTATGGATAAGCTAATGGATGGTCGTACAGTATTTGTAATTGCTCATAGATTATCAACCGTTAAGAATTCAAAGGCTATTATGGTTCTTGAGCTTGGTCATATTATTGAACGTGGCTCACATGAGGAGCTTATCGAAAAGAAAGGCCGTTATTATCAATTATATACTGGTGCCTTTGAACTTGAATAAAATTTATTGGTTTATTTGCTAATCAAATAAACCTTTTTTTAAATAAAATACTATATTATTGAAAAATAAAGCCATAAAGTGTAAAATTATAATGAATTAATTAAGGTGTTTTATATGAAATATTTAGTGTCAAAAAAAGAAAATTTAAGCAAAATAGATAGAGATGGTAAAATAGTTGAAACATTGGCTGAGGCTCTTCTGGCTGCCAAGGAATATGATACCATTTTCTTATATGATGATACATATTATGGAAAATATGTAATTACAACTTCACATTTAACAATTATTGGTGTTACAAAGGCTAAAATTACCTATGATGCAAGGAATGGAATGATTGTAAGGAAGGAAGATGGTGGTGATGGTGTTAAAACCTATGGTACAACGGGCTCAGCGTCTTTAACAGTAAAGCCAAGTGCTACATATCTTCGTCTTGAAAATTTAATTATTGAAAATAGCTATCACCGTGTACTAGGAAATAAGGGAAATCAAAATGTCGCATTTAAAACAGAAGCGTGCTTTGGTACATATACCAATATTGATTTTATAAGTGAGCAGGATACATTATATATTGATGCTAGTGATAATTACTTTGATAACTGTTATATTGAAGGTGATGTTGATTTTATCTTTGGTAGTGGGGATGCGATTATTAATAATTCAACGATTAAAATGTTACAAATTCTAGATTCTAATGCCTATTTATGCGCTCCTGATACGTACGCTTCTAGCAAATATGGCTTTATTTTTGCTAATACACGTGTTATATCTAGTGGTAATAATAAAAAGTATTTAGGAAGAGCTTGGTATCCAGGTGGTGCAAAGGAAATGGTAATTCCCCGTGTATTATTTTATAATGTTGATTTTCCGCAAGATGTAGATCTTAGGGTGATTACAATGCATGAGGGTGATCCGCTAAATTTTAGCTACTATATAGTTAACTCTTTACAAGCTGGAAAGGTAATTAATAATATTGAGGCAGAAAAATTAAATAGCTATTTTGACTATTATAAGGCTCAATATAATAATTATTTAATTAATCGCTTAGCGGATTTTATTTTAGCTAAGGAATGTCTTTTATATCAAAAGGCAGTTTATATTGCTAAAATGAATTATGCAATTAAGGATCAAATTATTGAATTTCAAAATTTAAAATATAAGCTTAACTATTTAAAAACAAAGGAAGATATTTTAAGAAGTATTCCCTATAATCAAAATGTTGATTCTTTAGAGGATAAGGCCTATAAGGCTACGGAACCTAATCTTAAGGAAATTGAAGAAACGAAAACAATTCTATCAATGACTGAAGAATATATTGAAACATCTGATGATATAAATCACGATGCTTTAGAATTTACAATGAGAAATATAATTTTAAGCTTACATCCATATGTTTTAGAATCATCTAATGATGAGACTTTAAAGCAATATAATACTTATTTAGAAGCATTTATTAATGAAGATTTAGATGAATTATTAAAGGCTAAATATGAAGATTTACCTAAATGTAGTGATATTAAATTAATAAATAAGCATATTGATGATATCAAAGAAGAAATTAATAAAATTAAAAATGAATTTCTCTTTGAATATATTAAAAATGGTCAAATTGATTTTGAAAAATTAAATGATGATTATATAAAAAAAATTATAAACCTTAAGGCTGATATAGCAAAGGTTGAATTTAGGTTGGAGGAAAGAGCCCCTATTAGTGGACTTGAATCATAATATGAATATAAATCTAAAAAAAGAAATTAAAAGATATTTTATGATGATACTAGCATGTGTGTTGTATGCATTTTCTTTGGACTGCTTCCTCGTACCTAATAGTATTGTTGCCGGTGGAATTTCGGGGCTTGCGACTTTGTTAAGTCGCTATATTCCTATAAGTGTTGGTATCATAATTATTGCTTGTAATATTCCAATTTTAATTATTAGTTTTTTTGAAGAAGGCGTTAAATTTACGATTAATTGTCTTGTCACAACTGTATGCTTAGGTCTTACAACTACCTTGTTTGAGCGTGTACCGGCAATTGTTAAGGATGACGGCCTTATGGGTGCGGTTTTTGGTGGTGTTATTCAAGGGGTCGCGATTGGTCTTTTTTGTAAATATCGTGTATCATCAGGTGGTACGGAGCTTTTAGGAAGATTCCTACATAATTTAATGCCGTTTTTATCAATTCCTGTTTTTACAGCTATGCTTGATGGTATTATTGTTGTATCTGGTGCCATATGTATGAAAAGCATTTCTAATGTGCTATATGCTTTAATTGTTATTTTCCTATCTGCTAAGATGTCTGATATGATAATTATTGGTCTAAATAGATCAAAGCTTTGCTATATCGTAACTGATATGCCTGATGAAATTGGTAATTATTTAATTAATCATTCACCAAGAGGAGTTACTAAAATAGATGGAGTTGGAATGTATTCTAAGCTTGATAAAGGAATTTTAATGACAGTAGTTAAGGCAGGTCAATTAAATGAACTTAAGGAAATGGTATCAGCTATAGATAGCAAGGCCTTTGTTATTGTATCAGATACATCTGAGGTTTTAGGAAATGGCTTTAAAGAAATTAAGAATGAGGATATGCTTGCTCATGAAAAGCGTTTTAAAATGAAAAAGAAATAATCTTGCGAAATTTGTCTAAGAATTTTATAATATAGCTATGGAGGATGTTGTGTATGAAGAAGTTTTTTCAAGAATTTAAGAAGTTTATTTCACGTGGAAATGTAATGGATATGGCTGTTGGTACTATTATTGGTGCCGCTTTTACAGCAATTGTAACAGCTTTATCAAATGGTATTTTAAAGCCTATTATTAATATGGTGCTTTATTATTGCTTCGGTGGAGATAATGATGCTCTTGATAAAATGTATACTGTTCTTGTAAAGGTATATAAGGTTGAAGATGGCAAACAAGTTCTTGACCTTGCTAATTCAATTTTAATTGACTGGGGTGCATTTATTAGTGCTATAATTAATTTCTTACTTGTAGCTTTTGTTCTATTCTTAATTATTAGAACGTTCAATAATATTAAGGATGGTGCTGAAAAGACAAAAAATATTGAAAACATTATTAACTTTAAAAATTCAAAGGGCATTAAGCTTAATAAGAAAGAATTAGCTTATTTAGAGGAAAAGCGTGCTAAGGAAGAAGCATCTGCAGCTTTAGAAGCTAAGAAAAAGGAAGAGGAAGCTAAACCAGCTCCTAAAGATCCAGTAGTGGAATTACTTGAAGAAATAAGAGATTCTTTAAATAAGAATCAACAAAATTAATAAAATATAGTCTCAGAAATGAGGCTATTTTTTTAAAAGGAGAAGTTAAATTGAAGGATATAAAACTTAGTGAATATCAAAATACAAGTATATATTTTTATTTATTTGATGTAGTAATTAAAAATCAAAACTTAAATAAGGATGAATTTTTAATATCTATTGGTATTAGTCCAACATCATACAGAAGAGCCCGTAAGAGTGAACAAGCGATAGGGCATGAAATAATTAAAATTTTAGCTGACTATTTTAATTATAGACTCTTAACAAATGAAGAAATTTCAAATATGGAAATACTATTTACCAATATTTATAACGATATGTATTATAAATGCTTCGATAATTATGATAGCTATATGAATATCCTAAATCATGAGATTGCAACAAATAGTATTTTATTTCCAATATTATATAATTTTAAATCTTTTATGATGCTTAATAAGATATTAAAGCCAGAAGAAGAGAAAAAGGCTTTTGATATTTATAAAGAGAATAAATGCTATGAGAATTTTTTTAATTTTCAACTTAAAAACATTTTTGAAATTTATGATATTTTTTTCTTGGACGATTTTCAAGAATATTATTCAATTAATGATTTTGATGATGGACTAAAATTTTATATAATTTCGTCAATATATGTGAAGAAAAATGATGTTATCAAGTTTTTCTATTATGCTGATATAGCCAAAAATTATTTTTTAAAGGATAATAATTTTATGAGGGTTTTGTATTTAAACAATACTTATATGAATGTTTATTCTAAAATTAATGATTTTAAGAGTTGTTATAATCTTGCTAAAAGTCAACATTTATCATTAAAAGGAATAGGTAAAATATGTGATATTAGTGATAATGCATTAGCTTATTTTACTGTTTCATGTATAGCACTAAAAAAATATTCGGAAATTCTTTCAATTTTAGATGGGAAAATTAAACTTCTAAGGACGGTTGCTTATTGTAAGCTTGTAGCACTTTATATGCTTAAAGAAAAGGAATATGAAGAAGCACGAGATGAATTGCTTTCTAAATCAGATGAAAATGAAGCGAGTGCACTTAATGCTTTAGATTCATATTTAAAAAAACATGATGAAAAATCATTGAATATTATTGAAAATTCAAGTCTAAAGATGAATTTTTCAGGAGCATTAAAAATGATTTTTAAATGATAAAATATAATAATATTAAAGAGAAACATTCGCTTTTTTAAATGATATTTCTCTTTTTTTGTATTTTTGATATATATACAACCAAAAAGCTGACTTTTGAGTATTTGACATAACTTTAGAATTAAAGTAGAATTTTGTTGGAAGAGAGGTAGATAATATGAAAAAATATTTTTTAATGATGATTAGTTTTATTTTACTTTTAACATCTTGTATTAGGGTAGGTGGTTTGAAAGAAATTAGAGCTTCTAAACTTGATATGACACCAGTACTTGAAAATAAGAGTACTAGTATTTCTGGATTTGCAATTACTTACTATAATGTATATAAGGATGAAAATGATTCATTTGTTCTTGCGGATGATACAAGCTATATTATTGTAGAAGGTCGAAGCCTTGGTATAGCCTATGCTAAATCAGAAGCAGAAGCTTATAATTATTCATCTAAAGAAAAACTAGAAAATATCAGACCAGATGAATCAAATGAGCTTGGATATTTTTCAAATTTTGAAACGATAATTATTAAGCCTATTACGGGAAGTACTGCAGTTAACATTGGCATAATTAAATATTGGACTTAAGAGAAAATAGTTATATGATAGAAATAAAAAATTTAAGTAAAGATTATAATGGCAAACAAGCCTTAGATAGTATTAATATTGTTTTACCAACAAATTGTTTGGTATCCGTTATTGGTAATAATGGTAGTGGAAAAACAACCCTACTTAGAATTTTATCTACAACTTTATGTGCTTCATTTGGTACGGTTAAGTTTGATAATGTTATATATGATGAAAATAACTATTTTTATATAAGAAATAAGCTTATATCTTATGTTTCACAGGAATATCGTAATTATAAATATTCACTTATAGAAATATTGGATTTATTTAAGGATATCTATGATAAAAATAGGTTTGATAAATTAGTTAAGGCTTTTTCATTCGAATCACTTTTAGAAAAAAGAATAGATACAATGTCTGGTGGACAAATGCAAAAAGCTAATTTAATATTAGAACTTTCAAAAATAAGAGCCTGCTACTTGATTGATGAACCAACTAATTCTTTAGATACAAAAACAGAGAAGGTATTATTTGAAGTATTACATGAAATAAGCAAATTATCATTGGTAGTAATTGTATCTCATAATGAAGATTTAGTTAATGATCTTTCGGATATGATAATTAAAATTACAGATAATCATAAAGCAGAAGTCATTACCTGTGATGATAATAAAGGGGATATTATTTTGAATGATAATGTTCTTACGATGCCTATGAATTTAAACAGTATACAAAAAAATAAGCTTGTTGATTATTTGACTTCTCTAAATGGTAATAAAATTTTAATTAATGTTTTGGAAGATTCATCAACAAAAAAATTAAATAACACTATTGTAAAGCATGATGTAGATTCATTCGAAGAACCAAAACTATTAGGATTTAAGCTAGGCATTAAAAATCTTATTAAGAATAATCAAAAAAAGTTAATTCTATTTTCTTTAATAATTGGCTTTTTTATTGGATTAACGTTGTTTTTTATAAACCTATCACTTTTAAATTTACCTAAAATGGCATACAATGCGTATAATGAAAATAAGCAATCTATTGTTTCGTTTACAAATGATTATCAAGTTAATGACTCAAAAGATGAGGCTTTTAATTTAAATATCTTGGAGCATGTTGAAAAAATTCAAACAGGTAGAGTTATTAAGGATGATATTAAGTATGATTTTAATATTTCTTTTTCAGGCGTAAGTATTATTGAACAAGATTTCTTTAGTTTAAAATTTGGATGTTACAAAAAAGGTGATTTTTTAATTACGGATTACATCGCTGATAAAATTGAACAGTATGAAAGCAGAAGTTATGAAGATATTATTACAAATGGTATAAGAATTAATGATTTTATTTATAAGATATCAGGAATAATTGAAACAGATTATACTAAATATCAACAAGAATATTCACAATCAAATAAGGATGATTGGAGTATTTTTAGTAATAACATAAAAAATATTTATTCATTATTATATATACCTTGTGAATCAGGAACGTTTATATCGATTTTAGATGGAGTTCCAATAAAATGGGTAATTGATGAAAATATTAGCAATGAAAAAATTGATGGTAAATATCAAGTTGTAATTAATGATAAAGTAAAAACTATTGTTGGTGATTATAATAAATTTTTTGAAGCCTATAACTGTATTAATATGAGTACGGTAAATTTAGATACTATACCAACTATTTACACTTCAAGTGAATTATTATTTGAAATTAAAAATAATGAGATGATGTATTATGATTCATATTTAGTAAAAACAAATTATAATGCTTTTAAATATATGTATACACACAAAATGACTGATGAATCAGCTTTGTATTTGAAAATTCAAGATGCAAATAATATTATGATATTCTTCAAAAATATTTTGATTCCTACCATACTTATTGGATATTTAATTACTATTTTAGTTTATTATGATAAGTCAATAAAACTCTTAAAAAATAATAGTGATTTTAATTACTTATATAAGATTAACGGCTTTAATGGAACAGACGCCTTGAAGCTATATTTAATTGAAGATTTACTTATGATTGCATGTTCATTAATTTTGGGGATTTTTTTAAATTTTGGTTGTAATTTAATTTTAAATTTAGCATGTGGTGGAGGAAAATATGCAAGTATAAGGATATTCAATACATCATGGCTTGGAATTATAATAGTTGTAATTATGTCATTTACAATGCTTCTTATTAGATTATTAACATTTAAAAAAAATAAATTTATTAAATTTAGCTAGTAATTATAAATAAAATTAAAAATAGTCTCAGAAATGAGGCTGTTTTTCATAAAATGTGATGAAAATGATAAAAGTGCCTCATAAAATGTGATAGCATTTGTGGATTATTCTATTATTTTGTGATAGACTTAAAATATGGATGTTTATTATGTATTTAAAAAGAAAAATAGATGCTAGTGTTATTTTAAAATGTAATTGCTTAATGTATCTAGAATTACTTTTGTTCTTTCCTAATTAAAAAATATTTAGCTAATTGGAATTAGCTTTGAGGTGTTAAAATGCTAAACTATAAATATAAATTAGATGGTGGATCTTTAACTTCTATTATGGTTTCAAATGAAGAAAGGTTATTCATTTTAGATGAGTCAATTTGGTCGGGACAGGATAATGTTATTTTCCCTTTTGTTGCTAGACTTAAGAATGAAAAATATATGGTAGATGACAAGGAATATTCAATGAAAATTCATGGTATTGCCAAATATAGTAATTTTAAGCTTATTGCTAAGAGTGAAAATAGTGATACTATTTATTTGACCTCAAATGAAGAAACGTTAAAGCATTATCCTTATAAATTTGAACTCTATGTCACCTATACAAGAAATAATAATATTTTGGATGTTGAATATAAGGTTAAAAATATAGATGATAAAATAATGTATTTTGGTATCGGCGGTCATCCTGCTATAAGAGTTAATTATGAAGATAATGATACTAAAGGAAATTATGTTCTTTTTGATAAGAAAACAATAATCACTTATTATGAGCTTAATGATGATGGATCCTTTATTACTAGAAAAAAGACATTGGGTGAGGTGGGAAAAATAGAGGTTGATAAGGATTTCTTTAGAAAATATAAAACCTTAATTTGTGATAATAACTTCAATCATTTGATTTTAAAAAGAAAGGATGGAAGAAGAATTAGCTTTAGATTTCATTCTAAGTATTTATCTATTTGGAGTAAGCCTAATGCTGGTGATTTTGTTTGTATTGAACCATGGGATGGACTTCCTGATTTTGAAAATCCTAATTTGGAGTTATCTAAGAAAGAAGGAATTAATAGTTTAAAACCAGGTGAAGAATATCTTTTTTCTTATGAAATGGAATTTATCGATTAGTTTATTAGTCCCAAAAATGGGACTATTTTTTTATCTTAGGCATATATTAAATTAGGTGGTACGTTGACGATTAATAATCTTTTTTATGATACCTTAGGTAGTGGTAAGAAGGAAATTGTTTTCCTTCATGGCTTTGGTGGCTCTCGTCATTCATTTAAAGCCTTAGCTTCTCATCTAGATTCTAATTTCAAGTCTTATTTGCTAGATTTACCTGGCTTTGGGGAATCTAAGCTAGAAAGGGCTTTTAATTTAAATGATTATGCTAAATCAATAAACGATTTTATTATAAATATGAAAATAGATAATCCTTTAATCATTGGTCATTCGTTTGGGGGAAGGATTGCCCTTAAAATGGCAGAGCTTTATCATTATAAAATAATTTTAATTTCAACCCCTATTTATGATTATAGAACTTTAAAAACAAGGGTTAAGCTTTTAGCTAATAAGCTATTTAAAATATCAAAGCCTTCTGCTGATTATAAAAATGCATCCCCCTTAATGAGACAAACGATGAATAATGTATTTAGTGATATGAAAAAAATATCATTTAAAAATATTGATGGTAATAAGGTTTTAATTATTTATGCTAATAATGATAAGGTTGTACCTAAAAGAGTAGCTTATTATGGTAAAAGAAAAATGCATGGGTCTGGATTAATTGAAATAAAAGGAAATCATTTTGCTTATCTTAAGGAAACAGTTTTGCTTAGTAAGGTGATTGAAAACTATGCTTAGCTTTATATCACTTGTCTTATCGCTTTCATATCTTCCTTTAATTATAACTATCTATCAGCAAGCTCATTATCATATTAAGGAATATCTTAATTATTTTATTCGCCATTTTTACTTAGAATTATTAATATTAATGGTGTATCTTATCTATTTTATTAGTGGTTATATTTCTTTGATTATGGCTTTTTTAATATTAGTTTATTTACTATATTTATATTCTAAATTACGAATAAAGCTTAAATTTACTAAAAGAATTATTAGATTATTTATAATTTTGATACCTTTTTTATATATCAACGCTTATTTATGTATAAGCTATTTATTTATTTTTATCTTATGTATTCCTTTTTTTATAAGTAATCTTTTTGAACGGAAAATAAGTCATTATTATTTAAAGAAAGCGATCTTAAAAAGAAAAGAATTTAATCATGATGTAATTGGAATTACAGGTTCATTTGCTAAAACAACAACTAAATATTTTATGTCGCAAATTTTAGACGACATAACACCTTTGGCTACTAAGGGCTCCTATAATACTTTAAATGGTATTTCTTTAGAACTTAATAATCACAATTTGAAGTATTATAATGCCTTAATATTAGAAATGGGAAGCAATCATATTAATGATATTAAAAAGCTTACTAGTGCTTTTTTTCCTAATATCGCAGTCGTAACGGGAATTGGACCAATGCATTTGGATTCGTTTAAAAATATTTCTAATATTATTAAGGAAAAAATGTCAATTATAGATGGACTTGGTGAAAAAGGAATTGCGATTTTAAATTATGATAATGAATATTTAAGAAATTATAGCTATAATGGAGCTTCATATCTTATAAGCTATGGTAAAAATGCTGATTTTAGTTATCGAGTTTTAGAGGATTATGTAAATATATATGCTTATAATGAGTTCGTTTTTAAATTTAAAAATAATGGCTATGATGAAATTGATATTTCCAATATGATGCCTGGGATTATTTTAGGAGTTTTATATAAAATTGATTATAACCAACTGATTTTTAGACTTGAAAATATTAAAAGACCAGCCTCTAGACAAAGAATATTAGAAATCGGAAATAGTATTATTATAGATGATTCATTTAATTCCAATTTAAAAGGAGCTCTTAAAGCTTTAGAACAGTTAAAACATTATAATAAGAAGAAAATAATTATTACACCTGGTTTTGTTGAATGTAAAAAGCTGTTACCAAATTTATATTTAAAATATGCAAAAAGAATAAATGAAATATGTGATTATGCTTATATAGTGAAGCTTTCTACTAGTAAAATTTTATATGATTTAATTGAAATAAACCATTCCTATGTTAGAAGTGTAGATGAAGCAAGACTTATGTTAAGCTTTAATAATGAGGCTGTTTTGATTGAAAATGACGTACCCGATATTTATTTATAATAAATAATAAACTTTAGCATATTTTTATAATGGTGATTTAATGATTGGTTTACTTTGTGGTGGTTCATCAAGCGAGCATGAAATTTCCATTGTAAGTGCAATGGCTTTGTATCATAGAATCTCGGATGTAAAATTTTTATATTTAGATTCTAAAAATGAATTGTATTATATTAAAAAGCCATCAATGGATAAAATTATTAATAAAAAAGGAAAAAGAATTTTATTAAATAAAAAAGCATTGGCAGCTGAAAAAATTGATTTTATTATTCTTGCAAATCATGGTTATGGAATAGAAGATACAATTGGTGCTATTCTAGATTTCTATGAAATACCTTATTTGGGTAGTGGTGTTTATCCTGGCGTTGTGGCAATGGATAAATGGCTATGCTATAAAATGTTAAATAGCGAAGGAATTTTACAAGTTAAAAAACAGAGCTATAAGCCTTATGATTTAGTTGAGATTCCTTATCCGGTTATTGTAAAGCCTAAAAGGTGTGGATCGTCTTTAGGAATAAGTGTATGTAAAGATGAAGATGAATTGATAAAGAAATCACTTAAGGCATTAAAATATGATAGTGAACTTATTATTGAGGAGTATTTAGAAGATATGCAGGAATTCTCAGCGGCCTTTTATGATGATGGAAGTATTAAAATGTCTAAGGTTGAACTTATAAATTACACTGATGATATATTTGATTTCAAGGAAAAATATTTATCAAATCATAAATTATATTCCCATTTATTTTTAGATGATAATGAGCTTATTAAAAGAATTTTTGAAATTGGGTCTTTAGCTTATAAGGTAATAGGAGCAAAGGATATTGTAAGAATTGATTTCTTTTATAAGGACAGTAAGATATATTTAAATGAGATTAATACAATACCGGGTAGTTTATCTTATTATATGTTTGATGATTTTGAAAAAATTATAAAAGAACTTGTGGAAAAAAATAAAAAGGATCATTTTTTTAGATTGAGAAAGAAAAATAGCATTAATTTAGATGTGCTTAAATTTAATAATAAACTTAAATAAGATGCGTTTGTATAATAGATAATTTTATGCTATAATTTTGACAAAGGTTGGTGGTTTCATATGAAGACACTTGCAAATCCTAGTCAAAGATTTGTTGCATTTTTAATTGATACAATTATTATTGGTTTTGTTACATTTTTGCTTTCGCTTTTACTTTTGGTTGTTTTTAGAGTAAAAGAACCTCAATTTGAAAAAATTGACCCTCACGTTAAACCTCTTTTAGTTGAAATGATAAATAATAAGCTTTCTCCCACAGGAAATTCAAATCTAACCACTGATATTAATGATGAACAAGTAGCTTTATATGTGTATTATTTAGTTGATGATGAAACAGTAAAAAATACGTGTGCTAGATATGATTCTGATTTTTCTAGTATGGTCATTAATAGTGTTGAGGACTGTAGAAGTTATGCATCTGCAAGTATGAAGTATACTCTTACATCATCTATAGTTTCATTCTTGAGCTATTTGATAATAATCGTCTTATATTATGATATATTAGGTTATTATTGGTCTAAACAAACCGTTGGTCGAATGCTTATGAAAATTAAGGTCGAAAGTCTTGAAGGTGAAGACCCTACGATGGGAACGTTAGTATTAAGAGATTTAGTAGGCTTTGGATTATATAATATTTTAAATATTTGTTGTTTCATAGCATTTATTATAAATGTTATTTATATTACAAGGGATCATATTTCAGTAGGAGATAGATTGTCATCAACAAGAATGGTAAGATACGATGAAGCCGCTTTAAATCAAGAAAATGGAAACGAATATAGTCCTTATATGAGTAGTCATTTATATGAAAATAATAGTCGATTTAATACAAATAAAGAAGAAATAAAGGACGCAGAAATTGTAGATGACGATTCAGATGATGAAAACAATCTGAATGATAGTGATGATGATGAATAAGTATTTTTTATATTTAAAAAAAGATACAAGCGATGAGCTTTCATCGCTTATCTTTTCATTGATTGGGCCGGTAAAGCCTATACTATATAATGATGTTATTATATATCCTTATAATGATTATGAAGAATTAATGTTTGAAGAAGCGATTAAAGCCTATATGTTTGATTTAAATACATTTTTTAAATGTTATATTTCGAAAAAAATAGAAGAAGCATCGATTAAAGATAATTATGAAATGATTTATAAGTATTTTATCTTGGCAAAGAAAAAAGAAATATATCATGAGTGGGAATTAATTGATGAGGCTATTTGCTTAAATGATTTATCCTTAAAAAAAGAACTTTTAGGGGAATATTTTAATGATATAGAAATGAATAATATTATTAATACATTTATTAATAATGACTTAAACATTTTAAAAACTTCAGCTGATTTATATATGCATAGAAATACCTTAATTAATAAGCTTGATAAATTCTATAAAAAAACAGGCTATGATTTAAGAAGATTTAAGGATGCTTATATTATTTATAGTATGATAAAAGGAGAATAAATTTAAAGAATGTGCAGTTTGTACATTCTTTTTTAAAAAATGATTTGCTATAATATGGGTGTATTAATTACAGGAGGATTTATATTATGGCTACATTAAGCTTAAAAAATATTAATAAAATTTATCCTAATGGAACTCAAGCTGTTTTTGATTTCAATCTTGAAATTAAAGATAAGGAATTTATTTGCTTCGTAGGTCCATCTGGATGTGGAAAGTCAACAACACTTCGTATGATCGCTGGTCTTGAGGATATTTCAGCCGGTGAATTATGGATTGATGATAGAATGGTAAATGACGTATCACCTAAGGATCGTGATATTGCGATGGTATTCCAAAGCTACGCTCTTTATCCTCATATGTCAGTTTATGAAAATATGGCATTTGGTCTTCGTCTTCGTCGTATTGATCGTGATGTAATCAAAGAAAAGGTTAAGCAAGCTGCTGAAATTTTGGGTCTTACACCTTATCTTGAACGTAAGCCAAGACAATTATCAGGTGGTCAATGTCAACGTGTTGCCTTAGGTCGTGCTATCGTTCGTGATGCTAAGGTATTCTTAATGGATGAGCCTCTTTCTAACCTAGATGCTAAGCTTCGTGTTTCTACACGTGGAGAGCTTATTAAACTTCATCGTCGTTTAAATGCTACAACAATTTATGTAACACATGACCAAATTGAAGCTATGACAATGGCATCAAGAATTGTTTGTATGAAAGATGGTCGTATTCAACAAGTTGGTACACCAAAGGAAATTTATTCACACCCTCATAATGTATTCGTTGGTGGATTCATTGGAACTCCTCCTATGAACTTTATTGAAGGTACTGCATCAGAGAATGGTATTTTTACAACTTCTAAGGAAAACGTTAAGATTGAAATTCCTCAAGGAAAGCTTCAATTACTAAAGGATAAAAACTTTATTGGAAAAAAGATATTCTTAGGAATTCGTCCTGAAAATATTCATGATGAACGTGACCCAATTATGTTTGAAACATACCCTAATGCGGTTGTTGATTGTAAGGTTAAAATCTCTGAGCTTTTAGGAGCAGAGACTAACATTTACACTGAGGTTGGTGGATGTGGCTTAATTGCGTCAGTACAATCTCGTTCAGATTTAACATTTGACTCAGATGTTAAACTTGTATTTGATATGAATAAGTGTCATTTCTTTGACTGCGAAACTGAAATTAACATTGCTGATTTATAATAATAGTGTCATCCAGCTTTGGATGACATTTTTTAAAAAATATATGTAACCGATTTCTAATTGTCATTAGATAATACAAATGGTATAATAATATTGTAAGGTCATTAATCGTAATGGAGGTAATAAAATGGCTAAGAAAGTTATTACAGACTTAAATGTAAAAGGTAAAAAGGTATTAATTAGAGTTGATTTTAATGTTCCTATGAAGGATGGTGTCATTACTGATGATAACCGTATTCGTGAAGCATTGCCAACAATTAAATATGTAGTAGAAAATGGTGGAAAGGCAATTGTATTTTCACACCTAGGACGTATTAAGGAAGAGGCTGATTTAGCAAAGAACACTTTAGCTCCTGTTGCTAAGCGTCTTCAAGAGTTAATTGGAATTAATGTTAAGTTTGTTCCTGTTACTCGTGGTAAAGCATTAGAGGATGCCATTGCTAATATGGAAAATGGCGAAATCGTTATGTTTGAAAATACTCGTTATGAGGATTTAGACGGAAAGAAGGAATCTAAGAATGATCCTGAACTTGGTGCTTATTGGGCATCTTTAGGTGATGTATTCGTAAATGATGCCTTCGGTACAGCTCATAGAGCCGCTGCATCAAACGTAGGTATTGCTGCTCATATTAGTGAAACAGCTGCTGGTTTCTTACTTGAAAAGGAAATTAAGTTTATTGGCGGAGCTGTTGATAATCCTCAAAGACCATATGTAGCCATTCTTGGTGGTTCTAAGGTATCAGATAAGATTGAAGTAATATCTGCTTTACTTGAAAAGGCTGATAAATTAATTATCGGTGGAGGTATGATGTTTACTTTCTTAAAGGCTTTAGGAAAAAATGTTGGAAAGTCTAAGTGTGAGGATGACAAGGTAGAACTTGCATCTGAGCTTTTAAAGAAGGCAAACGGTAAGATTGTTCTTCCTGTTGATACTGTAGTTGCAAAGGAATTTTCAAATGATGTACCTTTCAAGACTGTAAGCGTTGATGATATCGCCTCAGATGAAATGGGTCTAGATATTGGTCAAAAGTCTGTAGAGGAATTTGCAGAAATCATTAAGACAGCTAAGACTGTTGTATGGAATGGACCTATGGGTGTGTTTGAAATGCCTAACTTTGCTCATGGTACAATCGGTGTATGTGATGCTATTGCTAACCTTCATGATGCAAATACCATTGTAGGTGGTGGCGATTCAGCTGCAGCTGCAATTCAATTTGGATATAAGAATAAGTTCTCTCACATTTCAACAGGTGGTGGAGCTTCTCTTGAATACCTAGAAGGTAAGACTCTTCCTGGTATTGCTTGTGTTAATGATAAGTAATTAAAATAGAAAGGAACTGAGAAAAATGGAAAAGAAAATTTTAGTAAAAAGTACAGTAGGACTACATGCTAGCTTAGCTGCTAAGGTTGTCCAAGCTGCTTCAAAGTACTCTGTTGACATCAATCTTTACTATCACGATAAGGTTGTAGATGTTAAATCTATTTTAGGATTAATGTCTCTTGCTATTCCACAAGGTGAAAATGTAACAATTGTTGCAACAGGAGATCATGCTGAAGAAGCTATTAATGAAATTGCAGAATTATTAGAAAAATAAACGGAAGGAGCGTGTGTCTATGCGAAAGCCAGTAGTGGCTGCGAACTGGAAGATGTTTAAGACACGTGATGAGGCTTTACAATTCATCTATGCCGTAAACGATGCCGTTCCTAGCAAAGATATCATTGAAACTATTATTTGCGCTCCAGCAATTCATTTGAGAAGTCTTGTAAAAAGACAGGGTGAAAATATCAGAATTGGTGCACAAAATATGCATTATGCTGATGAGGGAGCATATACGGGAGAGATATCTCCTAATATGCTTGTTTCAACTGGTGTAACGTATGTTATAATTGGTCATAGTGAAAGAAGAAGATATAACAATGAGACTGAAGAAGACGTCAATTTAAAGCTTATTGCAGCTATAAATCATGGTCTTATTCCTATTGTATGTCTTGGTGAAACGGAAGAACAATTTGAACATGCAGATACAGATTATATATTAAGAGAACAGGTTAAAACTGCATTTAAAGGTGTAAAAGCTAAATATGTTTCGAAGGTTATTTTAGCATATGAGCCCATATGGGCAATTGGTACAGGAAAATCTGCGCCAAGCAATTTAGCTGACCAAAAATGTGGGTTAATTAGAAAAATAATAGGTGACTTGTATTCTTCTAAAGAAGCTGAAGAAATTCGTATTTGTTATGGTGGGTCAGTTAATCCTTCTAATTGCTATGAATTACTTTCTAAACCAAATATAGATGGTGCTCTTGTTGGGGGAGCAGCATTAGATCCTAATAAGTTTATTACAATGTGTAATGAAACCTTAAGAGCTCTTAATGATTCTAAAAAATAAAAAACTCGGAGAAAATCCGAGTTTATTTTTTTTGGCGACGCATCGTTGCTTCATAAATTAAAATTGAGGCTGCAACACCGACATTTAAGCTATTATTAGAGCCATACATAGGTATAAATACTTTTTCATGTTTGTGATTATACCAATCAGGATTAATTCCAAATCTTTCAGAACCAACTACAATAGCTATCTTTCCTTGATAATTATATTCACGGTAGGATTTACCTAAATTAGGTTCTCCTAAAAAAATCGTATAATTATTTTCTAAAAGCCATTTAATTGTTTCTTCATAACTTAAAGAAGCAGTAGGGAGCAGGAAGTTAGCACCTCTTGACGCAAGGGCTAGCTTTGCACTTTGGGGTTTTACAACCGCGTCAACTAAAATCATAGCTTCAGCTTTTGTCGCATCCATCGTTCGATAAATTGTACCGATATTTCCTGGTATTTCAAGACGATCACAAACAACAATAAATTCTTTATTTTTAAAATCGTCTAGAATGTGATTTTTAAATAAGACTGTGCAAATTAATCCTGCAGTATTTTCTTTTTGCCTTAGGTATTCATATGTTTGTTTGGAAATAGTATAAGAATGATGAGCTTTTTTTATTAAAGCGTCAATTAATTTTTTTGTGTCATCGTGGTATTGAAGCTCATCACAATAAATGAAGGTATCAATTACGTTGTTGGTACCTTCGATTGTTTTTATACTTGATAAGTCATCTACATAAACAAGATCATTAACTGTTTTTTTCTGAAGCTCTTTGATATCCTTAATAATAGGGTTATTTTTAGCAAGCTTAATCATTTTAGTTTTCCTCTTTTAAATACCTTTTAATACAATGAACAGATTCTTCGGAAATAATATGTTCAATTCTACAGGCATCAATTTGAGCTTGCTCATGAGAAACACCAAATGATGTAAGAAGCTTTGTGATTAGCTTTTCTTTATCATAGGTTTTACTGGCAATTTCATATCCTTTATCAGTTAATTCGATTGAACCATTGGCATTAATTGTAATATAGCCATTTTCTTTTAGGTTTTTCATCGCGATACTAACACTTGGCTTAGAGAAGCCTAGTTCATTTACAATATCGATAGAACGAACACGTGGCATTTGCTCACTTAACTTTAAAATACTTTCAAGATAATTTTCAGCAGATTCTTGAATTTTCATTTTATCAACTCCAAAAATATATTCTAGAGTTATTATAGCATAACTTGATTAAAAAGCCAAACATGATACTATTTATTTTATCTTTTATTTATCTATTTTGGCTCTTGTTTTTTTAATTAAATCCTGCTCTTTAGAAATACCAACAACTGCATCGGGTGCAAGCTCAATTCCTAAGCTATCCGCAAGCTCGTATTTTATTTCATCCTTATATTCTCCTATTAGTCTTTCATCCATCATTGTACCTTCAAACTTGTATTTTTCTTTCATATAATCACCAAATATATTTTTAGTCAAAATGTAAAAATAAATTCTAAAATTTAAAGTTTAATATATTAAGTTTATATAAATGAATACGTTAATTATCTTTAAATATAAAAAAAGACCTAAAACATAAAGTTTTAAGCCTTTTAAATCTAAATGATTATCTGTTGTAGAATTCGACGATAAGTTGTTCGTTGATATCCTTTAAGAATTCATCTCTTTCAGGAACTCTAACAAGAGAACCAGTGAATGAATTTTCATCGTATGATACATACTCAGGACGAGAAACAGTAGCCTCTAAAGCAGAAGTAACGATAACGAACTTCTTAGCAGCATCTGTTAAAGACACCTTTTGACCAGCACTTAATCTGTATGAAGGAATGTCTACCTTCTTACCATCAACTAGAATGTGACCATGGTTAACTAATTGACGAGCTTGTGCACGAGTACGTGCAAATCCTAAACGATAAACGATGTTATCAAGACGGCACTCTAATAACTTTAAGAAGTTTTCGCCAGTCTTACCAGACATCTTAGAAGCTTCTGCAAATACCTTACGGAATTGCTTTTCAGACATACCATAAGTATATCTTACTCTTTGCTTTTCTTGTTGTTGAATTCCATATTCCTTTAATTTTGTTCTGTTTTGACCATGTTGACCTGGTGCATAGTTTCTTTTAGCGATTTCTTTACCAGTTTCGCTGATTGAATAACCAAGACGACGAGAAATTTTCCAGCTTGGTCCTGTATAACGTGACATAATTTTTTCCTCCTATATGTCTAATTTTAGAGGTAAATGAATCGATATAATTAAAAATTTAGGATATCACAATTACCATCTTTCACCTAAAGCAGCCGAGATTACTTAATGCCTCCTATAGGGATTGGATATTGTCTAAATTGATTTAATTACTGCTGCGATTTTACCTGCTACAAAATTATACTAAAAAGTAACAATTTAGTCAAGGAAAAAAATCTAAAATTGATGGATTTTAATCCTGATTTGTGATATATAATTTATATGGTGGTGTTAATTATGAAAATTAATGATAAAGAAATTGATGGAATTATTTTTGATCTTGACGGGACTTTGTTTGATTCTTGCTCAATGTGGCATCAAATTGATATTGACTTTTTTAAAAAAAGAGGAATGATTATACCTAATGATTACGCTGAAGCTATTGCTCATTTAGGTCTTAAAAAAGCAGCTTCTTATACCAAATGTCGTTTTAATTTTCCAGAAACTGTAGAAGAAATTATTAAAGAATGGAATGATGCGGCAATATATCAATATACAAATAATGTTGTTTTAAAGCCTTATGCATATGAATATTTAGAATATCTTAATAAAAATGGAGTAAAACTTGGTATTGCTACAGCTAATAGTAGTGAATATTATATGCCATGTCTTAAAAAAAATAAAATTGATCATTTTTTTGATTATATATGTGATGTTTCAGGATTTAAGGGAAGTAAAGAATCTCCTGATATATATCTTTTTACTGCTTCTAAGCTAGGTGTTTCAATAGAAAAATGTGCGGTTTTTGAAGATATCGTTCAAGCAATAAAAACAGCTCACAATGCGGGCTTTTATACGGTTGCAGTTGATGATGAAACACAAAAGTCTTATATTGAGGCTAAAAAACAAAATAGTGATTTATTTATAAAATCATATAAGGAATTATTAGAATAAAGAAGATGATAAAATGATTGTTTATATTCAAGCTGAGGGTAATATGCCTTATAATAAAAACTTTGCGTATGCATATTATGGATTCAAGGAAATGGGCTTTGAAATAAAATTTTTTCAAACATTTGAGGATTTAAAAGAAATTAATAAAGAGGATATCGTAGTAGGAGTGGTAGCTATTACTAATGCTGTTTTAGCTAAATATGGTATTAAATCAGATACCGTTGATTATCCAAAATCTTTGAATAAATATCTTGGAAGAAAAACGTGGGTTACAACCTTAAATGAATTAGACCAAAAAGCTAATTATCCTTTGTTTATTAAGCCTTTAGAACCAAAACTTTTTACCGGCTTTGTGGCTAAAGATAGAAATGATTTATATAAGACAAGATGTTCATTTAATGAAAAAATCTATTGTAGTGAGGTCGTAAATTTTAAATCAGAATATCGTGTCTTTGTAAGATATGGTAAAGTTTTAGATGTTAAGCATTATAGTGGCTCTTGGAAATATGTGTATGATTCTAATATTATTACAAATTGCTTAAATGATTATAAGGAGCAGCCTTCAGGCTTTACGCTTGATTTTGGAGTTACTGATGATGGAAGAACCTTATTAATTGAGGTTAATGACGCATTTTCTTTAGGCTGTTATGGACTAGATCCTTTAGCTTATGCCAAGCTTTTAGAAACTAGATGGGCTGAGTTAACAAAAAAAGAGGATGAATGTGATTTTCTTCATGAAAAAAATCAATTTAAGAAGTAAAAAAGATGGATTAAATTAAAAATCCACCTTTTTTTATAAGTGTTAAATTATTTAGCTTCTTCATTTTCAAGATATTTGATTAATTTTATAATTCCATCAAAGGCAATTGAACCAATGCCATCACCAATAGCCATTAGTAAGAACCATAAAATGACCTTACCATTAAATACACCAGCATAAGTGTAGTAGCAAGCATTAGCTACAACGTGCTCAAAGCCACAAAGAATAAATAAGGAAATAGGCATAAAAGCGAAAAGAACTTTGCCAAGAGGATATTCCACCTTTTTATGACCTTCAACTGCAAGATATATCATAACTCCACACATGACACCTAAAATTAAAACCTCAATCCAGGATTCGCTTTGTTTTTTACTAACTAGGCTTTGACATAGTAAGATTACGGAATCATTAATAATATAGGTTGCTTTAAGCAAAGAGGATAATGCAAATACACCAATTAAATTACCAGCTAAACACGTAAGTAATTCAAGGATGTAGCTTGCTTTATTATCAAAAGCATAGCCAACCTTGCCAGTATATAACCATAATTTGAAATGGATAATAGTAAATAGGCCAATTCCAAACATAAAGGAACCCGCAAGCTTAAGACCAAATGTTCCTTGGCTAGCACAAATTAAGTAGCAGGTTGCACCAAAGACGATACAACATCCAGCTAAAAATGAACTAATAAAAATACGTAAATATTTCATACAAATAAACTCCAAACTCTTAAAATTATACGTTTTGTATTCTACTACTAATTTTTTAAAAAGTAAAGAAATGAATGACTTTTTAAATCGATATTCAAAAAAATATATAAATATGGTATAATGTTGCACGTTAAAGGATTTGATTTATTATGAAACTATATCTTGTTGGCGATTCAACAGTCGCATCATTTAATGATTATACATATTTTTATCCTCGCTTTGGCTATGGTACTAAACTTCAAGACTATTTTAATAATGTTGAGGTTATTAATTTAGCTTTATCAGGAAGAAGCTCTAAAAGCTATCTTAAAGAGAAAAATTATCTTAAGCTTAAGGAATTGTTAAAAGATGGTGATTATCTTTTGATTGGCTTTGGGCATAATGATGAAAAGGCAGATGATGAATCTCGTTTTACAGATGCGAGCAGGCCTCTTGATGATGAGACATCATTCCAGTATTATTTATATAATTATTATGTAAAATTGGCATTAGATACACACGCTATTCCTATTTTATGTACACCGATTTGTCGTATCGCAAAAAATAATGAATATCAAGGAACTGCTATTCATGATACTGTAACAGGAAACTATAAGGAAGCTATTTTAAAGCTTGCAGATAGGTTAAATATATTAGGAATTGATCTTACAACACCAACTTTAAGTGATGCCAAAGAAGGTTATGAAAAAGCGGCTTTATATCATGCTATGACTGCAGGGAAAATGGTTGATGGTACTTTATGCTATGACATATCTTCCGTTGATAAAACTCATTTAAATGAATATGGAGCTAATGTTGTTGCATATTATGTTGCCGCAAAAATTAAACAAAGTAATCTGGATTTAGAAAAATATGTTAAAGAAGATATTAAAAGACCTGATATTTCTTATTTACATATGAATCCTGATTATAAGTTTTTAAGTTATGAGGCTCCAAATATGAAAAGCTATATTCCTCAGGATAAAACATTTAATTTTGATGGAGAATTTTATGGTATAGCGTTTGGTAATTTAGGAACTAATAATTTTTCATTAGATGGCTATAGGGCAAATAAAATAGATGATTATTATTTGGTTGGTCAATATGGTGAAAAGAACTTTGGTACTTTATGCTCAACTAATGATGGTCTTTGTGGAATGTTTAGACAAATATCAATTAAAGATAATTTTACTATTGAGGCAGAAGCGACAATTATAGATGTGAATTATGTCGATCAAGCTGGATTTGGTATCATGCTAAGAGATGACCTATATTTAAATCAAAAAGCGGCTAAGGAAGTAATTGCATCTAATTATATTACTTCAGGTGTAATTACCAATGCAAAATCATACGTGATAAATTATAAAAGAGAATCAACAACAGAAATTACAAGAAGTAGTAATGTAGTTCATCATCCTTACTTTAAGGGTGATAAGTTTAAGCTATATTTAAATAGACTTGGACAAAGGGTTATTGTAAGAGTTTCAAATGAAGAGTTTTCATATGAAAATGAATATCTTGATTTTGACTTGCAGGCTCATGACTTTAATAATATGTATGTTGGCCTTTTTGCAACTAATGGTACAATTGTTAAATATAGTAATATTAATTTTAAAATAACAGGAAATGCTAAGGAGGCATAATAATGATATATAATCAAATATTAGTTAGATTTGGTGATTTAACTTTAAAAGGAAAGAATCAAAAGGAATTTTTAAATCGTGAATATGCACTTGTAAGAAGAAAACTTGAAGGTTTACATGTTAATATTATTAACAGACATGATAGAATTTATATTGATTTACTTGATGAGGATTACAAAAAGGTAATTAATGCTCTTGATCATGTTTCTGGCTTATATAGTTATTCACTTTGTCTTCATAGCGAATCAACTATTGAAGATATTAAAAAGAATAGTCTTTTATTGCTACAAAATGAAATTAAAAAGCCTGCAACCTTTAAGCTTGAAGTAAGAAGAGCTAATAAGAAATTTCCTTTAAATTCAATGGAAATGACCCAAGAGCTTTCATCATACATTCTTAAGGAAATGAAGATATTACATGTTGATGTTCATAATCCTGAGAAGGTTTTAACTTGTGAAATTCGTGAGGATGGAACATATTTATATTTAAATGCGATAAGAGGTATGGGAGGATTCCCTGTTGGTGTTGCCGGAAAAGGTATGCTTATGTTATCTGGTGGACTTGATTCGCCTGTTGCGGGATATTTAGCGCAGAAACAAGGAATTGAAATTGAATGTCTTCATTTTGAATCAACGCCATTAACATCAATTGAGTCAAGTCAAAAGGTTGTTGATCTTGTAAAGTCAATTAGTACGTATTCTAAGGAAAATAAAATGGCTCTTCATATGGTGCCATTTAAGGAACTTCATATGGCTATTTTAGATCATATTCCTGATTCGTATATTATTACCATTATGCGTAGAATGATGTATAGAATAGCAACCAAGCTTGCTTTAAAGCGTAATTGCTTATGTATTGTAAATGGTGAATCAGTTGGACAGGTAGCGTCTCAAACGCTTCAATCAATGTATACGATTAATAATGTAACTAATTTCCCTATTATTAGACCACTTGCAGTGTATGATAAGGTTGATATTGTTTCTATTGCTCATAAGATTGGAACTTATGAAATGTCAATTAGACCATTTGAGGATTGCTGTACAGTTTATTTACCTAAAAATCCTGCAACTGCACCTAAACTTGACCGGGCTATTGAATATGAAAAGGCAATCGATTATGAGGCATTAGTTGATTGGTGTGTTGAAAACACAAAAACAATCTATATTACTCCTGATAGTGACCTTGATTTATCGCTATTAGGTCTTGAGGTTCGACAGGCTTTAGAAAATTTAAAAAAATAATTGTATAATTTGTTATATTTGCACCAAACTATTTGTGTAAGGAGGTGCAATTTATGGCATCTAACAGAAAAGGCGCAAATGCTAATTATCAAAATTATCAACAACAAGCTACAAAAAGTGGTAATTTAAAGTACGAGGTAGCATCAGAGCTTGGTGTTGAATTAGGACCAGATACATCTGCAAGACAAAACGGACGTGTTGGTGGCTCTATTACTAAGGAGTTAGTTAATCGTGCTAAGCAAAGTACTGACACTGAATCAATGAAATATGAAACTGCTTCTGAACTTGGAGTTGAACTTGGACCAGATGCATCCGCTAGACAAAACGGACGTGTTGGAGGTTCTATGACTAAGAAACTTGTAAACAAAGGAAAGCAAAATAACTAAGGTAAATCCACTCGTTATGAGTGGATTTTCTTATTAAATAATGTTAGAATTATAGCATGGATGTGATTGTATGATTGAAAGCGTTAATAATGAAAGAGTAAAAAATATTATTAAATTAAAAAATGCAAAATATAGGGATGAGGAGGGCTTATTTATTGTAGAAGGGCCTCATTTAGTTAAGGAAGCCAAAATGGCAGGTGTTCTTAAGGAAGCTTATACAATTGATGAAAGATATGATGGTGAGCTTGTATCAATAAATGTGATGAAAAAGTTATGTCAAACCCAAACTGTTTCACCTCAAATTGGTATTTGCTATATTAAAAAGAATGAAAAAATAGGAAATAGAATTTTATTTCTTGATGGAATTCAAGATCCTGGTAATTTAGGAACTTTGTTAAGAAGTGCTAAGGCCTTTGGTTTTGATTCTTTATTTCTTGCAAAGGGCACTGTTGATGTTTACAATGATAAAGTTATAAGATCTAGTCAGGGTGCGATTTTTAAGCTTAATTATTTATATGGTGATAAGCTTGAATTTATAAATAAATATAAGAATGAATATCAAATTTTTTCAACTAATGTTATTAATGGTAAAACTCCAGATGAGGTTACATTTAGTGATAAAATAATTCTAATTCTTGGTAATGAAGGAAATGGTGTTTCTAAGGAAATTTGTGATTTAAAGCTTAATAATTTATATATTCCGATGCAAAATATGGAGTCATTAAATGTAGGGGTTGCAGGATCAATATTAATGTATGAAATATCTAAAATTAAATAAGTTATATTAGAATAATATTTTGTTGTGAAAGGAGAGGATATTATGCCACATGCAGGTGGAGGAGGTAGTGGTGGAGGATTTCATTCATCAGGTAGAGGAAGCTCAAACTTTAAGTCATCAGTACCTAAAACAGATAAATATGGTCATCCTCATTCAAGATATTACGTGGGACCTGGCTTTTATTATAATAGAGTATATATTCCATTTGATTCTGATAAAAGAATGCTTTATGCTCTAAAAAATAGTATTATTGTATTAGCTTTTACCATTATTATAATGATAATAATGCTTATTTCGATTATATATAAAGGAACAAGCGTTGATTATGCGATTGAAAATTATACCTTAAATCAATATGAAAAAACATATGATGAAAGCTCATCTTATTATGAAAAAAATATATTGGTGTGTTTTGTAGCATATAAAGATAATGATGAATATGTTTTATTTAACGTTGTTGGTGATGATATAGATTATGAAATTGATAGAAGCTTTGGAGGTATAGGAACAAGCTTTGGAAATGCCGTAAATGATAATGTTCCTTCTCGTAACTACTATGGTAATTTATATTTTTCTCTTGCAACATCTTTAGATAAGGTAAATGAAAACCTTTATACTAAATATGAAAGTAGTAATCCTAAAGCATATAAAGTTATCAATAAAACTAAATATGGAACGATTAATGGTATTTCTAGTTTAAATGATGCTCAAGAGATATTTTATCAAAAAACAGGTTATAATGTTTCTTTTTTAATTGTAGAGCCAGGTCAGGTTTCTTCAATAAATTATTTTGCACTTGTTGTAACAATTGTAATTGGTGGAATAATTATAGCGGCTGGTGTTTTAAATATGTTTAGGATTAAAAAAGCAGTATTAAATTTTAGCGCAGAGCTTAATAAAGGGAACCAAGCTAAATATTTTGAAGGTGAAGATACTTACGAAAATTATATGAAGGAATATGGTAGTAAGCATAATTTTGATGTTTTTGAAGATGAAGAAAAGGAGTAGTAATATGGATATAAATAGACTCGAAAAAATAATAGAAAAAAGAAAAAATATTGATGCCCAAAACGATGTTTTAACAGAAGAAAATCATAAAGAACTATTATCTTGCTTGATACAAAATTTAAATGAAACAATTATTTATTTAGATAATTGTTCATTAGAAATTTTTATTGGATTTCAGAACTATTTGAGGATCTAAGCGAACATTTTAAATCACAAGAACTTATAAATTGTATGAAAAGAAATGCGATAGGAATTGTATCGATTGTAAATTCGATATAGAATATGCTAAAAAAGCATTAGTATAATTGAACTTTGTATAAAAATGTTGTGAATTTATTACATAGTATATTAAATTAAACAGTGGAGTAAATCTGCTGTTTTTTTAATATTACGAATTAATTTGTAAATAATATAAATGGTGAATAAAATGATTAGTGAAAATGCTTTAAAGCTTAAGGAGTATTTAGAAAGATTAACAAATGGTGAGAATCTTGAAACGGTTAGAGCTGATTTTGTTTCTGACTTTAAAAATGCAAGCTATAATGATGTTTTAATAGCCGAAGAGGAATTAATAAGAAATGGTATTATGGAAGATAAAATGGAAAGGTTATGTGAAATTCATTCAGCTTTATTCCATGATGATTTAAACAATTATATAAATGTTGATGAATTTGAATATATTAAAAATGATCCTATTGAAATAATGATGATTGAAAATAATGAAATTGAAGAAAGGATAGATTATTATTTAGATACAGGTCTTTTTACAGGGGCTAAGGATTTACTTAATGATGTTAAAGTTCATTATACTAAAAAAGGCGATTTAATCTATCCTTTACTTAAAACAAAATATGGTTTTGAAGGGCCTGCAAGGGTAATGTGGAATAAAGATAATGAAATTAAAGAAAGAATAAATAAGCTTAAGGATTATTCAATCAAAGAAGATGATGAGCTTATTAGAATTTTAAAAGAAATTAAAGAAATGATTTATAGAGAAAATAATATTCTTTTTCCTAACTGTTTAAAGCTTATATCAAAAGAAGATTTAAATCAAATGTATGAAGATATGAAAGACTATAAGCCCTTGTTTGATATTAAATATGATGAAAAGAAGAAAACAAATTTAACATTCGATAACTATAAAATTAATTTTAAGCTTGGTTCTTTATCACCTAAACAGGTTAATGCACTTTTAAACGCTATTCCTTATGAAATAAGCTTTATTAATGAAGATGATATAAATACTTATTATAATGAAGGTGAAAAAGCCTTTAAAAGACCAAGTGCTTCCATTGGTAGAAGTGTTTATGATTGTCATCCTCATGATAAGGTTAATGCGGTAAAAAAGATAATAAGTGAACTTAAAGCAGGAGCTAAAGGGGAATTTTCATTTCAAATGAAGAAAAATGATGTAGCATATTTAGTAAAATATATCGCTGTTAAGGAAAATGAAGAATATATTGGTACCTTAGAGTTGGTCATTCCTTTGGTTGATACAAGAATTTAGAAATAAATTTATTGACATACCTTGTAATACATAGTATAATTTAGGCGTATCTTAGGGATATGCTTATTTTTTTAGTTTCTATGCTATGCATTGCATAGTATTAAGAGGTGATTTAATGAATGTACAAATGAAAAAAGGTATTGTAGAGGTTTGTGTTTTAGGAGCTGTAGCTGATGAGCCATCCTATGGTTATAAAATAATTTCTGATTTATCAGAGATTATTGAAATATCAGAATCAACACTTTATCCTATTTTAAAAAGGCTTGAGGCTCAAGACCTCCTTAAAACCTATAATAGGCAGTATAATGGCCGAACTCGAAAATATTATGAAATAACTAAAAAGGGAAAAAAAAGAATTGAAGAATTTTTAGATGAATGGCAAGAAATAGAAATGGTTATAAGCTTTATTAAGCGGAGGACAAGATAATGACAAAAAGAGAATTTTTAAGACGATTAAGAAAAAAATTGAATTGTAATGATAAGGATGATATTATCGCTTATTATAATGAATTAATTGAAGATAAAATGGATAAAACAGGGCTTACAGAAGAAGAGGTTATTGATCGCCTTGACGATATTGATGATATTGTAAGGAAAACGAATAGTCAAAGTGGAGTGTATCAAAAGATAAAATATGATGAGGATGAAATTCCTAAGAAAAAACATAAATCATCATCTGGAAATATATTAACAAAAATCTTATATTTTCCGATGGCTATTGTAGCATTTGCACTTTACCTTGCTTTAATTTGTCTATGTGTTTCTTTAGGTCTATCGTTAGGCCTTTCAGGAATTGCAATGATTATCTTTGGTATTATTAATTTGCATACAAGTATATCACAAGGCGTTATAATGATTAGCTTAGGTATATTAAGTATTGGTTTAACTCTAATTGTTGTACCTTTAATCTATAAGCTTGTAGCTTTAATAATTACTTTGATTAAGAAGTTATATAAGAAAATCGCTTTAATTATAACTGGAGGTGTTTTCTGTGAAAATTAAAAAGTTTTTAATCCCAGGTTTTATTTTTACAATAATAGGCTTGATTGGTCTATTAGTAATACTTGCATATAATCGCTTTGATATTAAAAAAATAGCTTCAGAAAATGTTGAGGTAGAAGAATCTTTATATGATACTAATGTAAATCTAATAAAATGTAATACAAAAGCTGATAGCATTGTTATAAAAGCTTCAGAACGTAGCGATATTTATGTTAAAAGTAAAAAAATTAATAATTATAAATATAGTATCACTAAAGATGATGAGATATTAAATATTGATTGTCAATATGGAAGATGGTATGAAAATGTTTTAAATATTGGCTGGATGAATGAACTTGGCTTTGCAAATGAGGCTTTATTTATTGAGGTACCTAATGATTACGTCTTTGCTTTAGAGGTAGATGTTAAAGGTGGAAATCTAAAGCTTCAAAACGTGAATTTAAGTAATGTATCTATCAATATAAAAGGTGGATCATTTACAGCCTCTAATATTGAAGCATCAGAATTATTATTAAATGTTAAAGGTGGTACGGCTAATATTTCAAATTCATTAATAAATAAAGGAACATTTAATTATGATGCTACAACCTCAAATCTTGAAAATTTAGAATTAGAAAAACTTGATATAGATATGGATGTTACAACTTTAGATGCAAGCATTAAAATAACTAAAGAAGCAAATTTAAAATATACTACTTCAAATATTAATATTAAACTGATAGATGGCAAGGATAATTATAATTTTAATACTAGTGGAAAAGAAAAGGCATTTAATTATGAAGGAACCACCTCTAATATTGAAATTAACTAATAAAGGGCTCAGGCCCTTTTTGTAATTAATTATTAGCTTTTGTATATAAAAGTGTTTTATAAGCATTTTTTTAAAAATTAAAAAACGCAAAACATTTACAAAAAACATAATATTTGTTATAATCTTTTTTGGTGATATTAAATGGCAGAAGAAAATAGTCTAGAAATATTCCATGATGTTATTGAAGATTCAATTGAATTTTTATATGATGAATATAAGAAGAAATATTTTGATTTATTCTTTTTAACGGTGGATAATATTTTAGCAGGTGAGGTTTTAAATGATTTATCTGATGATAAAAAAGCTAAGCTTGAAAAAATATATGCGCCAATAAAAAATATGGATTTAGATGTTGAATCAATTAGAAAAGCTCTTCAAGCTATAGTTTTAAAAGGCTTTAGTGAACAAAAAATTAGTAATGGAGGAATTACTCCTGATACGATTGGAATGTTATTTGCCTATTTAATTTCCAAGTTTGAGCCTACAAAGAGACATATTAGATTATTTGACCCTTTAGCAGGTGTTGGTAATTTATTGTTTACAATAATTAACCATTTAGATTTAGAAATAGACGCTATTGCTTGTGAGCATAATGAGCTATCAGTTAAGATAATGCAAAGCTTAAGTGACATGCTTCAAACAGAGCTTGAAATTTATTTTCAGGATACACGCAATGTAAATGTTTCTAATCTTGACTATATTGTATGTGATTTTGATTATTCAGAGCCATCTAATGGTAAGTACTTTCCATATGAGGTAATTTTACATCATATTAAGGCTTTAAATGATAATGGTGTTATGATGTGTTTAATTCCTAATGATTTTTTCTCATATGATAAGGATCAGAAATTTAAAAAGGAATTAAATGAGGAAAATTCAATGATTGGTTTGATTGAGCTTCCTGATACATTCTTTAAGAATAATCAAAAATCAATTATTCTTATTCAACGTGCTCATATCGAGAATAAGAAATGTATGATGGTCAAACTACCAAGCTTTAATGATTCGAAGCGCTTTAATGAGGCTTTGGCTCAAATTGAAACGTGGTTTGAAAATAATATTAATAAAAAATAAACGAAGTGAGGAAATTAGTTATGTCAAAAATTATGGCAGTTAATGCTGGTTCAAGTTCAATTAAATTCCAATTACTTGAAATGCCAGCTGAAGAAGTAATTGCTTCAGGTGTAATGGAGCGTATTGGTTTACCTGAGGGTATTTTCACTCTTAAGTATTTTAAGAATGGTGAAAAGGTAAAGGAAGAAACAAATCCTGTTTTACCTACTCATGCAGAAGGTGTTGAGCTTTTACTTAAGACTTTACTTGAAAAGCATATTGTTGAAAATCTTTCTGAGATTGCTGGTGTTGGTCACCGTGTTGTACAAGGTGGAGAATACTTCAAGGATTCAACTTTAATTGATGGTCCAGATGGAACTGTAATTAACAAGATTTTAGAGCTTGCTGATTTAGCTCCTTTACATAATAGAGCTCATGTTGTTGGTATGCGTGCTTTTATGAAGGTTTTACCAGATGTTCCTGAGGTTGCAGTATTTGATACTACATTCCATCAAACAATGGCTGAAGAAGCTTATATGTATGCTACACCATATGAGTGGTATACAAAGTATGGTATTCGTAAGTATGGTGCTCATGGTACAAGCCATAAGTATGTTTCTCAAAGATGTGCTGAAATTATGGGTAAGCCACTTGAGGATACTAAGATTATTGTTTGTCATTTAGGAAATGGTGCTTCAATTTCTGCTGTTAAGGGTGGAAAATGTATTGATACTTCAATGGGTCTTACACCACTTGAGGGTATTCCTATGGGAACTCGTTCAGGAAATATTGACCCAACTGCTCTTGAGGTAGTTGCTAAGCATGAAGGTCAAAGCATTTCTGAGCTTATCAATATCCTTAACAAGAAGTCAGGTCTTCTTGGTATGGGTGGTCGTACAAACGATGCTCGTGACGTTACAAAGGGTATGAACGAAGGAGATCACCGTTGTATTATGGCATTCAACGTTCAATCTAAGCGTATTATGGACTACATTGGTTCTTACTATGTTTACATGGGTGGATGTGACGCTATTTGCTTTACAGCTGGTATGGGAGAAAATCTTTGCCACCTACGTGAGAAGATTTGTAATCGTTTAGGTGTTATGGGCGTTGAAATTGATAAGGAAGCTAACAACCAAGCATACGGAATTGAAAAGGAAATCTCAACTCCAAATTCTAAGGTAAAGGTATATGTATTACCTACAAATGAGGAAGTTATGATTGCTCGTGATGTTTGCCGTATTGGAAACGTTAAGTAATTAATTAATTGGTCGCAATTTAGCGACCTTTTTTATTTTGAAAAAAATGAAAAAACAAAAAAGTCGCTTGATATTTCTTAAAGAATATAAAAAAAGT
>ULWV01033536.1_pt1 | contig 60824 bp, 73 predicted proteins | sample 1960651 | NCBI WGS metagenome assembly ULWV01 (sample SAMEA4835820, study PRJEB28245) | human gut metagenome | biome: gut microbiome; material: fecal sample | place: Denmark | collected 2008
ACGGTGTCCAAGTCATGCCGGATTGCGATTCGGTTATTATAGATCCTGCCGTTGCTTGATTGCAGCGGTTTTTCTTTTATAACCAAATCATCACCGGCATATTCGTTCAATAAATCTTCGTAGTTCAACAAAATCACTCACTTCTTAGGTATTCAATATTTCAGCGATTTCAGAAAAGTTGACAAGCAAATCATCATAGATATTCACCTTGATAACGGAATCAAAGGAGTATTGAACATTAAGCATGCTTCCTTCAAAGTAATTCACAGTGACAATCTGCCTTCTAGGGTCAACAATCCAATACTCACGCACTCCGGCATTTTTATAATAATAGAGCTTGCGGATGTAATCGTCCGCCGGATTGCCGGGTGAAACAATCTCAATGATGAAATCCGGTGCTCCATTGCACCTTTTTCCGTCAAGCTTATCTCTGTCGCAGATAACCATAATATCTGGCTGGACGATGGTAAGAGGGTGATCGCTTAGCTTCACATCGAATGGAGCATTAAACACACGGCATGAGCCTTTTTTATGCTTAATATATGAATTGATAAGAGTTGACAGCTCCATGGAGATTGTCTGATGCGCCTGTGATGGACTTGCCATGTCATAGATAACACCATCAAAGACCTCAACTCGCTTATCTTCCGGAAGAGCTTCGTATTGCTCTAAAGTGATTGAATTAACTTGTGGCTGGGCTGCTGGCATAATGTTCACGTCCTTTCATTGTTATAACTACAGTTCGTTTAAAAATCATCACTTTCCATAATAGCGTCATCCGCCTCAATCTGTTCCTTGGTAGCTCCGGGATTCATGTGAGCCGCACGAAGCGGAACAGGCTTATCGTTCTTAGCCGGGTTGGACGATGAATCGGATGGGCTGGCGGCAGCAGTTGGGATATTCTCCTTAAAAGTATTAATGAACTTCTTAACCAAGTTCCACTCAGCAGGTGTGAGCTGTCCAAGAGCTGTAAAAGTGTTAATTATAAATTCATCATCAGAAGCAAGTGCCTTCTTAACAATATCAGCTACACGCTCATCACGGCTCAGCTGGACGAACATATCGCCTTCACCGGTTCTCAGCCAGTTCTCATTGACGTTGAATTCACGGCAGATGGATTTTAGCATTTGGTCTGAAACTCCGTTCTCTCCTCTTTCAATTTTAGAAATAGCACTTTTACCTACACCGATTCTATCGCCGAACTTGTCAAGCGTAAGTCCAAGAGCTTTTCTTAATTCTTTAACTCTCTCATTCAATTATTCATTCACCTCTTCCTTAGTATTATTTTTTAAATTCTTAATAAGAAGAATGATTAACACAATGTCTACTATGATTTTCATTAAATCAAAGATTCTGTTCTTGCTTTTCATCTGTTTAACCTCCTTTCATTCTCATAATAATCGCTTTAAATTATAAAGTCAATAAAAAAGTGTCTTAAAGACACAAAAAAGTATTGACAAAATGTCCTTAAGATACTATACTGTGTCCATAAGATACAAGAAAGGAGGACAACCCAATGAGTAAGCATCATAAAAAGCTCAGGAAGAAATTAAAAAAGGTGATAAGCGCCACCTGCGAAGTGTTCACGTTTATCACCATAGTCCTAGAGCTGATTAAGGCAATCATAGATTGCTTTAACTAGCTGGCGGGGGAGGGAAACCTCCCCTTGGAAAAATAATAAGCTGATGATTGCTCATTGTCAATATAAAAATTATGGAGAGGAGGTAAGAGGATGTTCGAGATGGTGTTAGGCATTGCCAGAATAGTGGCGGATGTAGTGTTAATTGTGTTACTGACTATAGACTTAAAAGATAAGAAGGGCTAAAAAATTGAAAAATCGCACCATCCTAGTACGGATGGTAACACATCTTTATTAAGAAGCCAATGAAATACTATTGACTTCTTATAAAAGAACTGACCAAAAGGAAAGGAGAAAAGAGTGCGGTGGACAGTCAATATATTATCGACAATATTAAACATATTATTGATAAAAAAGGCTTAAAAAAGACACATGTTGCTAAAGCATCAGGAATGACAGCTCAACAGCTCACTGACATATTGGCAGGGCGCAAGGTGTTCCGTGTTGAATACCTTGCACCGCTGGCAGGAGCTATGGGAGTTGATACAGGGCAGTTGCTGATTAGGGAAGAAAAAGAGAAGGGAGATGAGTATTATGCCAGAGAACACACTTGATAGAGATATGGAGGAATTTAATGAGCTTATGAATGAGGCGGCGAAGCTTCCGGCTGAGACTCGCAAGCTTGTAGCAGTGTATACGCAGGGCGTGCTTGCAATGGCATGTGTGACAACAAATGCGGCACCAGAACCTAAGAAGACAGCGTGAGAGGAGGTGATAGAGGTGCTTGACGAGAACAAGAAACAGCAGATTTTTGAAGCGCTACAGGGAATCACATATTTGGATTGGATGAAATTAAGACATTCTATAGATAGGAGCTTTCAGACCGAGGTTACAAGTCATACCAACAAGATTGAGATTGCAACCCCGGAGAAGCTTAGAAGAATTTGTGATTTGTCATGACGAGTAACATAACACAATGTAAACGGACAGACAAGGGAGAAGCAGGGAGGTGAAAAGAGAAAAATGAAGTTGTTTAGGGTTGATATATCGGCGAAGTGGATTTTTTGCGAAATCGAAGGGAAAAAGTATTCAATATATTTTAGAGACAGTTTGAGAAAAGGTGTACATGATGTATCAGTATATGAAGATGATACGAATAAAAAAGCAAAGGTAACAGGAACATATCCGCCACTTAATAAGTGGTTGCCCGAAGTGTGGCGGATATATATTCCACTGTGGTTCAAATGGAAAATTAAGAAACTTCTGCAATTACATAACCGATAGTACGCATCTTGACTACTATGATTCCAGATGCTTCTAACTCATCAACAGCCACCATCTCAAGAGCTCTTATGGAAGAGTCACTTGAATATGTATAACGAGGTTTGTTTTTGAAATGTTCATAGAGCTTTTCTGCTAGTTCAGACATAGTATTTCTCCTTTCGATTTACTCGGCTCTGGCGGGAGCCTGTAAGAGGAGCATAGCACAATGTAAACGGACAGACAAGGAAGAAGTAGGGAGGAGGTGAGAGGTTGAAGCTGTTCGGTGTAGATTTTGATAAGCGATATATTATCTTCAAGGTGGATGATAGCGATGTACTGATAGCATTTGATGAAGCCTTTTCAAAGGGGATTCATAATGTAGAGGTACGAGTTAATGGTAAAGAGAAGGTGATAGAGGTAGAAAGTACCTATCCCGGCTTCGTTAGGCGAGTCCGGGAGGCGGTACTTATAACATTAGTTGAATTAAAGCACGCGATAAATAGCATAACCAATCGAAGCTGTTAAACGCTGAATATAGCCGTCATCTGCTAATGACTTTAAAGCATTTAGTTCTTGCTTTTTAGTTAAAAGGTCATCAGAAAATTTAAATTCGACATCACCTTTTTCATCAGCATTTTTGCGGAGTTCAAGTAGTATTTCATCACGCGACATAGTGTTTCTCCTTTCGATTTACTTGGCTCTGGCAGGAGCCTGTAAGGAAAGGATAACACAATGTAGACGATTGAACAAGCAGGGAGGTGAAGCGTATGTCACAGATGCTTATAGGAATAGAGAATATGCCAAAGGCAGTGGAAACAACAGAACTTATTAAGCAGTTTTCAGAGGAAGAGCAGAGAGAAATGTTGTTTTATATGCAGGTGTTCTCACAGGGCGTTAGGTATGGAATGAGTAAGGCACAGTCTGAGCCTAAGCAGACGGCGTGAGTTAAGCAAGTTGTACATGCAATAACGCATAAAATAGACAATAGAATAAGAGGAGGTAAACAGTGTGACAAAGATTTATGAACAGAAAAAGCGAAGGCTTGTCAGACATCCGAAAGTACAATTTATTGGCGGAGTGAAAGTCAAGATTTACAGACATCCGAAAATAAAAAATCAGGATTTTTACTTATACAAGACATTTCATCGTGCGAATGGAACGGATAGAATATACCGTCCAATTCTTACCCCGGATGAATATGTCAAGCGTAAGAATAATGTATATAATGCGGCAGCGAGATTCCTAATGCGTGCGGAAGAATTGGAGCAGAAGAAAGAAGCTGAAAATGCAGGTATAAAGGACTGAGGAGGTACATATGGGCTGGACAGGAGAGATAAGCACGCTGGAAGAATTAGAGGCACTCATGTGCGGAAATGTTCTTCCGGCGCAGAAGTACCCGGACGCATATTACAGGCTGCCACGCAGGTCAGCGGTTAAGAGACTGATAACATATGCAACGGAGATAGCATTAATGAGCGGAGGTGCGGTTTATGAGTAACTGGAAGATAGAAGATGTAAACAGAATCAATGATGAGATTAACGAGATGTCACTTGACATTGACGGCTTAAGCTACCTTGTTATTTTCGGAGGCCATGCAAATGGCGGGTTCTGTGCCATACCACAGATGGGCGTGAGCTGTGAGCTGTCATCACATGATAAGTTCGAGGATATCGGATACAATGTGGCTAGCCTTGGCCGTGTCATAAGAGGCAAGGCAAAAGCGAGAGCCATAGCGCAGGCGATACACTTAGCTGCCGGTGCAGTTCGGTAGGAATAAGAATGCATGTGTCATAGATGATAATATAATGTGGGGTTTCAACGAATTTCCTGATTATATAAAAAAAGCACCCGGAAGCTGGCGGCTTGCCGGGTGCACCACTGATAAAAAGCGGCGTATACGACCATGGATATTATATTATGGTTTGCCGCTAAAGTCAACAAAATCAAGGCATGAACACATTTTTTCGTCCTTGTAATTGATATTAACATTTCAACTATTACATAAATCTTTCAGAGGTGGCAGACAGGATGAGGAGAAATAAGAAGTACATAGAATATGACTATGAAGCAGCGTATGATAAACAGCTTCACAGCATGGAGGAAGCCAACTTTCAGAGGATGCTTGATGAAGGCAGAGTAAAGTCCATATATGCCACCAAAGAGATAAGAGCAGGTGAACAGTTGGAAGTGGAGATATATCCGGAGTTCTCTAAGAGCCAGAGAAGCGAGATTCCCAAAGAAGGATTAAAGGATAAGCGCAGGCAGGCGCAGAAGAATCTCAATGAAAAGAACAGCCGTAAAGAGTGTGAGCGCCTGATTATGGAGAACTTCGGTGACAATGATATATGGGCTACGTTCACATACTCTGATGATAATATGCCTGACAGCCTAAAGAGAGCAAGGCAGGATATTCAGAATTACATAAGGCGGCTGAACTACATCAGGAAGAAAAGAGGATTCAGGAATCTGCGCTATGTGTACATAACAGAGTGCAGTGAGAAGGGACGCTGGCACCATCACATTGTCATGGATGGAGATATGGGGCTTGATGTGGCTGAACTGACATGGAAGCTTGGAAGGCGCAACAATGTGCGCCGCCTTGAGAAAGATGAGAATGGTCTGTCAGGCATGGCTAATTACATCACGAAGGAAAAGAGGAAGAACGGCGGCAAGTATCAGAAAGCATGGAAATCAAGCAAGAACCTAAGAAAGCCGAAGGTGGATAAGAACCACTATAAGTTCAGGCAGAAGGATGTTGACGAAGTGGTGACAGGGCGTGAATCGTTAGAGGACAAGCTTGGTAAGTGGTATGGGAAGCAGGGCTATAAGCTTAACAGCTTCGAAGTAAGGTACAACGTATTCAATGGGCGCTTTTATATATCAGCCAGGCTGATGAGTCCGATAAAACAGGATAATGGCAGGAAGGAGAAACAGAAAGAATGAATTTAAGAAATGCACTAAGAAGTGAGGACACAGAACAGATTCAGGTTGTAGCATGGGCGGATTGGAATGCAATAATGCATCCGGAATTAAAATGGCTGCATCATATACCGAATGGCGGCAGCAGGAACAAGGCGGAGGCGGTGAAGTTCAAACAGATGGGAGTGCGTTCAGGCATATCGGATCTGTTTCTGCCATGTGCGAGAGGAATGTACCACGGCCTGTATATAGAGATGAAGTATGGTGACGGAAGATTGCAGCAGACACAGAAAGAGTTCTTATCAGATATGACGGATGCCGGTTACTATGTGGCGACATGCTACACGGCAGAACAGGCAATCAATGTTATCAAGAAGTACATAAATCTGGGAAGCTTTGACATGCGTGATGTGCTGGATGAAAATTCAATGACTGTCATGTCAAGACCTAGTAACAGTATCTGGAAGGATGAAAAGCTTCCTTGTGCGAGGTGATGGCATGACGGAGGAGCAGGTAATGATGAAAATGCGTGCATCTGCTGTAGAGTTCAAGAATCTGGCAAGGGAGCATAGATATGTCAGGGCTATCAATCTCTATTACAGGGTGAGTGCGGTAGCATCATACATAGAGCTTACGGATGATAAGCGTGCAGAGCTGTTTGGAAGACAGACAGATGAAGGTATTGTTATCAAGGGTCTGTTTGAAAAAGAGTATGTTGCGTGGGTATCGGATAAAGCCATGCAGGAAGAGATTGAGCAGAACAGATGCGGAAATCCTACGCAGATACATGATTTCAAGACATATCTTCCAAGAAGTTATTTTACGTCAGGCAGATGAACAGAATATCACTAACAGGAGGAAAATATACTCATGAAGATAATCGCTGTGATGAACCAAAAAGGCGGTATAGGCAAGACTATGACCGCCGCATCCATCGCATATATATTAGGCGAGGAGCAGAAAAAGAAGGTGCTTGTTGTGGATGCCGACCAGCAGGGAAACGTATCGCTGTTGTATGGCAGGTTCGACCCGGAAGGCAGCGGAATGCCTGAGCTGTTAGAGAACCATCAGGCAGCAGGAGGCACATATTCAACAGCAGAACTTGTTCAGACAACCCCATATGAGAGAATAGACATCATTCCGGCTAATGGGTATCTGATGAGAACCAATATGACACTGCTGATGGAGGAGAATGGGAACCAGATATTAAGATTTGCGGCAGCCATGAATGAAGCGCGTCCAGTGTATGACTACTGCATAGTGGATTGTGGTCTGCTCATGGACATGACAGCGACTAACGTGCTTGCGGCAGCAGACCTTGTGATTGTTCCTGTCAAGATAGGCGGATTTGAGATAGAAGCCGCCGACAATATGGATATGCAGCTTGAATCAATCAGGAGAGTCAATCCCGATATAAGAATGAAAGTGCTTATGACTATGCGTCAGGGAAACAGGACAACGGCGCAGATTGAGCAGTGGTTAAGGAGCACATCAGGACATGACTGCTTCAAGGCAGCAGTGAGACGCTCAATAATGGCAGAGAAGTCAACAGTTGCACATATTCCGCTCCCGGCATTTGCAAAGCGCAGTCCTGTGACATTAGATTACAGAGCTGTTGTGGCTGAAATCATGGAGGGATAGTGTATGGCATGGAATGTGATTGACCAGTTAAACCAGAATGCGGCGGCAGCAGTCATTGATGACAGTCCAAAAGCAAGCTTCAGAACCAAGAATATCAGCATCAAGAAAATGTACAGCAATGATGCCAACTTCTACTCAATGCCGGATATAGAGAAGCTTGCACAGGATATATATGTGTTCGGGCTGATAGAGAATCTGGAAGTAGTCTATGCTCCGTGTGAGCGTGGAGATTACAGGATTACAGCCGGAGAGAGAAGGTGGAGAGCGCTGAGTCTTCTTGTGGAGCAGGGACATACGGAGTTTGAATTAGCCACCTGCCAGATACAGGCACCACAGTCAGAGAATGAGGAACGTCTGCGGCTCATAGTTGCGAATGCATATCGCAATAAGACTATCACGGATATCTTAGAAGAGGAGAGACAGCTAAAAGAAATTCTACAGGATATGAAAAAAAGCGGTCAGACCCTAAAAGGCTATAGGCTTGACAGTGGAAGACTTAGGGATGTCATTGCAGACATGCTTAGGATGCCGGCTAGTAAAGTCGGACAGATAGAGAGCATCAATAAGCATTTGATTCCTGAATTTACAACAGAGCTAAAGGAAGGCCGGCTTACATTCACGGCAGCTTATGAGATAAGCGGAATGTCGCAGGAAGCACAGGAGAAGATACTTGACAGATACCGTGAAAATGGGCTGACATTCAAGGAAGTCAAAGAGATTAAGAAGCAGCAAGAGGAAGAAGCGGCAGCAGCACAGATTGAAGGTCAGCTTGAGATTGCACCTGATGGCAGCCTTCCGGGTATGAGTGATGAATATATATCAGAATCCCAAGAAGAATCTGTTCAAAGAGAGACACAAATGCCGGAAGAGATACAGGATGAATATTATGATGCACATCCGGAGAGCATCACATCCATATGTTACAGCTGTACTAGATATGAGGAATGCAATGTCAAGACTTCAACATGCCTTAACTGTGATAGGTATGTAGATAAGTCAGAAGCTGAGAAGACACCGGAGCAGCGATACGATGAGGAACAGGCAGTCATTGACCGCAATACAAGGAAGCTGCTAAGGCAGCAGGAGGACGAACAGAGGATGCGACAGCTTCCATCGCAGTCACAGAACCGGTATAAAGAGCATGAAATCAGAATAGGAGCCACGTTCTTTGACGATTCTGCATCCGGAAGAAAGAACTTCGAGCTTAGGAAGAATGACCGTGATTATAAAGTCGGAGATATGCTTGTCTTGCAGGAGTATAAGGACGGTACTTATACAGGCAGAACGTGCCGCAAGCGAATCACATATATGCTTGAAGATTATACAGGATTAGAAGAAGGCTATTGTATCTTAGGATGCGAGCTTGTGGATGTGAACAATAATATGGACAACAGAACACCTGGAGAGGAGGTTTGACCATGCAGGAAGTCAATATATACATTTGGAATGATATCAAGAGTCCCGGAAAGAAGAATGCAGGCACATACATTTACATTGTCGAGATGGCAAATACCAGGATTAAAGGAAGCATAAAAGGCATTAAGACTGTGCCGGATGTGACAGCACATCAGCTTGAACTTATGTCGCTTATCGAAGCTTTGAAGCGCTTTAACAAAAAGTGTATTCTCAATATCTACACAGCCAGCTCATACCTGCTTGGGGCAATAAACAATGAATGGGTATACGGCTGGAAGGATAATGGCTGGAAAACCTCTTCCGGAAAAGAAGTGGCGCACAGACAGGAATGGGAAGAACTGCTGTCATGCCTTGAAGGACATATGATACACGTCTGTGAGCTGACAGCACAGCAGCGTTTAATGCTGGAGACAGAGATGTACAGAGGAAATAGAAAAGTGATATAACAGCTTGACAGTACAGGAGGAATGACGATGGTAAGAACATCCAAGGAGCAGAAAATATATCTTGAAGGAATAGCATTTGCTTACAGGATAGCAAAGGAGCGTGGGATTGATGAGCTTGAAAAGGAAGTAAAGTTCAGAGGAGCTAATAATTGTGTCCTGAATGTCAGTTACAACGACCTTGTGGCTGTGACGAGAGGAAGATGCAAAGATGAGCTGATGCAGGTTGCGACAGCGTCAGCAGTGACACTGAGCGAAGCGCTTAAGCTTCCGCCAAGTGTGATGAAGACATATCTGAGAGAGTTTAACAGAAAGGTTGTTGAGTACAGAATGAATCCGGAGAGATACGTTGAGGATTGCGAAAGGATACAGAAGAATGTAGGTCTTACAGTGATGAGCAGTGAATTTGTTAAGGAGGATGACTACAATGGAGACAAATGAGATTATTGCAAGGGCTAATGAAGCCGTACAGGAAATTTATGAGAAGATGGGAAGGATTGAGAGCTGTGAAGCGGCTCTCAAAGCTCTTGACGGAGCAGAAGTATATATTGGCAGGGATAAGAATGAGATACTTGACCTTCATGCAGCGCTAAATGATGACCAGATAGCAGACATAATGACTAATATACATACAGTTATTAAGGCTCAGATTGATAAGGCAGCAGATGAGCTGAGTATCATGTGTGGAAAAGATGCCGGGCAGCAGCACGAACCTGAACAGTGTAAGACAGAGCAGAATGAGCCGGAGAATCGTGTGCCGGAGCAGTGCGAGCCGGAGAAGCAAGAGATAGAACAGAATGTTCCTGAGCAAAATAAACCGGAACAGCGCAAGGCAGAGAACAATGAAAATGAAAAACAGCCGGAAAGCGGATGCACAGGTCAGCCGGAAAAGCAGGGTCTTGAATCCTTAACGCTTGAACTGTTTGGAGATAAGTCAGCCAAGAAGCTAAAAGAAAAAGCAGGGAAGCCGAGCAAGAGTACACTTCCGTCTGATGAGGAAGAGAAGCTGTTAAGAAAGCTTTATGTGGATGAGAGCAGAACCGTCAAAGAGATAGCAGACATAATGGGACTTACAAAGTCCAATATATATGACCGCATCAAGAAGTACGGTCTGAGAAACAAGCGCTATGATGGTGAGTGGGACGGATTCGCTTATGAGAGTGCAAAGAGAAATTAGGAAGGTGAGTTAGTGTCAGAATATAACACAGCGCAGACAAGTGGAGGAAGGTGAAGACATGAGGAAAGAAGCATATTGCAGATGGTACGATAAAACGCTAAAGGATGTTGCAGAGCATGAGCAGGAACAGTGTTACATGAATGGAAAGCAGTGCATGGATTGTGACGATCTGATATCTGCTAACATTGGAATTGAGGAAAATGAAGAGGAGCAGGAGAAGGCATATTATGAGCAGTGCTATCGTGATGGATTAATTGCAGGAAGGGAGAATAAGCCGGAATGAATAAAGTAATATTAATGGGCCGCTTAACACGCGACCCGGACATAAGAAGCAGTGCGGGAGAAGAATCCATGCTCATTGCCAGATATACGCTGGCAGTGGACAGGCGCACGAAGCAGAATAACAATGAGCAGACAGCCGACTTCATAAGCTGTGTTGCATTCGGAAAGGGAGCAGAATTTGCCGAGAAGTATCTGCATCAGGGAATGAAGGTGCTTGTGACAGGGCGGATTCAGACCGGAAGCTATACAAACAGGGACGGACATAAGGTTTATACAACGGATGTCTTAGTTGACGAGCAGGAATTCTGCGAGAGCAAAAGCACCGGGAACAGCTCCGGTAACAATGCCGGCAGAGGCTATGGCAGTGCGGCAGCAGGACAGGCAGGAGCAGGACAGTCCGGAGTCAGACAGCCGGCAGGTCCGGATGACGGATTCATGAACCTGCCTATGGGTGTTGAGGATGAAGGTCTGCCTTTTACATAGATAAGCATTGAACAAAAAACTTGTTCCCTGGTATAATTAATATAGTGCAGCCGAATATACATGTCATACCGCATGTGTATTCGGCTTTCGGTGAGAGGAGAGGATATTTTGAATACGAGCAGCAGGCAGGAAGATAATGAAAAGAAAAAGGAATATCTACAGAGGTATGGTAAAGCTAAGAAAGATTTAGAGCGGGAGGAGCTTCTGTACAAGGAAGCAGTGCTGTCCTTTTATCCGTCATGCAGTATAGGTGGAATGGGCGGCATGGGTGGCAGCGCAGGCCATGAAGATAAAGATTTATCAGACAAGATTGTGCATGAGGAGATGATAAAGAAGCGATATCTAAAAAAGCGCTACCAAAAGCTTAAGATATTGACGGAGATAAAGAATGCGATAGAGCGTCTGGATGATCCGGACGAGAAGAACGTGCTTGTGCACAGATATATTCTGTTAAAGAGATGGGATGATATATGCCTTGACCTTGACATAAGCTGGAGACAGATACATAGAATACACTCGCAGGCATTGGAGCACTTTGATATTCCGGTTCAAGCCCGGCAGCAGGATAAAAAGGATTGAAAAAATATGTTAAAAAGTGAAAGATGGCATGGAATGGCACACTCACATGTGCTATTATGATATCATAATATTAGAACCAAGGAGCAGAATCCTTGGTTTTTTTGTTGGAAGGAGGTGCCGGATGGCAAAATTGACACAAAAACAGCAGCGTTTTGTCGAAGAATATCTGATTGACCTGAATGCAACGCAAGCCGCCATCCGTGCAGGCTACTCGGTAAAAACAGCCAATGAGCAGGGAAGTCAGAACTTAGCAAAACTTAGTATCCAGAGTGCCATAGCGGAAGCGATGGCGGAACGCTCTAAGAGGACCGGTGTCAATCAGGACAGAGTTGTTCAGGAGCTTGCCAGGATAGCGTTTGTCAAGACGACAGACATAGTTGATGCGGAAGGCAGGATAAAGGAATCAGCTACAGATGATGACCTTGCATGCATTGAAGTAATCAAGCATGAGAAGTTCACAGGTGAAGCAGGGATAAGCGAGAGATTCGAGATAAGAATATCTTCTAAGCTTAAGGCGCTTGAAATGCTTGGTAAGCATCTTGGAATGTGGGATGACAAGCAGAATGTGAATGTCACGGTGCCTGTTGTCATATCCGGCGAGAATGAGCTGGAAGATTAGGGAGGTGCCTGCCTATAAATAAAAGCATATCATCACAACACATGTTCGGGTATATGAAGTACATCCTTTACCCGGACGAGTATAAGGACCGGAGTGCCAGGAAGAATAAGAGCAGAAAGGTAAGCCTGCCTGAGCTTGTAGGAAAAGGATATGGAACCTTCTGGAGATGGAAAGGCCGTTACAGAGTATGCAAAGGCAGCAGAGCATCTAAGAAGTCGAAGACGACAGCCTTATGGTACATCGTCAATATGATGAAGTATCCGCAGGCGAATACTCTTGTCGTGCGAAAGACCTTCCGCACCTTGAAGGATTCCTGCTTTACAGAGCTTAAGTGGGCGATTCACCGCCTTGGTGTAGATTCCTTTTGGGACATAAAGGAAAGTCCGCTTGAAATGACGTATAAGCCGACAGGTCAGAAGATATACTTCCGTGGACTGGATGACCCATTAAAGGTTACATCAATAACGGTTGATATAGGTGTACTGTGTTGGATGTGGTGCGAGGAAGCCTATGAGATAAGCTCCGAAGATGACTTTAATATGCTTGACGAGTCCATCAGAGGAGCGGTCCCGGACGGCTCAGGTCTGTTCAAGCAGATAACGCTTACCTTGAATCCATGGAATGAGCATCACTGGATAAAGAAGAGGTTCTTCGATAATCCGGATGATGAGACTCTTGCCATGACCACGAACTATACCTGTAATGAATGGCTTGACGCAGCGGATTTGAAAGTATTCGAGACTATGAAGAAGCAGAATCCGAGGCGCTACAAGGTTGCAGGTTGTGGCGATTGGGGTATCGTAGACGGTCTTGTCTATGAGAACTGGGAAGAGAAAGCGTTCAGCATAGATGAAGTGCGTGCCATTCCGGGAGTGACAACGGCATTTGGTCTTGACTTCGGTTACACAAATGATCCGAGTGCTCTCTTCTGTGGCTTCATAGACCAGAGCAGTAAAACAATATGGGTATTCGATGAGATGTACAGTCCGGGGATGAGCAATGAGGCGATAGCTTCAAAGATAAAGCAGCTTGGATATGCCAAGGAGAAGATAATTGCGGATTCATCGGAGCCAAAGAGCATAGACCGCCTGCGTGAGCTTGGTCTGAAAGGAATCAGGAAAGCAAGGAAGGGCAAAGACAGTATTAACAATGGAATTGACTTCATACAGGACTATCACATAATTGTGCATCCTAAATGTGTCAATTTTATCACGGAGATAAGCAACTACCAGTGGGATTCCGACAGGAGAACCGGTAAAAAGCTTAATATTCCGATAGATGATTTCAACCATCTCATGGATGCCATGAGATACGCACTTGAGGATATCTCAAAGGGCGATACATTCAGTTTTGATTAAAGGGGGTGGGCTGTTGCAGCCGGAACTATATAATGTGCAGATAATGAATAATGAATTGCGTGTGCTTGAGACGGAGATAGAGGCATGGATAAGCTCCCCTTGGAGAATGATGCAGCTTAAAGGCTCCTTGTATTACAACAATGAGCATGACATCATTAAGCGTAAGAGAATGGCAATCGGTGAGAACGGTGAGCTTATGGAGATAACCAATCTTCCGAACAACCGCATAATCGATAACCAGTATGCCAAGATGGTGAACCAGAAAGCCAACTATCTGTTCGGCAAGCCTTTTACACTGGATGGAAGCAATAATACATACATAGAGCTTCTAAAGGACGTGTTTGACAGGAAATTCATGAAGACAATCAAGTCGGCAGCCAAGGCAGCGTATAATGGAGGCATTGCCTGGCTGTATCCGTATTATGACGATAGCGGGAAGCTTACGTTCAGGAGGTTTCCGGCACATGAGATAAGACCGTACTGGAAGGATGAGGCACACATGGAGTTAAAAAAGGCTGTCCGTGTGTATCCTCAGATAATAAGCGAAGGAACGAGCAGGAAGCTTATTGAGAAAGCAGAAATCTATGATACGGACGGAGTGCATCTGTTCATCCTTAACGGGGGGCGGCTCATACCTGAGATGGACGAACCTGTTCCTTATGTGTGGACTCCACAGGGACAGAGCTTTAACTGGGAGCGTATACCGCTTATACCAATTAAGCCGAATGAGGAAGAAATACCGCTTATCAAGAAAGTAAAGTCTTTACAGGATGGCATAAATGTCATGCTGTCGGATTTTGCCAACAATATGCAGGAGGATAAGAGAAATACCATCCTTGTCATCAAGAACTATGACGGTACGAACTTAGGAGAGTTCCGCCGGAACCTTGCTGTATACGGTGCAGTCAAGATAAGGAGTGACAGCACTGCCCAGGGAGGTGTTGAGACTCTTGAGATAAGCGTAAATGCTGACAACTATAAAGCGATAGTTGAGATATTCAAAAAGGCACTGATTGAGAATGCTATGGGCTTCGATGCGAAGGATGACAGGCTGTCAGGAAATCCGAATCAGATGAACATCCAGTCAATGTATTCTGACATTGATACGGATGCCAGCGATATGGAGACGGAGGTTCAGGCAGCATTCGATAATATCTTCTGGTTTGTCAACTGCCACTTGGAAAACACAGGACATGGCAGCTTTGATGGACAGGAGAAGAATGTTGATGTTGTATTTAACAGAGACATGCTCATGAACGAAGCAGATATAATTAACAACTGCCGCAATTCACAGGGTATTATCTCAGATGAGACGATTGTAGCAATGCACCCATGGGTAAAAGACCCGCAGGAGGAGCAGGAGCGGCTTGCTAGGCAGAAGGAACAGTCATCAGATATGGAATATGGTCCGTTCGGGCAGCAGGATGACGCATCAGGGCAGCAGGGCGGCCAAGAACAGTAAAATGTACATGAAAGACAGGATGGTGAGCAGTAATGTCCCAAAAGCGTGACAGCGAATATTGGAAAAAGCGCTTTGAGGAGCTTGAGCGTGCGCAGCATGACAAAGCCAGAGTGTGCTATGAGGACGTTGAGAAAATGTACCGCCGTGCACAGAATGAGATTGAGAAAGAGATAGCAAAGTGGCATTGCCGTTTTGCAAGGAATAATATGATATCCCTTGCAGATGCCAGACAGATGCTTACAGGAAGAGAGTTAGAGGAGCTTCGCTGGGATATTAACGAATACATAGTACATGGCGAAGAGAACGCTGTGAGCGGTGCGTGGATAAAGCAGCTTGAAAATGCATCGGCACGTTACCATGTGTCAAGGCTTGAAGCGCTTAAGCTTCAGACGCAGCAGCAGATGGAAGTCCTGTTCGGGAATCAGCTTGACAGAATAGACACTGCCATGAAGGACATCTACACATCAGGATATTATAAGACAGCGTTCGAGCTTCAGAAGGGTATCGGTGTTGGATGGGACTTCGCATCGCTTGACAATAAGACAATATCCAAAGTGATAAGTAAGCCGTGGGCGGTAGATGGGAAGAACTTCTCAGAGCGAATATGGAATAACCGCAGCAGGCTCATAGATGAGATGCACAAGACGCTGACGCAGAATATAATGCTGGGTCAGGACCCACAAAAAGCGATAAAAGCAATATCAGAAAGAATGAAGGTTTCTAAGGTCAATGCCGGAAGGCTGGTAATGACCGAGGAGGCCTTTTTTAGTTCCGCTGCACAGAAGGAGTGCTTTGCCGAGCTTGGAGTTGAGCAGTTCGAAATCGTGGCTACGCTTGACTCGCACACATCGCAGTTGTGCCGGGACATGGACGGAAAGCACTTCCCAATGTCGGAATATAAAATTGGTGTCACAGCACCGCCGTTCCATGTCAACTGCCGAAGCACAACATGCCCATACTTCGATGACGAGTTCGCAGACCTTGGAGAAAGAGCAGCCAGAGGCGCAGACGGCAAGACATACTTCGTGCCGGCGAATATGACGTATAGGGAGTGGGAGGCGCAGTTCGTCAATGGTGAAACCGAAGCAGAGAAGAAGTACGGCGCAGTCATAAAAGGCAACGAGAAAAACAATTCGGACAGTGAGCAGTTTGACAGGTATAGGAATGTTCTTGGAAAAAATAATGTGCCTGAAACACTGGAAGATTTCCAGAAGATGAAGTATAATGAACCTGACACATGGAAGCAGATGAAACATGATTACCGTATTGTGAATTCTTATGAGGACAATTCGGGGCATATGGATGCGAAGAAGATATTAGAATTGGATGCGTTTGCGTTCAATACTAAGACGCAGCATTTCACAGGGGATGCTAAGAGGCGAGGCAATATAGCCGTTATGGAGTTGGACGGTGAAGTTAAGATTGCTAATAGCCAGTTAAATGATATCAGTGAACCTGCATATATTAATTTCAAAGGTGATAAGCAGCAACTTGTTTTTCAAAAGGACAATCTGGAATTTTCTGTTATAAAAGTGGGAAGCCATTTGAGAGATATGGATAGTGAAGAGAAGTTATTCGAGTATGCGGCTGATATTGCAAAAGATGGCAAGAAGCATACAATACGAATGTTATCGGAAAAGTGCATGTGTGATAGCTGTCTTGGTGTGATGCGACAGTTTAAGGAAAAATATCCGAATGTGGAAGTAAATGTTGTGTCAAATAAGAAGGAGCGAGATACAATAAATCATGGAAAGCCGTGGAAGTATAGGTAATGGAGGTTGATGAATATGAGAGTAGACCCGGAATATGTTTATTCAGAGTATAAAGAGAGGGTGGAAGGTGCATTTCACCTTTTAGGACGTAAGGGGCATGAAACAGCTGATACAATTACTGACTGGATGGCTGATGAAGATGATGAACTGCTTATTGAGGACAGTACTTCATTGGTAATATGGCTTATATCTATTGGTGAATATGAGGTTAGACATAATATTCTAGAGGATAGAGTACTTGCACAGCTCTCACATTACATTCCGGAATTTAATAAAGGTGTATATAACGAGGATTTGACGGAAGAGGAATATGAGCAGGTAAAAGCGGATGTGGAGTATATTCTGTCGAAAGTTAAATTGTATGATAAGGTTGTTCCTGTTGATGAGGAGGAATAATAAAAGATGGAGTGGTGCGAGAGATGGCATATTTGCCAACAGATGAAGAAATGAAAAAGATGAAGGAAGTTGATGAGTAATATGAGTTTACCAATAACAGCTGAAATGAAGCAATTACTGGACAAGGTTGACCCATATCTTAATAAAAATCTTGAGTTACCAGATGATGCTCCAGAGGAAATAAAAGAAATATTAGAAGAGTGTCGCCGCCTAGCTAGGGAGCAGGAAGAATTTGAATTGAATTTATGATGTTGATAAAATTTCACAGGGGATGCTAAGAGGCGAGGCAATATAGCTGTTATGGAGTTGGATGGTGAGATTAAAATCGCTAATAGCCAGCTTAAGAACATTGATAATTCAGCATATGCTAATTTTAAAGGGAATAAGCAGCAGTTAGTTTTCCAAAAGGACAATCCGGAATTCAGGGCTATAGAAGTTGGAAGTCATTTGAGGTATATGGATAGCGAAGCAAAACTATTCGAGTATGCGGCTGATATTGCAAAAGATGGCAAGAAGCATACAATACGAATGTTATCGGAAAAGTGCATGTGTGATAGCTGTCTTGGTGTGATGCGGCAGTTCAAAGAAAAATATCCTAATGTGGAAGTAAATGTTGTGTCAAATAAGAAAGAACGTGATGCAATAAATCATGGAAAACCTTGGGAACATAGAAAGTGAGGACTATTATGAGAGTAGACCCGGAATTGACATATCAAGATTACAAAGATGGAGTTATTGGCGCATTTCATCTTTTAGGACGTAAGGGGCATGAAACAGCCGATACTATTACTGATTGGCTTGCAGATGAAGATGATGATTTGCTCATCCCCAATAGCACATCATTAGCTATATGGATTATCTCTATTGGCGAGTATGAGGTAAGGCATAATATTCTGGAGGACAGAGTTCTTGAACAGCTTTCATATCACATTCCTAGATTTCAGATGGGAAAGTATGTGGATGACTTATCAGAAGAGGAATACGAGCAGGTAAAGGCGGATATTGACTATATTCTATCCAAGGTTGAGCTTATAAAGCTTGAAAACTTGGAGGATGATGAGGAATGAAATTAGGTGAAATGCTATGATGTTGCATATGAGCGAAAAGGAAAGCATTATATATGAGCAATTAAAGGATTATCCGTTTACACACTAAAAAGAAATACCACCACCGTTCAGGCAGGTGGTATTTTTGTATACAGAGATAATGAGGAGGCAGAGATGAGAACACTAATAAAAACACTGAGCGTCACAGATGGTCAGATGAACATGATTAAGGCTGGCAGGCGTGTGCCGTTGGCACAGTTTTCCGGACATGTCAATATATTTGAAGCACAGAGCAACGTAAGCATACTTGGACAGCCGGCGAAGGGTGTAAAAAGGATTTATGCTTCATTCATAATTTGTAATGACATGGACTACAACACTGATGAGGAGATTAACTCCGGCAACGTATATGAAGCTACAGCCACCGTTCAGGGCGAGCATGAGCGTGAGAAGCTTCTGTTTGCCGGACTTAGGTTTGATGATTCGGACCCGGTTGCGGGGAGCATTACATTTGAGATAACGGACTTGGAGCTTATAAGAAAGCTGCTGACAATGTGATATGGCACTCTCATAGCCATAGAGAGCCATTTTTTGATATAAGACATATAAATCTATTACAAGATAACAAAACACTGTATATGACCTCACAGCGAGGTCATGCGGTGCTTTTTTATTGCCGTCAAACGGTATTGCGGGCTGTCAAGCGTATAACCGAGCCAGAACCAATCAATCATGTGGGAGCGACCCCGTAAAAAACGTATTTGAAAGGATGGTGTCATTATGACAAGAAAGCAGTTAGAGGATTTAGGACTGAGTAAGGAGCAGATGGACAGCGTTATGAAGATTAACGGCGAGGACATCGAGAATGCCAAGGGAGCGGCAGCAGGAGACAGCACAGCGTTGAGTGCAAGGATTGCCGAGCTTGAGAAGGCAGGAACGGATGCGGCAGCAGCTCATGAGAATGAGATAGCACAGCTAAAGATTGGCTTTGCTATCGATCAGGCGCTTGGTTTAGCAAAAGCTAAGAATATCAAGGCGGTTAAGGCACTGCTTGACACGGACAGCCTGAAGCTTGATAAGGATGGCACAGTCAAGGGACTTACCGAGCAGATTGATAAGCTCATATCCGATAAGGATACAGCGTTCCTGTTCGAGAGTAAGCCGGCGGCGCAGACATTCAGAGGCTTCCAGCCGGGAATAAGTGACGATATCAGACCGGGCGAGAATGTGGATGTCGCTGCTATGAGCTATGACCAGATTGCAGCCTATATGGAGTCCAATCCGGAAACACAATTTTAATTTATTTTAGGAGGTATTTAAGATGGCAAAGTTTGATGCTAAGAGTTTCAATCCACAGGCATTTGGAAAGTATATGTCTGCTATTCCGAATCCTAAGCTTAATAAGCTTAAAGAATCAAGAGCAATCGTTGGCGATGCGAGATTAAGAGAGACATTCAAGAGCAATTCGCAGACAGGCAGTGTATACGCTGTCCTTCCGTACTTCGGGCTTTTATCCGGAGTGCCTCAGAACTATGACGGTGTCAAGAATTTGACACCGGGAACCACTACGACATTTGAGCAGGGTGTATTCACATATGGCAGAATGAACGGATGGACTGAGGCGGACTTCTCCTATGATGTCACAGGCGGTGTTGATTTCATGGCAAATGTGAGAAGCCAGGTCAACACATACTGGGATGAGGTAGATCAGGACACAATCCTTGCAATATTGAAGGGTATATTCGGCATGAGTGCGACAGGCAAGGGAACCGTAAAGGCTGCCAATGCGGAATTTGTCACAGCGCATACACATGATATAAGCCAGCCGTCCACTGACGCGGCGACAACTCCTTCAATGTGCATGGATGCGACTACACTCAATACAGCGATTCAGAAGGCATGCGGCGACAATAAGTCGAAGTTCAGCCTTGTATACTGCCATAGTGCGGTTGCAACCAATCTTGAGAATTTACAGCTTCTCACATACTTAAAGTATACGGATGCACAGGGCATACAGCGTGATTTGCAGATGGCATCATGGAATGGAAGAATTGTCGTGATTGACGATTCCATGCCTGTTGAAGTTAAGAAGATAGGAGAGACTGCCGGGACGGTATCCTTATACACAACCTACATTCTTGGTGAGGGTGCGATTGGCTTCGAGGATGTCGGAGCAAAGGTGCCTTATGAGATGGTAAGGGATGCGAAGCTTCATGGCGGCGAAGATACGCTTATATCCAGAAAGCGCCATGCGGTGAGTGTAGCCGGAATATCCTACCTTAAGGCAAATCAGGCTACCAACAGCCCAACGGATGAAGAGCTTGCGGATGGTCTTAACTGGTCACTTGTAAATGATGAGGACAAGACTATAGCTCACAAGGCTGTGCCGATAGCGAGAATCATTTCAAGAGGTTAATCATTGTGAAAGGATGGGTGTTATGTTCGATCTGGAATTTGTCAAGAAAAGGCTTAACACCTTTGGAATCAAGGTGGAAGATGAGGATGAGCTTTTGCTTAACTTCTGCATTGACAAAGTAGAATACACTATCAGGAATGAGACTAACCAGCCGGAAGTCCCGGAAGGGCTCTGGCATATAGCAGCGGATATGGTTGTTGGTGAGTTCATTATGGCTAAAAAGGCATTTGCTCCGGATAAGCTTGACTGGATTGACGTAGGATATGCGATAAAGCAGATTCAGACAGGAGATACGAACACTGTGTTCGCTACAGGCGAAGGCTCGCTGACACCGGAGCAGAGGCTTAACAGCTTTATTGACTATCTTTTAAGCTATGGGAAGGGCGAGCTTAGTTCGTACAGGCGTATAAAATGGTGAAAGCTATGGATGCGGCATACAAAGCGGCAAGGAAGGCGATGGAGGACACTTACAGCGGTGTCCTCACAGTGACCGAGCGCCGCAAAGTGAGAAATGAACAGACGAAGCTTACGAGCGTTGAGGATGTGGTTGTCCTTTTAAATCAGCCTTGTAAGCTTTCGTTTGAGTCGGTTGCTCCGGTGCAACAGTCTGAGACGGCAGCTGCAGTGAGCCAGACTGTCAAGCTCTTTCTGGCTCCTGATGTGATGATAAGTCCGGGCTCTAAGCTGACTGTCATGCAGAACGGAGTAACCGGGGATTACACACGAAGCGGTGTCGCAGCGGTATATCCTACGCATCAGGAGATAATGCTTGAATTGTTTGAGAGGTGGTCATAATGGCATCAATGGGAAGCTTTAATGCGGATGACATGAACAGGTTAAGGTCAGAGCTTGAGAAAATGGAGGAAAACATAGACAAGTTCCTTGAATCGTGTGCCAGAGAGCTTGCGGCAAGGCTGCTTGCAATGGTCATCAAGAGGACACCTGTTGGCGATTATTCGGGTGATGCTTATGAGTGCGCATCCGGTAAGAGCCATAAAGGCAATAAAGTAAAAGGCAAAGTCGGAGGTACGCTGCGCCGTGGCTGGACTAATGGAAACCGCATATCTGCAAAGGGATATGCGGACACTGTTAATGTCAATCATTATGGCGATACTTACGTCATTGATATCATCAATCCTGTGGAATATGCAAGCTATGTCGAATATGGCCACAGAAAGCCCAATAACAAGGGCTGGGTGCGAGGTCATTTCATGATGACCATATCTGAGCAGAAGCTGAAGGAGGCACAGCCACAGATCCTTGAACGCAGGATAAGACGGTATATGGAGGAGATGAATGGCAGACTCAATAATTGACGCAGTGAGCATGGCGCTTAATGGTGAGTTCGGGGATGAATATGAGATATATGGCGAAGAGATTGAGCAGGGACTTAGGGAGCCTTGCTTTTTTATTACCGTTATCAGCTCATCTGTCAGGGCTTATCCGGGGAACAGATATCTTAAGCGCAATGAGCTGTGCATTCAGTATTTTCCGCAGTCGGATGCTAAGAACAGGGAATGTCTTGAAGCGGCGGACAGGATGGAACAGTGCCTTGAATGCATTCCGTTTGGTGATGGTCTTATAAGAGGTACTGACATGAACCATGAGATGCACGACATGGTTATGAGCTTTTTCGTAAATTACAATATGTTCGTGGCATGTATTGAGGATGAGGGACATATGGAGTCCTTCGTATCGGACATGTCAGTTAAGGAGGTGGAATGATGGAAGCGGCAAGAAATGTTAAGAAAAAAGACGTGCAGCCGGAGAGCGCACAGCCTGACAAGACTCTAAGTGCCGGGAAAGAGGATACGAAAGCACCTGGCAGGTTCTTAAAGGAACAGCTCGCTAAATCGGCAAGATATGTCGGCAGGAGGGACCTTGTTGAAGCACTGCTTGACAGTGGCAGAAGCTATACGATTGAGGAAGTGGAAAATATTATTGCAGAATATCTGCATGGAAAGGAAAGGTAGGAAAGATGGCATTAGGTGGAGGAACATTTACATCACAGAATAAGAAGCTTCCCGGCACGTATATCAACTTTGTGTCGGCGGCTTCGGCATCAGCGGCGCTGTCAGACAGAGGAGTTGCGACCATGCCGCTTGAGCTTGACTGGGGCACTGAAGGAAAAGTGTTCGAGGTGACAAGCGAGGATTACAGTAAGAACAGCCAGAAGATATTCGGGTATACGGCTGACAATGCGAAGATGCAGGGGCTTAATGATCTTTTTATCGGAGCAAATAAACTGTATGCATACAGGCTTAACACAGGAGGCGTTAAGGCATCTAACGAGTATGCACAGGCTCTTTATTCAGGTGTGAGAGGAAACGATATCCGTATTGTGATTCAGGAGAACGCAGACAGCGAAGATATGTATGATGTCATGACGTATCTTGGCACAGAGAAGGTTGATGAACAGACAGTCAGCAATGCAGCAGAGCTTACAGCTAATGATTATGTGACATTCAAGGAAAAAGAGCTTTCTGTTACTGCCGGTGTACCGCTTGCCGGAGGAACTAACGGAACCGTTGACGGTGCGTCACATCAGGCATACATAAATAAGATTGAGCCTTATTCGTTCAATACAATGGGTGTTGTGACATCGGATGACAGCACTAAGAGACTGTATGCTGCTTTTGTAAAGAGGATGCGTGAGGAGGTCGGCGTGAAGTTCCAGCTTGTGCTTCACAATTATTCAGCCGATTACATGGGCGTCATCAATGTGAAAAACAAGGTCACTGATGAAGGCTGGGCGGAAGGTTCGCTTGTGTATTGGGTGACAGGTGCACAGTCAGGCTGTGCCGTGAATAAATCATGCCAGAATAAGAGATATGACGGAGCATTTATCGTCGATACGGATTATACGCAGAACGATTTAAAGACGGCGATTGCTGATGGTGAGTTCGTTCTTCACAATGTGAGCGGCGACGTGAGAGTGCTTGAGGATATCAATTCGATGGTGTCTGTATCAGACACACAGGGAGATGTGTTCAAGGATAATCAGACAGTGCGTGTCATTGACCAGATAGGCAATGATGATGCAGTGCTCTTTAATACAAAATACCTTGGAGTTGTGCCTAATAATGCGTCAGGAAGAGTGTCCTTGTGGGCTGATCTTGTCAAGATAAGGCAGCAGCTTTTAGAGCTTGGAGCCATAGAGAATTTCACGGACACGGATGTGACGGTCGAGCAGGGCGACAACAGAAAGTCGGTAGTCGTTACAGGCTCCATTCAGGTTGTCAATGCAATGTCTAAGGTATATATGACCATAACGGTGGCATAGGAAGGAGAAAGATATGGGAAAGAACAATGTTACCATGCGTGCTAAGGATACCATCGCAGCAGCTCTGGGTGAGTGCTTCGTGACGATAGGTGACAGGCGCTATAATCTGATGCAGGCGATTAAAGTCGAAGCTAAGTTCGAGAAGAATAAGTCGGAGGTTCCGATTCTTGGCAGACCGGGAAAAGGTAATAAGACTACCGGCTGGAAGGGTACAGGCTCATGTACCCTGCATTACAATACGAGCATATTCCGCCAACTTATGCTTGACTATAAAGACACCGGTGAGGATGTGTACTTTGATATGCAGATTACCAACGAGGACCCTACAAGTGATGTGGGACGTCAGACAATAATCCTTAAGGACTGTAATGTCAACGGCGGAATCCTTGCCAAGTTCGATGCGGATGCGGAATATCTTAATGAGGATGTGGATTTCACATTCGAGGATTTCTCAATGCCGGAATCCTTCAAGAACCTTACAGGTTTTTTGACAAATTAATATAAATTATCAGAAGGGAGAAAATGAAATGTCAAAATTCAGTATTTTTATGAAAGCCAACAAGAAGGTAAGAAAGAATGAGAAGTATGCGCCTACAGCGTCACTTACGGATGAGGACGGCAGTCCGGTATTATTCGAGTTCAGGCATATAACATCGAAGGAGAATGAGGAGCTTAGAGATTCATGTACATATGATGTCGCAGTGACAGGAAGACCGGATGTGTTCAGACCGAGACTGAACATGAAGAAGTATCTTGCGAAGATGGTTGTAAGCTCCGTTGTGTATCCTGACCTCTATGACAGGGAGCTTCAGGACAGCTATGGTGTCATGACACCGGAGGAGCTTCTGTTTGCCATGGTGGATGACCCCGGAGAGTATCAGGACCTCTGCGTGTGGATTCAGCAGTTCCAGGGCTTTGGAAAGTCTCTTGAGGAGAAGGTTGACGAAGCAAAAAACTGATAGAGGAGGGCGATGCGGAGTCTAACTACGCATATTACGCCCTCCATAAGCTGCATATTCGTCCGTCAGAGTTCGCAGGCATGGATGAGCAGGAGAAAGCATTTGTGATAGGTGCTATAGACATCAAGATTGAAAAAGATAAAAAAGAGCGCAAAAAAGCGGAATCGCAGGCACGCAGCCATTAGTGAAGGGAGGACAATATGGCTATTCAGACAGCAATAGAGCTACAGGACCATTTTTCAAGCGTCCTGTATGGAATCATGGATTCGGTGAATCTAACTATTAATGCGATGGCTGATATGCAGTCCTCCATGAGCGCTGATATTGATACGTCAGGCTTTGACAGTGCAAGGGCGGCTATAGCACAGGCGGCAGCGACATTGGCGCAGTATAATAGTACCGCTTCCCAGACGCAGCCGGCAGCAGTACAGACTACGGTATCACAGGCACAGCCACAGTGGCAGTCAGGTATGTTCGATGTGTTCACAACAAGCGGTTATGACAGGTTCGCACAGGAAGTAAGCAGTGCCAATACAATGCTTGAACAGCTTAGCAATACGCAGAACAGCATAGCAAGCGCGGCATACAACACGAATATATTTCCTCCGGAAGCATTTCAGGACCTTAACAGAATGGCAACGAGAGTGGATGCGATAAGAAGTCGTATCCAGCAGATAGAAAATAATCCGATGAATGTCGCAAGTGCAACAGCCAATGCTGAGCTTGAACATCTTAGAATGCAGTTATCGGCTGCTCTTGCATCGCAGAATGAGTTAAACGATGCGATGCACAATATGGATGTGTCGGCGGCAAATGATGCTTATCTGCACCTTAACCAGATTGTAAGCAGTACGGAGCAGTACTTAAGAGACAATGTTGATGAGCAGGGGAACTTTAACAACGCAATCAACCAAGGCGCGCATGGGGCTGATGGACTGCTTGATAAGATTAAGGGCTTTGCGGCGGCATATCTTGGGATAAGAGGCATCGGTAATGTGGTTAATATCTCCGATAATCTTGTTCAGACAACGGCACGCCTTAGTATGATGAATGACGGATTGCAGTCTACAGATGAGCTTGTGAACATGGTATATGCAGCAGCGCAGAATGCGAGAGGTTCGTTTTCGGACATGGCTGATGTTGTGGCACGTTTTGGCAATAATGCCGGAAGTGCGTTTAACAGCACAACGGAGATTGTAGCTTTTGCGGGACTTGTGCAGAAGCAGATGACGATAGCGGGAGCATCCACGCAGGAGGCATCCAATGCGATGCTGCAGCTTTCACAGGCGCTTGGCTCCGGAGTGCTTAGAGGTGACGAGCTTAACAGTATATTTGAACAGGCTCCGAACCTTATACAGAACATTGCTTCGTACATCCAGGACAATGAGGAAGTTGCAAGACAGATGGCGAGTGTAATCGGTGTGTCATATGAGGAGCTTTCCACAAATGCTATGGGACATATAAGAGACATTGCTTCCGAGGGTCTTATCTCCGCCGATATTGTAAAAGCAGCGATATTTACGGCATCGGATGAGATTAATTCGGATTTTGATTCAATGCCTATGACGTGGGGACAGGCATGGACTAAGATGCAGAATACAGCGCTCATGGCATTCAGAACCGTGCTTCAGAAAATCAATTCACTGACAAGCGGTGACAGGTTCAATATGATACTTGACAAAGTCACGGAAGGCATGCAGGTTCTTGCAAATATGGCTGTCGGTGTGTTCGATATGCTGACAGCCGGTGCAGAGTTCGTGATTGACAGCTGGTCTGCGATAAGCCCTGTCATATATGCCATTGTTGGAGCGCTTGGTGTGTATGCGGCATATCTTGGTGTTGTGAGAGTGGCGGAGCTTATAGGAAGAGCCGCTAAAGTAGTGATGTGTGTAGCATCATATGCGTATGCGGCTGCTACAAGGACGGCAGCCTCCGGAACGGCTCAGGCGACAGCGGCACAGCTTGGATTTAATACAGCGCTGCTGTCATGTCCTATAACATGGATAGTGGTAGGTCTGCTTGCAGTGGTGGCTGTTATCTATGCGATATGTACGGCAGTCGCTAAGGCTACAGGTATAGCGGCATCAGGCTTTGGAGTTATAACCGGAGGACTTAATGTTGTCATACAGTTTTTGTGGAACCTTTTAAAGACTGCCGGTAATGTGCTTCTAGGAATAGGAAACGGTCTGAATGCTGTTGGAAGCAACATAATTACGGCATTTAAAAATGTTATTGGTAATGTAAAATCCTGGCTTTATGGTCTGCTATCCGATGCGATAACGGTTGTCGAAGGAATATGTGCTGCGCTTAACAAGCTGCCGTTTGTAAGCTTTGATTATTCAGGAATTTCAAATGCGGCGGATGATTATGCAGCCAAAGCAGCGGAAGCGAAAGGGTATTCAGGTGAGTACAAGTCTGTCAGCGATGCGTTTGGTGAAGGCTTTACAGCATTTGACGCATTTGAAAAGGGCTGGATGTCGGATGCATATAATTCAGGTGCGGCATGGGGTGACGGCATAGCCGATAAGATTGAGGACTTTAGTATAGCGGATATCTTCGGCAAGATGGAGCTTCCGGATGAGAACCAGTATGCTGATGTGTTCTCCGATGCGATAGCAGGCGGTATCGGTGACGGAGTGGTGAGCATAGCAGATGATACCAAGGATATAAAGGATTCGCTTGATATCACTCAGGAGAACTTAAAGTATCTTAGGGATATAGCTGAGCAGGAGACTGTCAACAGGTTCACTACAGCACAGATACATATTGATATGTCAGGAATGAAGAACACAGTAAATAATGGCGGTGACATTGACGGATTCGTGACGCAGCTTACGGATGCTGTCAATGAGGCGGCAGAGATTATGGCAGAGGGGGTGCATGAGTAATGGCATATGATGTATATCTTGGAGATTGTCTTCTTCCGGTGCCGCCGGAGAAGATAACAACCAAGATTAATGGTGGCAATAAGACGGTTACGCTTATCAATGAAGGAGAGATTAATATTCTTAAAAAAGCCGGGCTTACGGATATTGACTTTGAAGTTGAGATTCCGCAGGTTAAGTATCCTTACGCAGTCTATAAGGACGGCTTTAAGGATGCAGGGTATTTCTTTGACGTATTTGAAAACCTTAAGAACAGTCTTAAACCGTTCCAGTTCATTGTGTGCCGCCGGACACCTTCGGGGAAAAAGCTGATAAACACCAACATCAAAGTGTCTCTTGAAGATTATAAGATTACGGAGGCTGCCAAGAATGGATTCGATTTTGGAGTGCAGTTAAAGCTTAAGCAGTATAGAGACTATGGGACGAAGCTCATCAATATTCAACTAGCATCCGGTAAGCCGAGTGCGAGTATAGAGCCGGCACGCGAGACAGATAATGCACCTGTGCCAGCATCAGCTACGAGCTACACGGTAAAGAGTGGAGACTGCCTTTGTGCCATTGCAAGACAGTTCTATGGGAATGAGTCAAAGTACGTTGATATCTACAATGCCAACAAGGATATCATAGGCGGCAATCCCGGTCTTATCTATCCAGGGCAGACACTTACTATTCCGGCAGTATAGGAGGGTGTATATGGAAGTGGAATTGTTGATAGGCAATGACACCGGAACGAAGGTGTATCAGCCTGTAGTTGAGGAAGGCATTGAGTGGTCAACGGAAAGGAAGGACGCACCCGGAAAGCTGGTATTCAAGGTTGTGAAGGATGACATTCTTGATTTTTCGGAAGGAAGTGCAGTCAGATTGAGAGTGGATGGAGACAATGTCTTCTATGGATTCGTATTCAAGCAGCAGCGTGACAGGGATAAGCTCATAACAGTCACAGCCTATGATCAGCTTAGATATCTTAAGAATAAGGACACCAGGGTATACGAGAATATGACGGCATCGGATTTTGTAAAGAGTATTGCCGATGATTATTCTCTCAATCCCGGTGTTTTTGATGATACGGGTTATGTGATTGAGTCGAGAGTTGAGGAAAACACGTCGCTGTTCGAGATGATAGCGAATGCACTTGATATGACACTTTTAAATACAGGAAGAATGTATGTCCTTTTTGATGATTTTGGAAGGCTGACATTGAGAAGCCTTGAGTCAATGTATGTGGGTGAATCAGGTGCGTATCTTATGGTGGATGAAGTGACAGGTGAGAACTATGAGTACACTTCATCAATAGATGATTCCACATACAATAAGATTAAGCTGACATATGACAATGAGGATACCGGCTTTCGTGAGGTGTATATTGCGCAGGACAGCTCTAATATAAACAGATGGGGCATCCTGCAATATTTTGACACATTGCAGGAGGGTGAGAATGGCCAGGCAAAGGCGGATGCACTCTTATCGCTCTACAATAAAAAGACACGAAGTTTAAGAATCACGAATGCGCTTGGTGACAACAGAGTGAGAGCGGGTTCAATGATTGTTGTAAATCTTGACTTAGGCGATGTTAAGTTAAAGAACTTTATGTTGGTCGAAAAGTGTAAGCATACTTATAAGGAGAGTGAGCATTGGATGGATTTGACATTGAGAGGAGGTGAGTTCATTGCCTGATGCTATGGGACTTATGACAGCCATAAAAAAGGGAGCACTTGAAGCTGTAGAGGCATCAAAGCCGGTGAATGTGTATTTTGGTGAAGTTATATCCGTTTCTCCTCTTAAGGTTAATGTCGAGCAGAGGATGGTATTAGGAAGCAGGCAGCTGATTCTTACGAGGCAGGTCACGGATTACAGCGTTGATGTGGATGTTGACTGGGATGTGCTAAGTGACGATGGCACTTCACAGACAATTAAAGGCACGAAGAAAATGACAGTGCATAATGCACTCAAAGTGGGTGACAGCGTGGTTATCGCAAGGCAGCAGTGTGGACAGAAGTTCATCATAATTGACAGGGTAGGTGTAAGCGTATGATTCCGGCGACAGGAGGATTTTTAGAGCAGGATTTTGATGTAAGTGAACGGCCTGACATGACATATAGAATGATTATTCAGGATGAAGAAGTGAGCGGCTTTGCGGATGGAATAGAAGCGGTGAAGCAGTCGGTGTTCCGGATGCTGAACACGGAGAGGTACAAGTATGTCATATATCCGTGGTGGTATGGGATAGAGACAATGGACCTGTATGGTGAGCCGGTGACTTATGTATGTCCGGAGCTTGAAAGAAGAGTGCGTGAGGCACTTGCGGTTGATGCAAGAGTGCTTGATGTGACGGATTTTGAATATGATTTTGGGACTAAGGGAGTGGTGCATGCGTCATTTACAGTCAGGACGGTGTACGGAGAGATAAGAGCGGACAAGGAGGTGAAAATATAATGTACGAAGAACAGACACATGGCAATATACTCCGGAGGATGTTAAACAGAGTTTCGGATAAGCTTGATAAGCGTCCAAGTTCATTGATATATGATGCTCACAGTGCAACGGCGATAGAGCTTCAGAACCTATATATTGAGCTTGAATATCTTATAAAGAATTCATATGGGGACACGGCTGCAAGAGAGTATCTGATTATGCTTGCCAAGGACAGAGGCCTGTCACCTGAGCCGGCGACCAAAGCGGTCTTAAAGGGTGCATTTACTCCGGAGAACATCGATGTAACCGGCAGGAGATTTAACATAGGGGATATGAATTATGTTGTTTTAGAAAGTATTTCATCCGGAACATATAAAGTGCAGTGTGAGACAGCCGGGACGGATGGCAACAGGTATCTTTCCAACATGGTTCCGATTGAATATATTCCGGGACTTAAGACAGCGGAGCTTACGCAGCTTCTTGTGCCGGGTGAGGATGAGGAGGACACGGAAAGCTTCAGGAAGAGATATTTTGACAGCTTCAATGAACAGTCATTTGGAGGAAATCAGGCGGATTATATAGCCAAAGTGAAGGCGATAGACGGTGTTGGTGCCGTCAAGGTTGAACGTGTGTGGAATGCGGATATAAGCCCTTCAAAGATGATACCTTCGGAAGCGGTACAGGCGTGGTATGACAGCTTCATTGCCACGGAAGGCTTGAATCAGGAAGTGAAAGACTGGCTGAGCGTGGTATACAATGCTGCATCTGATAAAAAGCTCACGGTAGGAGGCACTGTAAGAGTAGTGATAGTCGATTCGGATGATTATGGCAATGCAAGTGATACTCTTGTAGAGAATGTACAGGAGATAATCGACCCGGAGCAGAATGCAGGGGAAGGCTATGGACTTGCACCTATAGGGCATGTTGTAAATGTCATGTCTGCGGCAGCAGTAAATATCAACGTAGAGACAAAGCTGACTTTTGATTCCGGTTATAGCTTTGGAAGCTTAAAAAGCCGTATTGAAAATGCCATAGAGGAGTATCTTCTTGAACTAAGGCAGGCATGGGCTGAATCTTCGTCGCTGATAGTGAGAGTCAGTCAGGTTGAAGCAAGTATACTTGCCATTAAGGGTATAACGGATATATCGTCAACGCTGCTCAATGGCAGTGCTGATAATGTAAGCCTTGGAAGCTTTGAAGTTCCGGTATTAGGAGGTGTGACGGATGCGGCAGGTTAATCTTACACAGTATCTGCCGCCGTTTATGCAGTCCTTCAGACAGCCTGTGGAGGCTCTGAGAGCTGAGAATGAAGAGTTCAATTTATTATGGACAGCGGTGGACAAATTATTTAAGAACCGTTTTATCATGACAGCGGATGAAGATGGAATGGAACATTTTGAGAGCCTGCTTGGGATAACGCCGGGAGCAGAGGACACATTGGAGATAAGAAGGCTGCGTGTGCAGTCAAGATGGTTTAATAAGCTGCCATACACGATAAGAGTTCTGTCAGAGCGGTTGGTGCAGGTGCTAAATGGTGCTTATAATTTTGATATAAGTGCGGATTTTGCTCAGACTTACACACTTAGGCTCACAGTATTCACAACGGATGACAGCGAGAATGAGAACTTGAAATATGTTCTGTCAGAGCTTGTGCCGCTGAATATGTTGATTGAGCTTGCTTATGAGGGAGCTGTCGAAGGGGAAGCGTATTATGGGGCAGTCTTGCAGGACGCAGACATTATTACTATAAAGCAAAGGAGTATGTAACTATGGCATGGACAGGATTGAATCTTACAGTGGATGGACGCAGTGCTCTCAACAGGGCACAGGCTGACAGACATCTTAATTTTAAGTCCATCGTTGTCGGTGATGGTAATCCACCCGGCAATTTTGGCACCATCAAGGAGCTTGTACATCAGTTATTCGAACTTACTGAATTGAAAATTGACATGACAGATGATGGATGTATGCTCACAGCGGATTTGCCGGATGTGGACTATGATTATTACATGAGAGAAATAGGAGTTATTGTGACTACAGAGGACGGTGAAAAGCTGTATGTCTATGATAATTGCGGCAGCGATGCGCAGTATATTGTATCTACCACAGGGGCAGAGAAGACAAAAAAGCGTGTAAGGCTGTCTCTTATGGTGAGCGATGTCGAGAGTATCACTGTATCGCATCCAAGCGTATTGTATGTGTCATATGATGATTTTGATGATGCTGTAGCAGAGCTAAAGCATGGGGATGATACAGTGCTTGAAGATGCAAAGACATACACTGACGGAATGTACCGCCAGGCAACTGCTTATGCTGATAAAAAGGTGGCAGACCTTATAGGTGGTGCTCCTGAATCGCTGGACACACTCAAAGAGGTGGCGGACGCTATAAAAGAGAATGAGTCTGTTATGGATGCACTTGATGCGGCAGTGGGTAAGAAAGCAAACCAGTCAGAGCTTGATACACATGTAGATAACAGCACAATACATATCACCTCACAGGAACGTGAGAAGTGGAACGGCTCAGTATCGAAGACCGGCGATGCGTCAAATACAACGGTGACGTTTACGGAATCTACGCGCGAAAAGCCTAAGTCGGAGGAGAAGCTTTCGACGATTGTGGGAAAAATTGTTAAGTGGCTGGCGGACTTGAAAACAGTCGCGTTTTCAGGGTCATATAATGACTTAACCAATAAACCTGCCAGTCTTGAACCGTATTTCAAGAACAATACATGGTATAGCGTAGGTGATGACTGTTATATTGGAGACCATAATACTGCAGGGCACTTATGCATTAAAGGGAATAATGGGGCACCTGGAATTGCATTGTATACTGATGATGACAAAAAATACGCTGAAGTCATACATTCTGCTAACATCGGTTCTCAGTCAGTTAATTATGCGAATAGTGCTGGTTCTGTAGCATGGGGGGATGTTAGTGGAAGACCTAGCTCATTACCAGCATCAGATGTCTATTCATGGGCAAAGGCTTCTAGTAAACCTTCTTATGTTGCTTCTGAAGTAGGTGCCTTGGAAAAGTTGAGCGATCGCACAAAAGGTATAGGATTTAATATTGATAATAATAATGCGTTATGTATAAAAATTGATAATTCCTTATATGAATTATTGTGGGCTAATAATTATTCATACCATGTACTACCTTTATCTGGTGGAACAATGAAAGGTAATATTTACATGAATGGAAATAAAATATTTTTATATTCTAATACGCAGTGTATTGAGGCAAATGACCAGGATGTAAATATAATTTCCGCTGGTAAGAGTTCAAGTGCAGGATATGTGAATGCTCGTGTTGTATCGGCTTTTCAAGTGAGGAATTTGGATAATTCTGCTTGGAGACCAATTAATGCAATGTCTTTTAACACGCAATCATCTAAGAGATATAAGAAGAACATTACCAACATGTCAGATGAGGACGCCAGAAAATTGCTTAAATATAGGGTTGTGAATTATGATTATATTAATGAAATGGATGGGATAGGCTGTAACGGTCTAATTGCTGAGGAGGTGGCTGAGATTGATGAATATCCTATATATAGAACAGCCGATTGGACGATAGAAGGACTGGATTACAGTAAATTTGTACCAAAATTAATAAAAATGATTCAGATACAGCAGCAGGAGATTGATGAACTTAAGAAGTTGGTACAGAGGTAAAGCATAAAAATACAAGGAAGGGAGTTGAAAAATTATGAAAGGGGATGGTTAAAATATAAATTATTATTTACATCAGAAAGAGGGTGAATAACAGGTTTATTAATTTACATGTAACATTACAAAATAAAAGATGAAAGGAATCAGGAAAATGAAGGAAAATTTTTTAAAGGTCTTAATTACCACGATTGGAAGTGTGCTGTCATCAATGTTAGGAATTCTATATGTTCCTGTGCTCTTAATGGTAGGTTGTAACGTGATTGATTACATAACAGGGCTTATGGCAGCATCGCACAGGGCGGATGGAACAATAAGCTCATACAAGAGCATACGAGGCATAACCAAGAAGGTTGCAATGTGGATTCTTGTTGTTGTGGGCGCAATGATTGACTGCCTTATAAAGTATGCAGTGAGCACATTGGGATATCAGCTTCCGTTCACATTCCTTGTGGCGTGCATCGTTGCAATATGGATAGTGTGTAACGAGCTGATAAGCATATTGGAGAATTTGATTGATGTCGGAATAGCAATTCCGGAATTTTTAATTCCATTGCTAAAAAATATCAAGTCATATGCGGAAGCAAAAGTGGAACTTCCGGGTGCAGAAAATAACGATAACAGGGAGGAAGAAAAATGAGATACACACCAAGATTAACCGCACCGTCAAGGACGGACAAAAGATTCATACATTACCTAAAAGGCGGATACAACACCTGCGTCATGGTTGACAGGCAGTCAGGTTATGTTCTGCCAAACTGCGTAGGCTATGCACAGGGCCGTCTCCTTGAAATCAGGGGTGAGAACAAGGCAGACTGGAAGCTTCCGGCATGCAATGCGGAAGACTGGTCTGATACAGCAAAGACACATGGACTGCAGGTTGGAAATACACCCAAGCTTGGCGCAGTGGTCTGCTGGCGTGCAGGAAGCACGCATAACAGTGCAGACGGAGCAGGGCATGTCGCTGTAGTTGAAGAGATTAAGGCGAATGGAGACATTGTCGTGTCACAGAGTGCTTACGGAGGCAAAGAGTTCTATCTTTCAACATTGACGAAAGCATCAGGATATACATATTCACCTGACAGACAGCTTGTCGGGTTTATCTACTGTGGCATTGAATTTGAGAATGACATGGAAAATGACAGGAAGGAAGAGACTGCATCAGGCATTAAGGTAGGCTTGAAGGTGGAATTAAGAAACGTACATGCTTATTCATCAGAGTCGGCATTGAGTGCTTATGGTACCAGAAGCGGCATATACTACCTGTGGGACGGCACAGTGCGCAATGGACGAGTCAGACTGACCAATTCCATTAATAAAGTCGGAGTGCCGGGGCAGGTGAGCTTCTGGGTGCCACTTAGTGAAATCGGTCTTGATAATGCAGGGAACACTGCCGGTAATACCTCTGCTACACCGTCGGCAGGTACAAAGTACACGCTTAACAACACTCCTGTCTATGGCACCGAAAAGGGTTCGAGCATAGGAAAGCGAAGCGGCGTATATTACACCTGGGACGGCACGGTCCGCAACGGACGCATCCGCATGACAAACAGCCTGGCAAGAGTCGGCATGCCGGGGCAGGTGAGCTTCTGGGTAGAACTTAGCAAGCTTATATAAGTTGCTCCGGTGCAACAGGAATAAATAATCTCCAACATCAATGTTCTAATTCTTCAGTTCCAATATCTGTCAATACTCCCGCTACGCGTCTGTCTTTCATCGAATATCTCTGCGACAGATATCTGAAAGATGCTCCGGCTTCGCCGTCCGGACCGCCATACTGGCTGATGATAAGCTGCGCCAGCTTAGGGTTGGTCTCTTTGATGTGTACAGGAAATTCCAATTTTTTTTCATAAATCCACATTATTTATACGCCTCCATTTCCCAAGGCCACGGCAACTGCTGCCATGTCCAGCAGGTGTCAGAATTGACCTGATAGAATGTGAGCGGGCCATAGAGGCGCTCGTATTCAGCTACATTGTGCTCATATTCCGCCTGGTGCTTATGAAAGGCGGTGAGCGCCTGAGTGCAGTCAGGGTGAGTGTCGAGATACAGCCCGAGGTCAATTATCATAAATTCACATTCGTGAATTTTCCTGAAGAGAGCTTTTTTGTCGTTGCACATTTCGGTCATCTGCATCTGCCTCCTCTCATAAAAGGTTTTAAGAGTGATGGAAAGGCGGTTCCGACCGTGAAGGCTTTGGATTCCTCGAATAATTCCTCAAACACCTGAAACGGTACATACGCCATCGCAACAGGGCAGTATGGTGACGGCATGACACAGGATTGTGCAATACCCTCGGCAGGAGTTGTGTGCGGCTGTATCATGCACATTTTTTCGGAGGTGTTTGGAAACTCATTTTGGGGTGCGGATGCCGCTGCATTGCGGCAGGGTTGTGGGGGGGCTGTATTTCGGCCGCAGCCGTTTGCCTGCCTGTTATGTGCCTGATTTGGACAGGTCATCATAGGCTGGCGTTGACCGGCGCGGTAATTGCCATTATAATAAGCCATATAGGACTCCTCTTGATTTTTCTATAAAATATAATATGAAGGAAGATATTTTTGGTGAAAACAGAGGTAGTATTGACAACTATTTTTGCACGGACGCAGGCAGTGGGATGGTGGCAGGTTATGAATAAGAGGACAGGTATATCGGTACACGGAATGATTGATTTGAGCCATGTGACATGCATTGAGACGCATGACATGGCGGTATGGCATTACAAATGAGGCAGAGGATATATTGTCACGGATAAATTCCGGAATCTTTTATCTGTAGGAGCAGCAGACGATAAATGCTAACTATCAGGTGCAGGTTACGCTTAAATCTTATAAATTAGATATATGTAAAACAAAGGGAGGCATACTATGTTAAGATTATTCAACACACATGAGTTCAGAAGAGTTACCGAGCTTGAGGGAATGTGGGATTTTGTCATGGAGGAAAGTGACAAAAAATACAGAATGATGGTTCCAGGCTGCATAGAGCAGCATCCGGATTTCCTTGACAAGCGAGGGATAGGCTGGTACACGAGGCGGATTGCCGTACCTTACGACACCAATCTGCGGCTGGAGTTTAAGGGGGTTAGCCATACGGCTGATGTGTACCTTGATGGCGTTAAACTGGGGCATCACTACAATGCATTTACACCGTTTTCAGTGATTGCTAAGGATGTTAAGGCGGGTGAGCATGAGCTGCGGGTAAGGGTCGACAACAGATTTACTCAGGAGTCCGCACTTCATGTGCCGAATGACTATTACACTTACGGAGGCATCACAAGACCTGTGGCTATGGAGGAGCTTGGCGATGTGTATATCAAAAATATGCATATTGAGCCTTTTATGACAGAAGACGGCTGGCATGCAGGAATTAAGGTTGTTTTGGTTAATCTTTCCGACAGTGATCAGAATGTGAAGCTTAGCGGAAAGCTGGTATGTGACCTGCTTTATGATGAAAACGGAAAAAGAATCGACAACATGGCGGATGGGACGGAGGCAGCTTATAATCGAAAGACGACTGACCATGATATAAACGGACTCTCGCAGAACATAGCAATGAAGGCGGGAGAAGAGAAAGTCGTTGAGACTGAAGCAGTCTTTGAGGATGTGCTTGCGTGGAGCAGCAAAAAGCCTAATCTTTATCTTATAAAGCTTTTGCTCACAAGAGACGGAAAGCCGGTAGATGACTACATAGACCGCATCGGATTCAGGCAGGTCGAGGTTATCGGCAGGGACATTATTGTGAACGGCGGGAAGATATATATGAAGGGCTTTAACAGGCATGAGGACTATGCGACGGTTGGCTGTGCCCTTCCGCTTCAGTTAATGGTTCAGGATATGGATCTGATGCAGGAGATGAACGCGAATGCCGTTAGAACCTGCCACTACCCTAATGATGAGAGATTTCTTGACCTCTGTGACGAGAGGGGCATGTATGTCTGGGAGGAAAATCATGCGAGAGGCTTTGGTCTTGAGCGCATGCAGAATCCGAACTTTGACAGACAGTGCAGGGACTGCATAGACGAGATGATTGAAAACCACTTTAATCATCCGTCAATAGTAATATGGGGAATTTTGAATGAGTGTGCGAGTGAGACCGAGGAGGGAAGGGAAAAGTATGCCGCCCAGTATGCACAGATACGCTCGCTCGACAGGTCAAGACCGACGACCTCAGCTACCTGCAGGCATCTTACGGATATATGTCTTGATCTGCCGGATGTTGTGTCGTTTAATATGTACTCGGGCTGGTACAAGGACGTACCGATTGATGAGACGAACAGGGCGGAGATTGAATGGATAAGAAAGAGCGGCGGTGAGGGTAAGCCGATTATCGTGAGTGAGTTCGGCGCGGCTGCAATCTATGGCTATCGCGACAGAGCACACTGCAAGTGGAGTGAGGAAAGACAGGCGGATATCATAAGAGATAACCTTGAGGTATATATGAATGACGAAGATATTTGCGGTGTATTTGTATGGCAGTTTGCCGATTGCCGTGTGACGGAAGAAGAATGGTTTGCGACAAGGGCAAGATGCCACAATAACAAGGGTGTTGTGGATGAGTACCGCAGACCTAAGCTGGCATTTGACACTGTTAAGGAAATGTATGCTAAAAGATAGAAAAGAGACGAATAGGCTGTTTCGTCAGGATAACCTGTCTAACCCGGAATTCTGATAATAAATTGTCTATTTGAACGCAGAATAAGCAATCCCCTGCTTCAAGTGTGCAGAGCACTAAGCGGTGGGTAAGGGGGATGCGAACTGCGTTCATGAGCAAGTAGCGAAAGCGGATTGCGGATGTCCGCTTTACAAAATTGGTCGAAATATGTCATATAGTCTTGCCATACTGATACAAAAAGTGGTAAAATGTAACATAATATATTTATTTAGTCTGTAAAAGGAGAAAATTATTACCCTTGAATGATGGGTTGGACTCTTTTGTCAGGTGCTTGGTACAAACCGGGCAGCTGTTTGACAGTCTGGTTATTGTGATGTATGGAGGGAGCAGCATGGAGAATAAGAAATTTGACGGCATTAAGTTGTCGAATAAGACAAGTATGATTGGATACAGCATAATGAATATCATTCTTGTTGTATGTTATCTGATTGAGGTACTTAAAAAAAGCAGGACTATGGGATATTTTGCTGTATTCTGTATTTTTGCACTTGTGCCTTATGCGTTTTGTATGGCGTTATATATGAAAGATAAGGGAACCAAGCTTCTCAAATATGCTATATCGGGCGGATATTTAATCTTTTATCTGTTCATAATTTTTACAACGGTGTCGCCTGTTGCATATGTGTACGCACTGCTCATTGCTGTAATCCTTATATCCTATAATGATATCAAGGTTGCGTCCGCTTTCATGGGAATTGTATCTTTGGGAAATATTATTCAGGTAGCTTATAGCGCGGTATCGGGTCAGTTAGATGCATCGCAGCTTCCGAATGTTGAGATAAGAGTTGCATCAGTTCTTTTATTTACCGGATACCTTTTGATGGCTACATATGTTTCTAAGAAGTCTAAAGACAACCAGTTAAGACAAGTAGAGGAAGAGAAGGAACACAATATTGCTATTACGAGAGAGGTTTTAGACGTTGCACAGAAGATTACGAATGATATCAATACAGTATCACAGAAGGTCGGAATGCTTGAAGATACAGCAGTAAAGACAAAAGATTCTATGAGAGAGGTTGCGGCAGGAACCAATGAGACAGTTAAGTCAATTCAGATTCAGCTTGATAAGACAGAGCAGATTCAAAAGACAATCAACAGTGTGGATGCTTCTTCGGGATTGATAGTTGACAATGTGAATGAGACAAAAACAGAGCTTGATTTATCTAAGAAGAACATGGATGAGCTTGTAAGATGTGTGAAAGTGTCAAATGAAGCTAATGCAAATGTGTCAAAAGAGCTCGGACAGCTGCGCGAACACACAGGAAGAATGCAGTCGATAATAGACCTTATCAACAGTATCGCATCACAGACAAGCCTGCTTGCATTGAATGCAAGTATTGAAGCTGCGAGGGCAGGAGATGCAGGACGCGGTTTTGCGGTAGTAGCATCAGAGATTTCGAATCTTGCTGAGCAGACACAGGGGGCAACCAGTGACATTACAGGACTTATTGAGAGCATATCAAAGGAGCTTAATGATGTAGTGAAGGTTATTGAGGACATGATTAAGGTGTCGCAGAACCAGAATAATGTGGCAGATGAGACTGTAAAGAGCTTTGCACAGATTGCAAGGAAGAATGACAGAGTCTATGATGAAGCAGGAAAGATGAATCAGCTTGTACATGAACTGAATGAGGCTAATCAGGCGATAATCGATGGAATACAGACAATTTCAGGTGCAACTGAGGAAGTTACGGCACATTCGGCTGAGACGCTTAAGGCAAGCGAAGATAACAGCACAATAACATATGAAGTCGGAAGAACTATTGAAGGACTTAAGGAGCTTGCAGACGACTTGAAAGCTCTTGAAAGGCAGCACTGATAAAAAGCACGATATTTGAGTTTAGAAGCACATGATGTTGGTTTTTGGCGGTCATGTGCTTTCTTGCTTTTGCTGTAATCAGGATGATATGTATGGCTATGGAGATATTTGAAAAAATACTGGATTTTTTTATCGGTATATGGTATTATATATAAGGTTGTTGCAGATATATTTTGTGACGATTTGCAGGATTAGTACATCGGTAGTATATCAGCTTCCCAAGCTGAGGAGGCGGGTTCGATTCCCGTATCCTGCTTCATAAGACGCACGAAGCCGGTTATTAAGGCTTTGTGCTTTTTTTGTGAGATAATATGTCTATAAAAGATTATTTTTCGAAAGAATCATTTTACTCTTTGTACTTATTCTGTTCACAATTATATGGTATGTATATAGATGTATGTGGGCAGTATTTTTTGATACGTTTACATTATGTATGTCATCAAGGTCAGGTGTTTTTGGCTTTGTATACCGTATATTGATAAATTAAAATTTACATAGGAGATGGAGAAGGGCTATGCAAAACAAGAATATTTTATTTTTTCTTACACCAAAATGTGATGTGGTTTATGTCTATGAGGATGCCAATGTAAGGCAGGTTTTAGAGAAGATACGTTATCATAAATACACTGCAATGCCAATCATAAGCAGGGACGGAAAATATGTAGGGACAATAACGGAGGGCGATCTTTTGTGGAAGATGGCAGATGAGAATATTGCAACATTTGAACAGGCGGAGGAAGTGCCGATAGCGGATATAAGCAAGCGTGTCAACAATCATCCGGTGAATGCGGAAGCACACATGGAAAATCTTATTGACCTGGCAATCAGACAGAATTTTGTGCCGGTTGTCGATGATGACAATATTTTCATAGGAATTGTAACGCGAAAGGATATTATCCAGTATCTTTACAAAAACTATAATGAAAGATAATTATATAGAAAAGCTTTGCAAATCAAAAAAATAATACTTACATGCAGGTACGATTTTATATATATTTTTGCCGATATCTGGGTGAGATTGTGAATAGTAACTTACTTTACTGATTATGCATGGCGCTGATATGAAAAAAATTTTTATAAAATGTGCAACCTATTGAAAAATAATCTGTGTATATGTACAGGATGGCAAGACGGAGGAAAAAATGCAGGATAAAGCTATCGTGGAGATGTTTCTTGAACGCAACGAGTGCGGAATTAAGGAGGCTTCTGAAAAATACAATAATTATTGTATGCGTATTTCAATGAACATACTTGATAATATTGAGGATAGCGAGGAATGCTTCAATGATGCACTGCTTGGAGCATGGAAAGCAATACCTCCGCACCATCCTGAGAACCTGGCGGCATTTTTAGGGAAGCTTACAAGAAATGCAGCTATCAACAGATATAATGCCAGACATGCAGATAAGAGGGCGGCAGGAGAGTATGCAGTATCAATACATGAACTTGATGAATGTATACCTGACGTGAAGGATGTTGAGAGTCATGTGGATGCAGCATATCTTGAACAGGTGATTGATAATTTCCTAAGAGAACAGAAATCGGATAACAGGAATGTTTTTTTGCTCAGGTATTATTACAGTTGTTCGGTTTGTGATATCTCAAGAAGAACCGGGATAAGTGAGGGAACGATAAAGTCAACCTTGTCAAGAATGAGAAACCGCCTTAAGAATTATCTGAAAAAGGAGGGAGTATGGTAAAGAAAGGAGAGATACTTTCACAAGCTGTGTCAAATGTGAGTGATGAAATCTTAGATGGAGCGAGGGAGCTTTTTGAAAAGAGCGAAGAAGAGATATCGCATGCACAGGAGCTTTATGACAAAAAGAGACAGGCAGTGAAAAAGAAAATTATATATGCAATGTCAGCAGCTGCGGCAGCATGTATTTTTATTGCAGCGGGAATTGCATTTTCGCCGGCAAAACAGGGAATACCTAAGGTGTACTATCAAGGGATGCTGCTTGACGCAAATGGAGTGGCAGTGGATATTCAGGCTGATGATGAACCGGATGTTGTTTCATATTCTCTTAAAGCAGGTAATTATCAGAAAGAGTATGAGTTTACATTCTCTATCAAGGCGAGGGGAAGCTTTATAATAGAAGCGTCAAGCGGTATGCTGATGCCTGACGGAGACAATATTATGTCGGCAGAGGATGAGGCGGATGTAATCTGGAATGTTGAACCATATGAGGGTGCATATCTTATGGTTAGTGCCGGGGAGAACTCAATAAGGATAGAACTGTATCCTGATGAGGAGATGAACATCTGGATGATTAGAACGTCAAAAGGGAAAAATTAATTTTTATTTTGGAGGAATTTATGAGAAGATCAGTATTATTGACAGTTATGACAGTATCGGTTGTTGCACTTAGTGCATGTGGCAGAAAGGATAATAATCAGGTAACAACTGAGCAGACAACAACAGTTGAGACCACGACACCGGAAGAGACTACTACGCAGGCACCATCTAAGGATGTGGCAGAAAGTGATTTAGAGGGAGCAGTAAAGATTCTTGACGATATCTGGGCAAGCTATGATGAGAATGATAAGTTTCCTGCAGCCGGCGGTGATTTCAATGAAGAGAACATGAGAGAGGATGCACCGGGAAAGTATGACATTGCTGATACAGGCATGATTAACAATACATTTGGAATGCCTGAGGCTGATGTTGCTATGATTGATGATGCCGCATCACTTGAGCATATGATGAACGGAAACAGCTTCACAGCAGGTGCTTTTCATGTGAGTGATAAAGAGAATGTTGCCATAGTCGCAGAGCATATCAAGGATGGTATCTTTGCAAAGGAGTGGATGTGCGGATTCCCTGAGCTTTTTGTTGTATATCAGGTTGATGATTATGTAATATCCGCTTACGGACTGACAGATTTTATTGAGCCTTTTGCAGAGAAGATTGTAGAAGTATATCCGGAAGCAGTTGAATTGTACAAAGAGAACATTGAATAATCTGCCAAGAAAATTTTTGCGCTGCCATATGGCGGCAGGATGGGGAATGACATGATTTTTTCAAGTATTCCATTTTTATATTATTTTCTGCCTGTTGTAATCCTGTTATATTTTGCGGTTCCGGGCAGAGTAAAAAATGTAGTGCTTTTATTGGCAAGCCTTGTATTTTATGCATGGGGAGAGTTAAGGTATACTCTCCTCATGCTCATTATGATAACACAGGGCTATGTCTTTGGAAGGCTTATAGACTCTAAAAGAAGGTGGTCAAAAGTATTTTTGGCCACCTCTGTCATAATAAGCCTTGGTGTGCTTGGATATTTTAAATATGCAGTTTTTTTTCTTGATTCATTCAGTGCTGTCACAGGTGTTGCAGTTCCGGTACTCAGAGTGACATTGCCGATAGGTATCAGCTTTTATACTTTTCAGGTTATAAGCTATGTGGTTGATGTCTACAGAGGCACCGTTGCGGCGCAGAAAAGCTACATCGACATGGCAATGTATATATCGATGTTTCCGCAGCTTATAGCCGGGCCTATCGTGAGATATTCCGATATAGAAGGACAGCTGCACACAAGGACACACAGCACAGAAAAAATAGCCAACGGAATAAGAAGGTTCATAATAGGACTTTCTAAAAAAGTGCTCATTGCCAACAGACTTGGAGAGCTTATAGATGCATATACAGGTGCCACAGAACCATCGGTGCTTTTTGTGTGGATATATGCTATTGCATGCACGCTCCAGATATATTTTGATTTTTCAGGGTATAGTGATATGGCGATAGGACTTGGAAGAATTTTTGGGTTCGATTTTCCGGAGAATTTTAACTACCCATATATTTCAAAAAGCATAACGGAATTCTGGAGAAGATGGCACATGTCATTGGGAACGTGGTTTCGCGATTATGTGTATATTCCGCTTGGTGGCAACAGGGTCAGAAGGTGGAAATGGTTTTTAAATATTGTTATTGTGTGGGCATTGACAGGCTTGTGGCATGGAGCTGCGTGGAATTTTGTTGTGTGGGGACTGTATATGGCATTTTTTCTGATATTGGAGAAGATGTTTTTACTTACGTTGTTAAAAAAGAGCAGAGTGTCAGGGCATATATATACTATGCTCTTAGTTATTGTAAGCTTTGTAATCTTCAGCGCGGGAAGCATGGCTGACGCAGGAAGTGTAATAGCAAAGATGTTCGGTGCGGGTGATATTCCTGTTGTTTCCATGGAAACAGTCTATTATATAAGAAGCTACGCAGTAACTGTTTTGATTGCTGTTATAGGCTCAATGCCTGTAATAAAGGACTTTTTTGTCGGGCTTGAAGGCAGAATGAAGGGAAATAGTGCAGTCAATGTAATATTTACCATAGGTGAGCCGATTTTGCTCGCAGTGCTTCTTATTATGGTAACGGGTTATCTTGTAGATGGGTCATTTAATCCGTTTTTATATTTCAGGTTTTGATAGAAATGAGGGTAAGAGTGAAAAAATATATAAATAAAAACACAATAGTGATTTTTGTGATTGCAGTATGTATTTACGGATTCTTTCTCTGGGGAATCTTAAAGCCTGACGAAGCGTATTCGTACAGCGAGAGAAGAGGTCTTAAGGGCTTTCCGAAGCTGTCGGTTCAGGCATTGCAGTCGGGACATTTTATGGAAGAGTTCGAAAAGTACACGCTCGACCAATTTCCGATGAGAGATACCATGAGAAGCATAAAGGCAGTCGGAAACTATTACTTGTTCAGGCAAAAGGATAATAATGGTATATATCTTGCGGACGGATATCTGTCAAAGCTTGAATATCCGATGAGTGAGAAATCGCTTGACTATGCAGTACAGTGCTTTAGCGAGCTTAATAAAAAGTATTTTGAAGGGAATGTGAATGCCATATATGGTGTGATTGTGCCTGACAAGAATTATTTTCTAGCCGAAAAAAACGGATATCCGGCATTAGATTATGAAGCTTTTTATCAGACTTTCGAGGATAAGCTTGATTTTGTTGATTTTATAGATGTGCGCAGCCAGTTAAGCATTGATGACTATTATTTTACAGACACACATTGGAGACAGGAGAAGATTGTGGATGTCGCACAGGAAATTGCAGCTAAGATGGGAGTGGTTCTTGCCGGTGAGTATGAGAAAAAGCAGCTTGATATGCCATTTTATGGAGTGTATTACGGACAGTCCGCATTAAAGCTTCCGGCAGATAAGCTGTGCTATCTTGAAAATGATATGATAAATAATAGCAGCGTATATGATTACGAGTCGGGAAAAACCAATAAAGTCTATGATATGGAGAAAGCATCCGGCAATGATCTGTATGAAACCTTCTTATCAGGTTCAAGGTCGCTTCTTGTGATAGATAATCCGAATGCTGCAAGTGACAGGGAGCTTATAATTTTCAGGGATTCCTTTGGCAGCAGCATAGCGCCGTTGTTTATAGAGGCATACTCTAAGATAACGCTTGTAGACATACGCTATATCTCACCGTCCTATCTTGGAAAGTTCATAGACTTTAATGGACAGGATGTACTCTTTTTGTATAGTACGTTAGTGTTGAATAATAGTGATACGCTTAGACGATAGCCTGTTATACAACACCGTTCGCTTTCCTGTACTCTCTCGGAGATATGCCTTTAATCTTTTTAAAGCAGTCTCCGAAATAGTTGCTGTCCTCAAAACCGCACTTTTCTGCAATTTCAGTGATGGACATGTCTGTATTTAAAAGGAGCCGGCAGGCTTCTATGGTACGCACTGTTATAAGATATTCCTTGTATCCGAAGCCTGTACAGAGCTTGAATTTGCGTGAAAAATAGGATGGACTCATATTATATTTTGCAGCAAGCTGTGCAAGGGAGAAGTTCTGTGTGAAGTTTCCTGAGATAAATCTGGCTGCATCTGAAATGATATAATCACCTATATCACCTGCTGGATATGCTGTCTTGGCATTTTCATTACAGCGGAAAACGAAAAGTATCAGTTCATATACATACACAGTGAGCATGCTGTCAGAGTATTGGTCAACTCCATTGTGCTCACGGATTATTTTCTCAAAAAGCTCCTCGACATAGTCACGTCTGTTCGGAGGAATGGATATCTGTCGCACGTCAAAGAATTTTTTGACTGTGTCAGGGTTCAGGGTATTGATGAGAGGATCGATGAAAGCATCGCTGAATACCATAACGATTCGCTCATGCGTTTCACCGCCAATGTATGTTGTGCGGTGCAACTCGCCTTTTGGGATTATTATGAGGTCACCCTTTTTTACAGAATATATAGTATCATTTATGAATATTCTTCTTGTGCCTGAAAGCAGATAATAAAATTCATAATATGGATGATAGTGGGCATCCTTCATCTCAGCGTATGCTTTTCCCCTTACTCGTGTTATGTCAAATTCTTTCTTTTTATCGCTTAAAATCATATTCAGCCTTTCATTATATACAATAGGAAACTTTAAAATTCTTTGTATGGAATTCTCAAGTGTTGTACTTTATAATTTTATCTGAAAAATGACACAAAAAACATAATTCAGTCTATATATTTTAATTTCGAAACATATTTTTGTCAATAAAAAATGACAAAAAAACTGTATAAATACCAAACAAAAGAAATTAAAACGTAGATATTACATTTAATATATAGTATTATAAAATAAAACAGGAGCTAAAAGGTAAAAATTTAACGCAAGCCTGCCTGCAGAAGGACTGCGAGAGTGCAAAGCATATAGCAATACGGTATCAAAAAAACATATAAGCATAAAAATTTAGCCATGATTTAAGGGAGGACAGCTATGATTAGTCTGCATTTAGAAAAATTATACAGGTATCCTAGATATATGGAGCCGATGTGGATTGCAATTCCGGTGAAAAAAGGAAGAATTAAGGACGGCTGTGGTGTGCAGGTATTCGATGGTACGGATAAGCTTCCGAGTCAGACAAAAGTGACATCAAGATATGAGGATGGTTCTGTTCGTTTTCTTTTTACACGATTTGAGGGAAATCTGCCGGGGAACAGCAGGAAAGAGTTCAGATTATTTTTGGACGATGAAGATTTTAGGACATATAATTATGAGCAGCAGGAAATGTCGGATGAGGAACAGGATGAGAGTGAAAATGCACAGAATATATATGATTTTGAAGAGCTGGCCACTATGCATGATAAGGATGGCTTTACGGTTGACACAGGTGCAGTGAGCTTCAGCGTCAAAAATTATTCCGGGAGCATATTTGAGAGCCTGAGCTATGCAGGAAAACTGTACGAAAAAGGACAGTTCAAGGGACCATATCTGTGTGATGCATCAGGTGTGAATTATGATATAAATATCAATAACTGGCATGTTGTGGAGGAAGGCCCGGTGTGCACAATACTTGCCGCTGATGGCTATAATGAGACGGAGTTTGGAGGCTGTGAGGAGTCGAAGCACTACAGATTCGAGATAAGACTGACAGCATATGCGGGAAAACCGTGGGTTGAGGTAAGTTATAGATTGTTCAATACTTCCGAGGAGCCGTTGGACATCAAGTCGCTTGTATTCTCAATCATGGGCGATGCCGCAGCAAAGCAGGATATATCATTGGCGGCACTTGATTCCTCATCAATGATTGATTCTACAGGCTGTGGAGATATCGTCACAGGTTTAAGGAGCGAAGGCGGTCTGATTTACAGGACGAAGGGTATAAAGGATTTAGAAGCTATTGAGAAGCTTACACCTGTTGAAAATATCCGCACCTGTGCCGGAGCTTCGAATTATAAAACAGACTTTATCATAGGAAAAGACGGAACACAGGTCAACAAGACAGCGTATGACAGGGCACTTCTCATGGAGGGAAATGAGCATATGTCGGAAGTGTTCTACGGAACATTTTTTGCTGACAGGACGGATGAGCGTGGAGGAGTGTGTGCGACAATATTTCAGGCACAGCAGAATTACCCTAAGGCTGTCAAGGCTGACAGGGACGGAATATATGTCATGCTTGTGCCGGAGGGCTTTAATAAGGTTGTCATGCAGCCTGGAATGGCAAGAGAGCAGAAATTCCTGCTCCATTTTCATGCAGCAGGTGAGAGCATAAAGGAGCTTGATAATAGAAGTCTCATATACCAGATGCCGGACAGACCTGTTATTGCACCTTATGTATATAAGAGTTCGGGTGCGGTTACGGATGTATTTGCTGACAGAAGCTTTGCAGACATTGATATGCTGCTTATAAATAAAGGCGATTCAAGAGGAAGATGCTTCGGAATGCTTAACTGGGGCGATACGATTGACTGGAATTATACGAAGCAGGGACGTGGAGGCGGAGAAACGGTCTGGCTTAACAATGAATATGATTTTCCGCATGCATGTGCGCTTATGTACATGAGAATGGGGATAAGAAGATATCTCGACTACTGCATGGTACACGCAAGCCACTGGATGGATGTGGATGTCTGTCATTACAGCAGTGACCCTTTAAGAATCGGTGGACTTATAGAACATACAAAAGGGCATGTAATGAACGGCGTGCTTGTGCCGAGCCATGAGTGGGTTGAAGGATTCCTTGATTACTATCATCTGACAGGTGATGAGCGCGGACTTGAGACTGCACTTGGAATAGGTGAGAACATTATGAAGCTTCTTGACACGCCGGCATATACGGTGGCAGGTGAGAGCAATGCGAGAGAGACAGGCTGGGCACTTCGTGCATTGACAGCATTGTATATTGAGACAGGAAATGAGAAGTACAGAGAAAAATGTGACAGAATTGTGGGATATTTTGAAAAATGGTACGATGATTACGGATGTTTTGCGGCTCCGTACACGGATAATACACTTATTCACGTTGGATTTATGATTTCTGTTGCTGTCGGAAGTCTTATGAGGTACTATAGAGTAAGTAAAACGGATGAACTTAAGAATCTTATAATGCTCGCAGTTGACGACATCCTTGATAATTGCATGTTGGAGTGCGGATTATTCTACTATAAGGAGCTTCCTAGTCTTACAAGACTTGGAAATAACACACTTCTTCTTGAAGCGATGGCTACAGGCTATGAGCTTACCGGGGATAAAAAATATCTCGAGGCAGGTCTTGGAACGATTAGATATATACTGCGTGAGCAGTCGCGCTCTGCTAAAGGTGACAAGAAGATAATGGGCGATGCACTGGTGAGCACAGGAGATTCGACAAAGAATTTTGCACAGAGCTTTTATCCTATTGCATATTACTATAAGTGTATTGTTGAGGCAGGAATGGAAGAGTATGTACACATTTAAGGATGACATCTTAAAAATATCGGTCCGCAGTCTTGTGGAATTTATCTGCCGTGAGGGAGATATTGATTCAAGACGCGGACGCGGCGGTGACAAGGCTGCTATGGATGCAGGAAGCAGAGCTCACCGCCGCATACAAAAGCAGATGGGTTCGCAGTATGAGGCGGAGGTTCCTATGAAAATGGAATTTCCGTCTCTTAATTATACTATAATAATTGAAGGCAGAGCCGATGGCGTGATAACTGAAGCTGATGGCATAACAATAGATGAGATTAAAGGGACATACCGGAATCTGAAATATATTGATGAGCCGGTCGGTGTCCACAAGGCGCAGGCTATGGTGTATGCATATATGAAAAGCGTTGCCGATTCGTTAGACAGTATCAAAGTTATGATGACATATGTGAATCTTGACACTGACGAGGTCAAATATTTTCTGGAAAGCTACAGCTTTTTACAGCTTGAAGAGTGGTTTATGGGTGTGTTGGGAAGCTTTAGAAAGTGGACCGATTTTCTTTATACGAGCAAAAAGCGCAGACAGGAATCACTTCATGGAATGGAATTTCCTTTTGCGTACCGCGCAGGGCAGAGAGATATAGCAGTCAGTGTATATAAGACTATCCGCATGCAGAAAAAGCTTTTCATTCAGGCGCCGACAGGAGTCGGAAAGACTATGTCTACCGTGTTTCCGGCTGTCAAGGCGATAGGTGAAAATCTAGGTGACAAGCTTTTTTACTTGACAGCAAAGACAATTACCAGAACGGTTGCACAGGAAGCTTTTGCGATACTGCGTTCTAAAGGAGCGTATTTTAGGACAGCGACCATAACGGCTAAGGAAAAGATATGCATGTGCGGCAAGCCGGAATGCAATCCGCTGGCATGTCCATATGCGAAAGGTCATTTTGACAGAGTAAATGATGCTGTGTTTGACATGATTACGCATGAGGATGTTATAAGTCGTGAGATAATTGATGATTATTCTAATAAGTATACGGTCTGTCCGTTTGAAATGTCTCTTGATGCGACTTACTGGGTTGATGGAATCATATGTGATTATAATTATGTCTTTGCCCCTGATGTGTATCTGAAAAGATATTTTGCTGACGGCTCAGCCGGTGATTATATATTTCTTATCGATGAGGCGCATAATCTGGTTGACAGGGCGAGAGAAATGTACAGCGCAAGTCTTTACAAGGAAAATTTTTTAAAGGTGAGAAGACTTGTGGAAAAGGTTGATAAACGTCTTGCAACAGCGCTTGCGAAATGTAACAAGAACTTTCTTGAGCTAAAGAGAATATGCGATGATGTGATTGTGCTTGAAAGCATCGGCGCTGTGACCATGTCGCTTGACGGACTTTTTGAGGAATTTACAAGATTCTTTGAGGAGAAGCCGGAGTTTGAGTACAGTGAGGAAGCATCGGAACTCTTTTTTGAGGTCAGGCATTTCCTCAATATGTATGATCTGATACAGGACAATTATGTGATATACGGCGAGCAGACGGATGATGGGTTTATGTTAAAGCTGTTCTGTGTAAATCCGTCTCCATGCCTTGCACAGAGTCTTGCAAAAGGAAAAGCGGCAGTGTTTTTTTCGGCTACGCTGCTGCCTGTGACATACTATAAAGAGCTGCTTAGTGATAAGGATGACTATGCGATATATATTAAGTCTCCATTTGATGCGGACAACCGTCTGCTTGCGGTTGGATATGATGTCACAAGCAGATACACAAGGCGCAATGAGGCAGAATTTGACAAGATAAAATGCTATATAGACAACATCACTGCACAGAAAAAAGGAAACTATATGGTATTCTTTCCTTCCTACGGTTATATGGACTGTGTGTACAAAATGTATGATGAAGAAGAGCGTGCATCGATAATTGTGCAGAGCAGAGGAATGAATGAGACTGAAAAAGAGCAGTTCCTTGACCATTTTAAGAGCTTTGGGAAGGATAAAAATGATGGGTGTATAGGATTTTGTGTTACAGGTGGTGTGTTCTCTGAGGGAATTGACCTAAAAAATGAGAGTCTTATCGGATGCATCATTGTCGGGACCGGAATACCGCAGATATGTACGGAGAGAAAGCTGCTTAAGGATTACTATGACGCTAAGGATGGCAATGGATATAATTATGCTTACACATATCCCGGAATGAATAAGGTATTGCAGGCAGCGGGGCGTGTGATAAGAACTATGGAGGATGTAGGGATTATTGTACTGCTTGATGAACGATTTGTGCGCAGCGAATATGTGAGGCTGTTTCCTGAGGAGTGGGCGGATTATAAGCTGTGCAGCCGCAATGACGTAGCTTCGATGGTGGCGGGGTTCTGGAAGAACAAATGATATTAAACATATTGGGCAAAACAGGCTGTTTATGTTATGAGTGTATAATCTGCTACATTATACACGACTAAGTTTTCGAGCCTGTTTTGAATTCAATGATTTAAAAGTTGCTTTTTAAGTTCTTTTTCCTCGTCAGTTTCTTCAAATAAGAAAATATCTTTTGGCTGCATCTCCAGAATTAGACACAGATTGTTCAATGCACTTGGGTATCTTCGTTTCGTATTTTTTAAGAGTATCTTGGCTTAAAAGCCCTGTAGTCTTAGCTTTGTATGTATTAAATCCCACACGCTCAAGTGCATCGCCTACATTAAATCTATATTTCAGCATATTGCTACCTCCATTTTAACTTTAATTATATATAGTCAGATTTTAAATAAAAGGTCTTTATATTTTCAATGGTTTGTTTTATAATAAAACAGATAATGTAAAAAAGCAGAATGGGGCTTAGTGTGAAAAATACATCTGGGACAGTAAAAGATAATGTCTAAGATGTGCTAAGATTTCATACATATTATTAACGCTGACATTCGGCTACATGGGAGATTTGTATGATAGAAGAAGTAGTAACTGTGGCGATGCCGGTAAGTGAGAAGATTGTTATCCGCAAGAATAGGATAATGTCGAAAAAGCCTGACAATAAGGTGAAGAGATTGTCGATTGTGACCGGAATACATGGCGATGAGCTTGACGGTCAGTACATATGCTATGAGCTTAACCGCAGGATTAATGCACATATTGAGCTGCTTGATGGTATAGTGGATATATATCCGGCTGTCAATCCGCTTGGAATTGAGAGCTGTACAAGAGGCATGCCTATGTTTGACCTCGATATGAACCGAGTGTTTCCGGGAATTGAGAATGGTGCAACGGCTGAGTATCTTGCGTCTAAGATTGTGAATGATATTATAGGAAGTGACATGTGTGTAGATTTACACTCATCGAATATATTTATAAAAGAGGCTCCGCAGGTGCGTGTGTTTGACCAGTTTAAGGATAAGCTTATGCCTTATGCGTATCTTCTCAATGCGGATTTTATATGGGAATATAAGATAAATACTGTGCTTGAGGCAACTCTTGCTAACAGTCTCAATCATCTTGGGGTGCCGACTCTGGTGATTGAGATGGGCGTTGGAAACAGGATTGAGAAATCATATGGAGACCAGATTATAGAAGGCATATTTAACCTCATGTGTGAGCTTGGAATGTGGAATGGGCAGAAGACACCTGTGAGGAAGCCGATGATATCGACTGAGGGTGAGATTACAGTGATTCATGCCAAGGTTACTGGCTTGTTCGTGCCGGCAGATGGTGCCATGATGAAGTATGTACAGTTCGGAGAACATATAGGTGATATAGTTGAACCGCTCACCGGTAAGCTGCTGCACCGTGTTGAAGCACCGTGTGAGGGCAGGATATTTACGTTCCGTGAGTATCCTGTAGTCTATGAGGGAGCCATTTTGTGCCGGATTTTCACGGGAGGTAAGCAGAATGGTTAAGAAGGAATTGTATACCCTTAAGGGTTATCACAGAGAAGATTTTAATATAACAGGATACAGCTTCGGAAGCGGTGAGAAGGCTGCCTGCATAGTCGGAGCGATAAGAGGAAATGAATACCAGCAGATGTATATCTGCTCACAGCTTATAAAGATTCTCAGAGGGCTTGAGGAGAGAGGACAGATAACAGCGAACAATGAGATTTTGGTTGTTCCATGTCTTAACCACTATTCCGTGAATGTGCAGAAGCGTTTCTGGGCAATGGACAATTCGGATATCAACAGAAGATTTCCAGGAATACACGGAGGAGATACAACACAGAATATTGCCGCTGAATTTTTTGAAAAGGTTAAAGGTTACAGCTACGGAATACAGTTTACAAGCTTTTATATGCAGGGAGATTTCATACCTCATGTGCGTATGATGGAGACAGGACATCAGAGTCCGAGCCTTGCAAATCTGTTCGGACTTCCGTATGTTGTTATAAGAAAGCCTAAGCCGCTTGATACGACAACGCTCAATTATAACTGGCAGATGAGTGGGACATGTGCATTTTCAATATATACAGAGTGCAGTGATTATATAGATGATGCTTCCGCAAGACAGGCTGTAGCAAGTGTACTTCGCTTCTTGACGAGAATGGGTATAATAAAGTATTATAACCATAGCGGATTTATTGCACATGTACTTAACGAGGATGAGCTTATGGCTGTTAAGACCAATACTGCGGGACTTTATCGCAGGTTAAAGAGTCCTAGCGACCCTGTATACAGAGGAGATATCATAGGCGAGGTTATTGACCCTTATGAGGGTGAAGTAATCAATCAGATTATTTCACCTACGGAAGGAATTATATTCTTTGCACATACCGCACCTACGGTTATGGAGAACAATGTTGTCTACAGAATTATCCGTAGACTTCATGAGTAATAAATAACGCACAAAAATATGTCATGGGACATGAACATGGAGGAAAAAATGAGCAAGGTTAGACGAGTTTATTCTGAGAAGATGCCTGCATTCGCTGTCAAGGCAAAGGAACTAAGTGATGAGATTTCCAATTATCTTAACATTAATACGGTTAAGAATGTACGAGTACTTATCCGTTACGATATTGAGAATATCTCTGATGAAGTGTACAAGGATGCACTTGTTACTGTCTTTTCTGAGCCGCCTGTAGATTATGTTTATGAGGAGGATTTTGGAAAGAAGGCAGGCGAGAAGGTGTTCGCTGTTGAATTTCTCCCGGGACAGTTCGACCAGAGAGCCGATTCTGCCGTACAGTGTGTGAAGCTTCTTAAAGAGGACGAGGAGCCTGTTATAAGAACTGCTACCGTATATGTCATCGATGGAGGTGTTACGGATGATGAGCTTGCACGAATCAAGAGCTTTTGTATTAACCCTGTAGATTCAAGAGAGGCTGATATGGTTAAGCCGGAGACACTTGTTACTGTCTTTGCTGAGCCGGCAGATGTCAAGATATTTGATGGCTTTAAGGATATGGAGGATGACAAGCTCTTAGAACTTTACAAGTCACTTGGTCTTGCCATGACATTCAAGGATTTTAAACATATACAGAATTATTTTAAGAATGAAGAGAAGCGTGATCCATCCATGACGGAGATTCGTGTTCTCGATACATATTGGTCTGACCATTGCCGCCATACCACATTCTCCACAGAACTTAAGAATGTAAGCTTCGGTGATGGAGATTACAAGAAGCCTATTGTCGATACCTATAATCGCTACCTTGCCGATAGAGAGGTTATCTTCAAGGGCAGAGATGACAAGTTCGTGTGCCTTATGGATATTGCACTTCTTGCTATGCGTAAGTTAAAGAAGGAAGGCAAGCTTGAGGATATGGAAGTATCCGATGAGATTAATGCATGCAGCATTGTGGTTCCTGTCACTATAGATGGTGTTACAGAAGAGTGGCTTGTCAACTTTAAGAATGAGACACATAACCATCCTACAGAAATAGAGCCGTTTGGTGGCGCTGCTACATGTCTCGGAGGAGCAATCCGTGACCCGCTTTCAGGCAGAACTTATGTATATCAGGCAATGAGAGTTACAGGTGCAGGAGACCCTACTGTTCCTGTAAGCGAGACACTAAAGGGTAAGCTTCCTCAGAAGAAGCTTGTTCGCGGTGCTGCCAACGGATACAGCTCATATGGTAACCAGATTGGTCTTGCAACAGGCTATGTCAAAGAGATTTATCATCCTAATTACGTTGCAAAGAGAATGGAAATCGGTGCCGTAATGGGAGCTGCGCCTAGAAAGAATGTCATTCGTGAGACATCCGATCCGGGTGATATCATCATTCTTCTCGGTGGAAGAACAGGACGTGACGGCTGCGGCGGTGCCACAGGTTCATCTAAGGTTCATACAGAGGCGTCCATTGAGACATGCGGTGCAGAAGTCCAGAAGGGTAATGCACCTACAGAGCGCAAGATTCAGAGATTATTCAGAAGAAGTGAAGTAAGCCTTCTTATTAAGAAATGTAATGACTTTGGTGCAGGTGGTGTGTCGGTTGCAATCGGTGAGCTTGCTGATGGACTTAATATCAACCTTGACAAGGTTCCGAAAAAGTATGCAGGTCTTGACGGAACAGAGATAGCAATTTCTGAGTCCCAGGAGAGAATGGCTGTTGTTGTAGACAGGAAGGATGTAGATAAGATGCTTGCTTATGCGGCAGAGGAGAATCTTGAAGCTGTTCCTGTAGCCGAGGTTACACCTGAGAAGAGACTTGTCATGTATTGGAGAGGCAAGAAGATTGTTGATATCAGCAGAGCGTTCCTCGATACTAATGGTGCTCATCAGGAGACAGATGTGCATGTCAACATTCCATCTAAGGACGGCAGCTGCTTTAATGCTCCGGTTGTCAAGGATGTGCGTGCAAAGTGGCTTGAGACTCTTGCAGACCTCAATGTATGTTCACAGAAGGGACTTGTTGAGATGTTCGATGGCTCAATCGGTGCAGGCTCGGTATTCATGCCTTACGGTGGTAAGTATCAGCTCACTGAAGTTCAGACTATGGTTGCGAAGCTTCCTGTTCTTAAGGGTAAGACCGATACTGTAACAATGATGAGCTACGGCTTCGACCCATATCTCTCATCATGGAGCGCTTACCATGGTGCCGTATATGCAGTGCTTGAGTCAGTTGCCAAGATTGTCTGTGCAGGTGGTGATTTCTCCAAGGTAAGATTTACATTCCAGGAGTACTTTAGAAGAATGACTGAGGATGCATCACGCTGGGGTGAGCCTTTTAAGGCACTTCTTGGTGCTTATGATGCACAGCTTGGTTTTGGACTTCCGTCAATCGGTGGTAAGGACAGTATGTCAGGTACCTTTAACGATATGGATGTTCCTAACACGCTCGTATCCTTCGCGGTTGATGTTGCAAAGTCACAGGATGTAATTACACCTGAGTTTAAGAAGGCAGGGAACAAGATTGTTCTCTATACAATCAAGACGGATGAATATGACCTTCCTGATTATGTGGCAGTAAAGAAATTATATTCGGATATAAGCAAGGATATTGCAGACGGTGTTATTGTGTCTGCATATACACTTGATGCAAAGGGAGTTGCGGCAGCAGTCAGCAAGATGGCATTCGGTAACAAGCTTGGCGTTAAGCTTGATAATGCAGCAGTGAGTCCTGATGAACTTTTTGCTCCGATGTATGGATGCATCGTTGCAGAAGTTGCGGAAGGCAGGAATGGTGCTGCGGCAGGTAAAGTAATCGGTGAAGTCACAGATAATGCAGCATTTGAGTATGCTGATGCAAGGATTGATGTCGAGGAAGCTCTTGCTTCATGGAAGGCTACTCTTGAGAAAGTATTCCCTACAGTAGCAGTAAAGGGCGGTAAGGAGCTTGATACACCTGTATACAGCACAGATAAGATATATGTATGCAAGAATAAGGTTGCCAAGCCTACAGTATTTATTCCTGTATTCCCGGGAACTAACTGTGAGTATGACAGTACTAAGGCATTCGAGCGTGCAGGTGCGGATGTTGTGACTAAGGTATTCAAGAACCTCACTGCGGATGACATCCGTGATTCAGCTCATGAGTTCGCTGATGAGATTAAGAAAGCACAGATTATAATGTTCCCGGGCGGATTCAGTGCAGGTGACGAGCCGGATGGTTCGGCTAAGTTCTTTGCGACAGCTTTCAGAAATGCAGCTATCACAGAGGAAGTCAACAAGCTCATAAATGAGAGAGACGGTCTTGTGCTTGGTATCTGTAACGGTTTTCAGGCTCTCATAAAGCTTGGCCTTGTACCTTACGGTGAAATCAGAATGCAGACACCTGACTCACCTACACTCACAATGAATACAATAGGACGTCATGTATCTAAGATGGTTTACACAAAGGTTGTCACTAACAAGTCACCATGGCTTGCAGGTGCACAGCTTGGCGGAGTATATTGTAACCCGGCATCACATGGTGAGGGACGTTTTGTAGCTAATGATGAGTGGCTTAAGAAGCTCTTTGAGAACGGACAGGTTGCTACACAGTATGTAGATGTGAACACAGGAATGCCTACAATGGAAGAAGAGTGGAATCCTAACGGCTCATATATGGCTATCGAGGGTATCACAAGCCCTGACGGAAGAATCCTTGGTAAGATGGCTCATTCTGAGCGCCGCGGTGATTCGGTAGCTATCAATATTTACGGAGAGCAGGATATGAAGATATTCGAATCCGGTGTGAAGTACTTCCTTTAATGGTTTTGCACTGTCAGAGCTAATTGCTGACAGAATGGATAGATATGGTCATAGTGTTTGAGATATAGCTGTATAATTAAATGTAAAGTCAGAACATGTGTAACAACATCGACTGCCAAAGCCTCCGGCAATTTATAGACGGAGGCGGAGGTGGCAGGTGTTGTGAAGCATGTTTTGGCGATTATTTGTTTATTCAGAAAAAGTAATAAAGAAATTGACATAAATATAATTGCCATAAATATATATGAAGGCTTTTTTATAGAGAGTATGCTGTCTGTTGACAGCAGCCTTGGAGATTGAGATCAGTATGAAAAAAAGTGTTAAGAAAGAGATATTCGGATATCTTAAGATAATTGTTGCAGGGGTGATTATTGCAATCCTGCTCAATAAATTTGTTATCATAAATGCGGACATTACGTCTGAGTCGATGAGCACCACCTTTGAGAAGGGTGATAAGCTTATCGGTCTTAGGCTCAGCTATATATTTTCCAAGCCGGAGAGAGGCGATATTATTATATTTGAGTATCCGGATGATGGAGAGAAGCTTCTTATAAAGAGAGTCATAGGACTTCCGGGGGAGATGGTTATAATAAAGGATGGACTTGTATATATCAACGGCAGTGAGGTGCCGCTTGAGGAGCCTTACGTCCATGGCGTGAGCAGGCAGGATTTCGGACCTTATCTAATTCCGGCAGACTGCTATTTCGTGCTGGGGGACAACAGGGATAATTCTAAGGATTCAAGATACTGGAAGAATACCTACGTCACGAAGAAGCAGATAATTGCCAAGGCATTGTTCAGATATAATAATGGATTTAAGGTGATAGAATAGAATATGAATGCGAAAACTAAATTAAAGAGTAAAAAGAATTATTATTTTTATTTTAGCGCATATGTTTTGGAACGATGTTCTAAGCTTTAATGAGCGAATCAATATATTCCTCAGCAAAATCGTAGATATGCAAGATATGTTCATTAGAAATAATTTCAGAAATATTTTTATAATAGCGTTAGCATAAATGACTTATTTACAATTATATCTTTAATATTTAGTAAATTATTGACACAATGATTATACAATTTGTTTGCACCTCCGAGTGGATTGTTTGGTTGACTGGCACTTGGAGGTTTTTTATATTTTAAAATAAAAAATGTTGAAGAACATAATTTTGAATCAAACAGCATTACATTTGTTAAAGAACATATATAAAATTATTTCTTAAATAGATTTTATAGTAATCATGTCATGCATATGTAGCTTTCGTGTCAAAAATGCCACGTTTATGACAAGAGTATTGTCTTTACTTTATAATCGGATATAATTTGTTTTATGAGAAATGTGGGCAGGCTTAAGTGTGCATAACACGCTGTACATTCATAGATTAAACAGTTATGTTTCGACACTTGAATTTATATGGATAATTGTGAAACTCAGTGTGAGTCAGTTATGTATTATACATATGTGTGTTGTGCGGTTATCCGGTAATCGTACCGTGGGAAAGGATGGTATAAAAGTGAAAACAGAAAATTATGGCGGGCGCAGTAAAAAGATATATATGATTGTCCTTTTTGCAATGATAATCGTGCTGTCTGTGTTTAAGATAATTTATATCAGGCGTGAATATTTGTATCGGGCTACGGATTATAGTGTATATATTCTTATATTCATGCCTTTTGTGATTTCCTATGCATTAAAGCATACCGGCAATATATCGGGTGCCATTTCGTTAAACTGGCTCTGCACTATTCCTATGAGCATGTATCTTTACCAGAGCATGTATCTTCGCTTTAAGCAGTTTGACATATTGCTCGTATATTCTTTGATGGGAATTATGATGAATATAATGATTTTCAAAAAATCCCGGATTAAGGATATTATACTTGCGATATCCGGATATATCATTCTGAATGTGTTTACGCTTGCCGGTGCGGTAAAGGAGCTTGTATTGGCTGTTAAATGGGATAATTATGAGCAGTATTGTGTTCTGAATGTTATAAAAAATGCCGAGTACTTCAAAGCTTCGGACAGCTCACGGCAATTCGTGGACTATCTTTATTCCATGCCGGATAAGAGTTCAAAGCAGTATTTTATCGCGGAAAAGATAGCACAATATGGAATTATGAATATAATAATTGTTTTTGTGCTGATTGTCGGCATTTTGGCAATTTTATTTTATATAAACTATAAAATGGATAACGAAGCAGCGCTTATAGCCACAGCGATAATAATTATGCAGAGCGTATGCTTTTTGCTTGTCAACTTAGGAATTTTAAGGTGTTCGGTTTATGAAGTTCCATTGTTGAAAGAAAACACCATATATTCAATCTGCCAGTTATTGTTGCTTGTTATTGCATTAGACAGCAAGGGTATTGTTTTGCATCAATTCATGAAATTTTGCAAGATACAGAAAAAAATAAAAATATATTGACATTATAAAGAAGGTGTGTTAATATACCACTGTTGTGAAAATAAAGAAGAGTATCCGCTCTCAC
>ULWV01068263.1_pt1 | contig 53930 bp, 44 predicted proteins | sample 1960651 | NCBI WGS metagenome assembly ULWV01 (sample SAMEA4835820, study PRJEB28245) | human gut metagenome | biome: gut microbiome; material: fecal sample | place: Denmark | collected 2008
CCTCTCTTTTAATCGATACAGCTTATTTTTAAAATGCTCCATATCTTCAATATCCTCCTCATCATAATTTTCCTCAATATATGCATTCAGATCATCATCATATTTCAGTATTTTTTCTGCCATCGACAATGGTCTGCTCTTCCCTGTTCCGGCATCCTGACTGTCCACCTGTACAAAGATAAATACACCAATCCCTAATGTAAATACCATTAAAAATGTCCCTAAAAATAATTTCCTGATTCTTGTCATATCAGTTCCTCCTGTTCTGAATATCATTTAAAAATATATCTGGTCGAAAATACTGCCACTCTGTCACATGGATTTGTGCTTTTTAATGCTGAACTTCTGTATTTATTTGCCGCTGATTCAAATACGGCATAGGTAATCCCACCTGCCACTGTTATCCCCTCCATCATAGATGGCATTGTAATAGTTTTTAACAGATGCAGTCCCATTTCTTTCGAACCTACTTTGATTGTATAATCATCTATCGTATAGGAATATATCTTCGAGTCATTTCTCCTGCCATACGATGTTGCAAACGTACAGTATGTAATTCCCTGCGAGCGGTATATTGCCATTCCCTGTCCATTTTTCGGTCCGGTCATCCATGCACCCCTGCGCAGGTAATCCTTTGTTACCAGATAACCATGCACTATGCTATTATGATCCTCATCAAATTTTCCTACCCATATCATCCCATCTGCATAAGTACAGAAACTTGGATCAAGATCAACTGCATGTTCTGCATAACTACATATTGTTCGCATCTGACTGCTTACCAAACATGCATCGTGTATATAAAATCTATCCAGATATGCCATATTATATGCTACCAGCCTTTTTTGGCTGCTGTCGCATACCCACAGATATTCACTGTCCGGATCATATGCCATACCACCTACATGTGCCGTAATATCCAGCTGTAATGTACACAGATACTGGCAATCTGCTGATCGAAGTACATACAATACGGATGAATGATTTCCACTGCTTGCACTGCAATACGCAGATATCAGAATATACCCTTTTACATAACATACTGCCTGCGGTACCATGTCGGAACATCCACCACTGTCAAACCGTGTATAACTCAGTCCAGGTATAATCTTATCTTTTTGCAGAAGCTGCGTTCCAAACTGTCCGCTTACCTTTTTCCCATTTCTGTTCAATTCACATGCATACTTTGCCGTATTATTCCACTGAGCCGCTGTTAATACAGAAGCTGTGCTTGTTTTTGCCGCTGCTCTTGCACTTTGTATTGATACCGCCACGTCATCCGTTTCACCCATCATTTCCTCATTTACCATTTCGGTTTCGTCTGTCCCAATTTCCGTTTCTATTGTAATGCTTTCTCTTTCTGTTGCATCCGTAGCTGTAAGTTCCGCTGCTGTTATATCACTTTGCACATTTGCAAACACCATACTCATTGCCATAATTATGGAACATATTTTTCTCATATTTCCTCCTTTGTCACTTATCCATTTATCGCACTTTATTTTTCCGCTATTTTCTTTTTCATATGTTGCTCCTAATACACAAAACTGATTCCCTGCTCTTTCATTGCCTTCTGGAAGCTCTCATCCTCCTGCGGTGTCAGTTCCCTTGCATTTCTAAAACGCAGTCCTTCATGATATGTAATCCTTGTCAGTTCCTCATATGTGCAATACGGTCTGTTGGCATTTTCAATATACAAAAACTTTCTTAAATCATCGAGATTCGGATCTGCTTTCAATTCTTCTTCATCCGCTTCCGGCAACAGGCTATCCACATATTCCATCAGTTCATCGCTCATATCTACATGATTGATTACATACCACTCTTCCGTAGTGATTACATCGTGATGTACATTTTCTATATTGGCATACAGTTCCTCATAACTTTTCTCCGGATGATGCTTCTTCAGATAATACAGTTCTTTCCTTAGCTTTTTTTGTTCCGGATCTCTCTGCTGATCCTGCCAGCTTGCCTCTGCAGCAGCTCTTTCCACACACTGATTCAATTCTTCGTCCTCATATGACGCCGAAGTATTCCAGTTTGATGTTCCATAGATAATCAGAATTGCATCATCGTCCCCTTCATATTCCGCCATGATATTTCCATAAAATTCATCCAGACTTGCATAACTGAAATATGGATATATCTCTTTTAATTTATACAAATCCTTTTTTATTTCTTCTATATTTGCATTTTCCTTATCATAAGTTTCTTCTACATATGCATTCAGATCATCATCATATTTCAGTATTTTTTCCGCCATCGACAATGGTCTGCTCTTCCCTATTCCGGCATCCTTGCTGTCCACCTGTACAAAGATAAATACGCCAATCCCTAATGTAAATACCATTAAAAATGTCCCTAAAAATAATTTCCTGATTCTCGTCATATCATTTCCTCCTTTGTCACTTATCCATTTATCGCCCTCTATTTTTCCGTTTTTTTCTTTATTATCAGCATTGCTGCCGCACCTCCTGCCAGCACAATACATCCGGCTATAGATGGATCCAGTCCGCTTCCGCGGACTTTTTCTATTCCATCATTACCTCCGACTGTGCTTTCCATTCTGCTATGATCTTCGTCCCGCATCCACTCCAAAACGTCAAACTCTTTCCAGTTTTTTATTCCATCCTCTGCCAGCTGCTTTTTATCTTTCCATGACATTTTCAAAAATTCCTCTTCTTCCTTAGAAAATACATTTTGATATTTTTTAATCATGGCATTGGTTACACAGCGATAGCATTGATATGGTGTTTCTACATAACACATATTATTAATTGTATAAACAATTACATCTGCATTTTCATATTTATTTTCATCTTTAAATGCTGTATTCAACAGGTTTGTCATTCTCGAAGAATCAATTATTCCAAGTAATGATACATCTGCTTTCAATTTAAAATCTAAATACCAGTGATGTTGTTGATAGTTTGCTGAAATCATTGTTTTTACTTTATCATCATCATACACCGGAAAATACACCAATGCAAAACAGGTTCCGTCAACATTATATTCCACAAATGGTTTCCCCAGGTGAAGATTCTGAACCTCACTTTTGGTATAAGGATAATATTCAAGTAAATAATCCCTGAAATTATCGTTTGCATATTCTTCTGCATCTGCAATATCCATGGTTTCATAATATTCAGAACCGGAATCTGACTCCTCTGTTATATAACTCATTTGTTTTAATCCTGCTTCCACAGCACTTTTCTTTTCTTCAAAACTTTTATTTATAAATTCATCTGTTTTCTTTCCGTTTCCCTGTATAAGTCTGACCTGAGTTTCATTTTCTGCATAAATATCGCTTCCTATGTAATAAAAAATGCACTGTGTATTTTTATAATCCAGTTCACTCAAAACATCTGTATATTCAGTGTCCATAGTAACTTTCCAGCCTTCCGATGTATAATTTACATGCAGCATCAGAATAATCTGATTCTCATCATAAATCGGAAAATAAAATCTGGCACTCTGAAGTTCTTTCCTAACATCATAAATATAATAAGGTTCTCCCATACTGATATTTGACATATCTGAAATAGAGATTCCCATTTCTTCCTGCATTCCTTCTACTGCAGTCTGTACCATATCCATATAATATTCTTGTGCATACTCTTTTGCATAATTTAATATTTCCTGATATCTGCTACCGCACGATGATATCTCCTCGGCAATTACGTTCATATTTCCAAATCCGATATAAAATATCATTACCACTATACTCATAAAACATGCTATTACCTTTTTGTTCATATTTTATACCTCCTGTAATTTAATTCTGTATTTGTATACTACTATTCCCACAAGAGAAATCCCCAGAATACCGACGCACACCCATACGGATACCGGAATCTTATCTTCTGTTTCAGAATACTTTACTACATTTCCTTTGAGTCTTTTTATCATATCATCATCACGATACTGCATAACATCCTGAAGTTTTTCAAATCCTGTTTCTGCCGTCTTTTTCTTTTCCAAAAAAGGCATTGCCAGAAAATCAATTTCCGCCTGTGACAATACATCTTCCTCATCTGCTGCAATAGAATATAAAAATACTTTCTCGCTTTCTGACTCTGCATACCAGGAATTATTAATTACATAAAAAACATATTTATCAACAGGTTCTTTCAATTTCTTTAATACATCAACTTTATATTCTGCACTATTTTGCAGAATCCATTCCCCACCGGTATAAGATACATTAAACAGAAACAACACATCGTCTTCATATTTTATCTCAAAATCCACCTCTGCTTTCTGCTCTTTTCCATCACCATTTCCATCCGGATCAAATATCTGTATTGCATCACCCACATATATATCTTCTTCATTTTTCACTTTTTTCATTTTACTGCAAATATCTGCATCTCCGGCAGACTGTGCATAATGTATTTTTAACAGATACTTATCATTTATATACTGCTTTGCCCCCTCAAGACTTACCTCATAATCTTTCCCCTGTTCTTCTGTTTCCGCCTGACCTGACAGTACACTTCCCAATACCATACCAAATGCTATTCCCACACATAGCATGGATTTTATCATATTTATTTTTTTCATAAGCTTCTCCTTTTTCACCCGATTACTTCTTAATCCCAGAACACTCCTGAAATTACTGCGTCCGGTCCGTTTATCTTTGTGATTTTCAGAATTATTGCCCCCATAACCTCATAGCTGAGATAAACTCCCTTATGAAAATCAGATAATAATTTTCTATCGATTACCTGACCGGTGCCGGCATGAATTACTTCCACCGTCTGCTCCCTCTGCAGCCGGTCATAATCCAGAAAATAAAAGCTGATTTTATGCCTGTCCTTATCCGCCAGACAAATATGGATATAAAAAGTTTCTGCACTTAAATAATATGCTGGTACTCTCCTGTTATCCTGTCTGTTATAAAACAATACATTTTCTTCCTCGGCATACATTTTTAATAACACGCAGACTGCATTTCTGATAATATATCCATCCTGTGCCACATACTCCGGAAGCTGTTTTTCCGCCCCAATCACATGATATCCCTGACTGCCGTATTCCTCCTTCCAGTTTCCGCCAGTATTTCTGTCCTCTTCCAGAAACTTCACTTCTGCCGATGTTCCTTCTATAGTACGAAATGCCTGGTCTTTTATATTTTCCTGAAACAATGTCATTGCTGCAATGTCTTTTGCCTGAATATTTCTTACCAGTTCTTTCAATGCCGACAATCCTCCGCCGTCAGCCGTATTATATTTTGCCATCAGAAGTTCCATATTTTTTGCCATTTCCATTAGTTCCTCAAATACTTCCCTCACTTCACTGACAGCTTCCAGTCTCCCGGTTTCATGCAGCTGTTCTGCTATTTTCAGCATTACCTTCTTATGCTCCAGCAATGCCGCCGGCAAACGCAGATCCAGCACTTCCCTCTTTTTTTCTTTTTCCTCCAGATACTCTTCCAGTGCATCGTATACTTCGATTCCATACACATAAAGCCACGGTATGCGCCTTCTGTATTCTGATATTGTAACCCATCCGGAAGGTTCTCCGTTCAGGTAATTATCTATTTCTTTCTTGATCCATTCTATATCGTAAGTAATTCCCCGATATGGATTTTCATTATATTTCAACAATACAAAACCATCCAGCCAGTCTTTATCATATGCAATCTCAAGCCCATCTTTCAATTCTTTTTCACTGATTATCTCTCTTTTATATTTTCCATCCACAAAGCAGTCCGCCACATGATATTCCCGTGTTTTTTTATCATATCCGTATATAGCCATATCATGCAGCATATGATGCATATGATAACATTTCTGATATGCCCCGATATAATATGTATCCACAATACAGTACACATAATAACCATGCTCCAGACTTGTCCTGATAAATTCAACCGGATTCTTATATCCATGTTCCACAATTTCTCTCGGTACAAGTGACTGAAATGTAAGAGGTATATGTTTTATATAAGACTGTATATACAAAGACACACTAAAATCCATTCTCTGTACATCCTTATCATATACCAGCTGTACATAATCTGTCAGCAGCAATGGTAAAATATGCTCATTATTCTGTAAAATACCGGCTGCCAGTGCATGATGCGGATACAGTTTTAAAAACGGATCTGCAAATGGCAGTTCTATGCTTTGTTGAAATAAACTCATGTTAATCTCCTCCTAACGTATACATTCAAACATCCTGGCATTGATCCCTGTAATATCTGCCAGCAGTTTTATTACAGATGTATCATTACATCCGGTTAATACAATCTTTCCGGCAGTTTCCTGGCAGCTGCATACTACCCCGCATTTTTCCCTTAAGATTTCTTCCAGTTCCGCCAGACTGATTCGTTTTCCCATAACTTTTGCATATCCAGCTTTTCTTCCTGTGAGATACAAATATCCCTCACAGTCCAGATAACCGATATCACCCGTATGCAATATCCCATTCCAGTCATCTGTCCGCGAGAGATCTTCCCTGCTATATGCGTACCCTAATCCGACATTTTCTCCTTCACACAGGATTTCCCCCTGTTCTCCTGCCGGTGCAAACTTTCCGGCACTGCTCATAATTGTTATCTTCTCCCCATCTAATGGCAGTCCGGCACTCCCTTTCTTACGCTTCATGTCCGTCCATGGCAGACATGAAATTCTTGGGGATGCTTCTGTCTGTCCATACATTACATAAAACTGTATTCCATGCCGTTCTGCATATTCCTGCATATTATCCCATAATCCATCCCTCATCGCACCTCCCGCCTGTGTCATCACCTTCAGGCTGTCCGGCACATACTGCTGTATTCCAAATCGGAAAAACATTTCATAAAATGATGGTACTCCGGAAAATGAGGTTACTCCTTTATCCACCGCTAATTTCCAAAATCCAGCAGAATACACCCTGCGGTCAGTCAGCACAATAGATGCTCCGCTCATTAAAAAAGTATTTATTACTGACAGACCATAACTATAGGACATTTCCAGTGAAGTAATCGTCCTGTCCTCTTTGCAGATGCCCAGTGAGCGTATGATTGCCACTGTATTTTTCTCCAGATTTTCATACGATATTCTTACATGTTTCGGACTTCCTGTACTTCCCGAGGTGGTCAGCAGAAGTGCCAGTTCCGGATATGTCTGCGGTCCTGTAATTAACCTTTTGCAGCAGATATAATCCTGCATTCCCATTTCCAGATATCTATACCCTTTCAGAGCCAATCTCTCCTCAAACTGCTTTTTCGGCAGGAAAATCACTTCCGGCAGATATTCTTCTACTAATTTTTTCAGCTGTTCCTCTCTGATATTTCCTTCCAGCATAACCGTTCCATGCTTCTGAATACATGCAAGATAAATCACGATGCTTTCCAGTGTATTCGTACATACCACCAAAGTTAATCCCTCTACACAAATCAGGTGGCTCATGTCCTTCTGCAGCTGATCCAGTTCCCTATATGTAATCCCTTTTCCAGTTTCTGTAATCAGTGCCGTCCGTTCTTTATATTTCATAAAACTGCTTTCAAACATAAGCCACCTCCTTCCCAATGTCATCTTTCTCCACCCGTATTACTCCTTCTATATTTTCTCTCATTTTCCTTCTTTTTTCATCCACACTTTCACTGCCACTGCACCGATAACCAGTACTATGCAGCCTGCTATGGCAGCCGGTAAACTTTCTTTACTTTCCTGTGCTGCTGTCTCCATATTCTTTAATTCTTCCTCTGCTTTTAATATTTTCCAGCAATAACGTTCCCTCTTCTGTTCCTGCGTTAAGATTTCATTTTCATTGATATCTTTTAAATATTTTTCATACAAGGTTTCATATCCTTCTTTTGGATATAACTCTTTATATTTTTGTAATGCTATTTTGATTGCCAGATGTTTCGGATCTCCAAAATCTGATTCATCAAATGGATCATCCTGATTTTTCTGATACGGAACCGTTGCCATAAATTTTTCTAATTCATCTGATATATTGTCATAATATCTATCTTCTGCACATATATATCCCAGTGTCATCAGATTGTCATAGGTATATGCCGGATAATTTTGATGTTCTCTCTTCATCCATGATTTTATATTTTCAAGATAATCTTCTCCCCAATAATACATTCTATAGTCATTTTTTCTTACCTCAATAAATGCTTCTATACTGTCCAACTCTGAAACAGAGCTGACATTCTCTGGTGTAACATAATTCATGCTGTTTTCTGCATCCGGAGCATATTTTTTTATGTTCTGCATACTTTCATTACTCGGCATTCCTAATACGTCCACCGATATCAGATTTCCATATCTAAATGCAGCAATAATATTTAATTCTTCTTTGTGTTCCCACAACATCTGCATTTCTTGATTTAATTTTTCTTCCTCCTCTTCCGTTATTTTCCCTGTATATACTGCATTTTCTGCATAACCACATTCTTTTCTCTTTTTTTCCTGTTCTGCTTTACATGTTTCCATGAAATTTTTTAATTCATTTTCCGGAGCATTAATTGAGCATATCGTTCCATTTATCGGTTCATCAAGAAACAAATCAATCTTTGCCAAGGAAGAACTGGCACTATCCACATTCCAGATTCCAAACCGGATACATCCATATTCATCTACAACCCATCCTCCCCTGAAATCATCTTCACTGTCAGCTCGAGGATACACACCTTGCCCATACTGTTCTGCTCTTTTCATTAAAAACTCAACCGCATCATTATTATCAAAATCTTTATTTTCACGATATTCTTTATTTAAATCATAAATATCACTTTCGGTTACATACCAGCCATACAGACGCATGTCATATACCTCTCCCATTTCCGCATATACATTTCCACTATGTAAAAACAGGACACTTGCCATACCAATAATTACACTTAACATTTTCTTCATAAAGATCACTCCTTTGCTTGTATTTCTTATCATTTTCACTCTCCTGCTTCTATGTATTTTTTGAATACATCATGCTTTTTCCTCTTTTCTCATCCACACTTTCACTGCCACTGCACCGATAACCAGTACAGAAATTCCTGCGATTGCAATTGGTAAACTGCCTGTACCTCCTGTCTCCTCTTTATTTTTTAATTCTTCCTCTGCTTTGAATATTTTCCAGCAATAACGCCCTCTTTTTTGTTTCTGTGACAGGTTCTCATTTTCATTGATATCTTTTAAATATTTTTCATACAATCCCTCATAACTTTCTTTTGGATATAATTCCTTATACTTTTGTAATGCTATTTTGATTGCCAGATGCTGTGCATCGCCAAAATTTGACTCGTCAAATGGATTTTTCTTATTCTCGATATACAAACAGGTCTTTAAAAAATTATCAAGTTCATCATTCCTATTATAATAACTTTCATCATTGCATAAATACCCAAGGCCAAACAGATTTTCATAAGAATATTCCGGATAATTTTTATGTATATTCGTAATAAACTGTTCCAATTTTTCAAAATAGCCATCACTCCAGTTTCTATATCGGCCATCTTCTTTCTTCATCAGCAAAAACAGTTTTATATCATCTAAATCTGATACTTGTGAAACATTGCTTAATCTTTCATCTCTCCAGAAATCCTTAGCACAACTATACCTGTAATATCCATGCTCTTTCTCCGTTATATTTTCATAAAATTTTTCTTCCGAATCCAATCCTAAAACAGCTATCCCGCCATCTATTTCTTCATCAAGCTCTAATATGTTTAATTCATCCTTCTGTTTCCAAAGTTTCTGGATATCTTCGTATCGTTCCTCTCTGGATTTATGCGACAACTCCCATTTGATACCTTCTGCTTCTAATATTTCAGCTTTATCCTCGTTACATAAAAGGACATATACTTCCCCCTGATTATTTACATTAACCCCCATATAATCGCTATCAGAAAGATTTTTTCGTACAAAAGCATTGATTTCCCTATCCCGTTTCGATATCTCCCGACTTTCTTTTATAAATTTTTTCAATTCATCTTCTGATTCGTTAAGCGGATAATACTTCGTGCTGCTTACGCTGGCAAGTGTATACGGCACATCGGGTCCTGCATAAGATGCATTAGGTAAAAAACTATACAATTGAAAATCACCATATCCTTCTTCATCAATAACATACCCACAAATCCCTAGTATTAACATTTCTGACTGTTTATAAATATCGCTCCTGTAATTCCCTGCTCTTTCAATTAAAAATTGAGCAGCCTCTTTTCTTGTCATATGAGGATTTTCTTGATAAAGCTCATTCAAATCGTAAACATCATCCATCTTTACATACCATCCGTATAACTGCATTTCCCATAAATTTTCATCTTTTGCATAAACTGGTATCTGGCTACATATAACAGCTATTAAAGTCAAAATTATACATACTTTTTTCTTCATAATAAATCACTCCTTTGCATTATTTCGTAGTCATTATACTATAATCAATTTATTTATATATGATATACATAATAGCACTATTATAATACACGCCATTACTATTCCAAACAAATTGTTTTTCACAATCATATCCCGACCAGCTAACTTGATTTGGTTTCAAATTACCCCTTAATTGCATAATCGGACCAATCCATCCTGCTTTAAAGGACCATGAATTTTCACCTTTTCTCAAACGCATAAAATGATAATCCCAACCTTTATTTGTTCTCAGTCTAAATGCCAATGCATGTCTTGTTGAAGAATATGATGGTGTAACTGATGTAACTGAAATAATTTTATATCCTAATGATTGCAAATCTCTTTTTGCATATCCCTCCAATTGATTTAATGAATCTCCTGCTCTTAATCCTCTAATATCATTACACCAATATCCAGGGGTTCCCATTACTCCAATTTCATTACGCACTACTTGTTCATAATCATATTTTATCGGATCTATAACTTTAATTCCAATTGACCATAAAAAGCAATTCAAATATGCATATTTACTACCATTAAAATATGATACCATATATTTTGAACCTCCCGGAATAATAGTCATCGTACTCATTGTATATCCCGATAATTCTACAATTTCAACATATCTATCCGAACAACTATACGCACTCATTCCACTCTCATCACTATAATTAACCGGATTATTGTAACAATACTGATACAGATTCGATTCATTTTCCAGACAGTCCCTGTTCAGGAATCTCTTTGCCTCTGGGTCATAATATCTGGTTTTCAGATAATAAAATCCACTTTCCTCATCATAATAGTATCCCCGATAACGTATACTGTTCTTTTCTGCCAGTTCCTTGTCGCCTGTGACTTCTGTGACATTTCCCCATGCATCATAATAATAACTGCACAGAAGATTTCCTTCCATGTCTGAAATTCCTTCCACATCTCCCATTGCATTTCTTACATAATAATAACTGTTTCCCTGCCACTCATATCCTGCTGCTTTTCCCGTTGCATCATACAGATACCACAGATATTCTCCCTGTGTTTCCTCTCCAAGCAGTCTGTCTTCTGCATCACGCAGATACTCCGTTCTTATATTATTGACGGTCTTTGCAGTACGCACTCCATTACTGTTGTATTCATAACTTACATTTCCAACATCCGTATGAATCGCCTGCAATATTCTTCCATTCATCCAGTCCATTATCTTTCCATCATAATATATCAATGGATTTCCAGAAACATCATATCCGATTTCTTTCCCACTAAACGATTTTAATCCTGTTGTTGCATCCTCATCATATTCATAATCGTCCTGATTCAGCAGATTTCCTTCCATATCCATGGTTATGGCTGCAGTCAGATTATAATTTTCATCATAACTGTATTCATACACTTTTTGTTCTGCATAATCTGTATACTTTTCCAATTGTCCCTTTTCATCATAATGATAGCGATATAAAATTTCCCCATCTTTTTCAACCTCCGTTACATTTCCAGCTTTATCATAGGTATACTGGTAACTTCCCGTCGGCATTACTTCCTGAATAACCTTTCCATCTTCATCCATAACCTTCTCTGCCAACATGACATCATTGGACACATAACGTCGTATGACTTGTCTTTCTTCCTGTTGTTCTACTGTTTCCAGCAGTGTCACATCCCCGGGATACATCATTTTTACAGCGGTCTGTGTTTCCCCTGCCACAGCCTGATATTCAGTAATACGTTCTATTCCTGTCATATTCAGTTTTTCTGTTTTTCCAGACATATTTTCCCCTGTGTTTGTCTGCGTATCTACCATCAGACCATTTTTTCCGTAAAATTCCGTTGTCCCATTTTCTGCATCTGCAATGCTTACCTCTGTTTCTCCTGTCCGCATATCTGTTACGGTCACACTGTTTTCACCATATTCATACCGATACAGTTCTTCCCCGTCTGCGGATAATCCCTCCAGATTTCCGTCTGCATCATAGCTGTATTCCAGTACCGTTCCATTTGCATATTCCATGTTTACAATGCGTTCTTCCCCATCATATACTGCCGTACTGATATAATTATTATTCAGATACGTTGCTATGGTATTTTCTTCCACTTCCTCATAGCGGTAGACGTTTCCGTTTACTGCCCATAACGATTTTCTTCCATCTTCTTCTGTCGCAGTGGTTTCGATCTCTGTTTTATCTCCGGTAACATTCAGGACAGTTTCTGCATTTTCCCCTGTCTTTACTTTTAAGAATACATTTCCATCCTGTATATCAAAATACTCTTCTTTCGTCAGGCAGTTAAACATCTGTGTCTGCCTTTTTCCGTCTGCATCCACATAGATTTTCCTGCGGTCGTAAAAACCTTCCCCTGGTGCCCCGATATTTCCCTGATACTCTGACTGATCCGCCAGTGCCTCCGTTTTTAACGGTTCCCTGTCCTGACCATCTGCTATTCCGTCAAAATCCGTATCCGGATACAGCGGATTTGTTCCCTGCCGGTACTCCTCCAGTGCCGTCAGTCCGTCTTCATCTCTGTCATCGTCACTGTCCGCTTCCAGCGGATTTGTATGTGCATATAAAATTTCATACCCGTCCGGCAGTCCATCCCCGTCACTGTCCGCTTCATATGGATTCGTTCTGGTATCCCAGATTTCATATCCATCCGGCAGTCCGTCTTCATCGCTGTCCTGTGTTACCGTCACAAACAGCTCCGTTCCATCTTCCTGTACCTGCTTCTGTATGGACACGATATCGGAAAGTTCTTCCTGTCCCAGAATGTTCGTACATAGCACCCGGACGTCCGCTTTTTCTGCTTTCTCCCCTAACACAAGCCCGTACTCATTTCCATCCGCTTCTGCCACTTTTTCAAACTGCTCCGCCCCGTTTAACCGGAGATAAATCCCCATCTTCTTTATATTGATATTTCCTCCATAAATGTTTATCTTCCCGCCGTTTTCTCCTGTCACAAGGATTTCCGGACAGAAATCCATACGCAGTCCTTCATACAATGCCCTCAGATTTTCCTCCGGTTCTTCGGAAAATGTGTCCGCATGCACAACAATGCGTTCTGCAATAATCAGTCCGCCCAGTACCGCCTGCGAAGCATTAATCGTGACGCATCCGTGAGGGGCATAGATAAGGCCTCCTATTTCTACATCTGACGCATTTACCGTGATATCCCCCTGTGCTGCATAAAGGACTCCGTTTCTCCCCAGTTCAAAACTGTCCGCATTCATCTGCTGTCCGATTCTGGCTCCAATCATCTCTAAAACCTGTATCTGCGATGAATTCACAATGACATTACAGGCACTATACACACTATTTTGTAAAACACTGTTTTTTTCAAAAGACTGGTAATAATCCAAAAATTCTGCCCTGTCATAAAACATTCCCTTAATTGCTTCCTCCAGTCCATCCGGCATGATATCTTCATGAATGCCACCCTGATATGCTGTATGGCAATATGTCTGAATATCCTTTGCCACCATTGTTACATACTGTCCGTTTACTGTCTTGCCTGTTTCCGTTCCTGCTTCCTGTGCCATGGCAAGCAATGCTCCTGCTTCTGAATAACGGCAGCCCATAACTGCCGCCATCATAACCGCCATAAATCTTGTTTTTTTATTCATATACTTCTCTCCTTTGCATCGTTATGATGACTTTTGTAAAACCTCGTTCCAAAACCATCTTATCTTCCCTGTATCTTCGTCCGGCAACAACTCCTCTCTGTAACAGAATCTGTATTCTGCTTCTTTTAATCTTACATCTTCCAATCCCTGATAAAACAGCTTCTCTACTTCCTGCTCCAGATACCCGTCATCTTCTTCCAGAACCAGTATGATATGAAAACTATTCTTACCCTTCTGCTCTACACGGAACTGTTTGATCGCCCCATCCAGTTTGTAATTAATACTGTCGAATGTTCTTACAAAAACATTTGGTGTAATTTTCTCCAGTCTGCCATCTTCTGTCTCATACAGAATCCAGTCATTTGCCCTGCCGGAAGCAAGTTGCAATACCTTTCCTTTATTTCCGCAGCTGCAGCTTTCATCACACAGACATCCTCTGTCCCCGATACGATAACGTATCAGCGGCATTGCCCTATTTGTTTTTGTTGTCAGATATAATTCTCCTTCCTGCCCCAATCTACAGCTTCTTTTCTCCGAATCCAGTACTTCGACCACAACATTGTCCTTCATTATGTGCAGTTTTCCCTGTGGACATTCATATGCAATGGAATTAAACTCATTTGCACCATACTGATTTGCAATATACCCGGTCTGCCCCTCTCCTGTTCCAAAAAAATGTTCCCTGGTTGTTTTTCTTACTTCCGAAGCAAGTATTTCTCCTGTAAATTCTATGTACCTGATACTTTCCGGTGCTTTCTTTCCACATCTGTCCATACACCTGCATAACAGCATTGCAACGGATGGCTGCAGCATCAGCCATTCCGGCTGAAACTCTTCCATTTTATCCAGTATACGACTGATTCTCTGCATGGTAAGATTTGACTTTGAAAATCCCAGTTCTGCTTTTCTCTGTACCATATCTTCCATACCATCCAGACTTCTTATCGTGTAGAAGTAGCATACCCTGTCATCCGGCCTGATTCCATAATACTTATAACGATAAAACCACAATGGCAGCATGGATCTGTGATAATCTTCCCTGGTCCAGAAAATTTCCATATACTTTCCACTGGATCCGGATGTTCTTCCGCAGATCAATTTTCCCTGCATCCGAAGCATTTCCGCCCACGGCATAAGAACAGCTGTTTCTTCCTCTATCAACTGATTCCGTTCCAGTACCGGGTAATCTTCCAAACCACCAGCCTGCTCCTCTTTCCGGTTCATATCCCTTCCATTTCGCAAATATACCGGTATCTGTTCATACGCTTCCTGAATCAGACTTTCCATTCTTTCATCTCCTGCCATACTCATACATTTTCCTTCCCACTGACATTATGATCTACTGCATTCTGCTGCAGATATTCCAGCAGTTTATCATAATTATCGAACAGCTCCAGCAGAGATGGAGCTTCATCAAGATGAATCCCGAATCTTTCTTCTATCTCTGCAGCCAGTTCCATAAGTGCTACTGAATCAAGCTGCAACTCATCAATCAGACTTTTTTCTGTCATATCCTGTTCTGACAACTCCTGTTCTGCAGCACTTTGCACTAATTGAAATAACTCGTAATTTACCAGTTTTTTGTCCATCATATCTTCTCCTATGATATTCCCAGTATTTTCTTCAGTATTTCCCACCAGTCATTTTCACCATATGTCATCATTTGTATTCATCTCCTTTTTCTGTTTGATATTTTTATATTAACAATTCATGTCTATTTTGTAAATAGCAATGTTCCCAATGGTAAATTTTTGTTCCCAACTGCAATTTTTGTTTCTCTTTTCTTAAGAAATGCTTATTCAAAACGTATTTTAACCTTTTTTACAATGTCATCTGAATTACAAAAATAGCATTTTCAATATCCCAGGTAATGTTTCCTTTATATTTGTTCACAACTCTGTTCACATTTTTCATCCCAATACCATGTCCTTCCCCCTTTTGTGTTTTTAATTCCCAGTTATGCTTATTTCCGCACTCATTTACGCTATTTTTTATCTGCAAATACATTTCATCTTCTTCATACCTCATTTCAACATAAATAAATCTCTGTCCTTTTACTTTTATACAGGCTTCCAGTGCATTTTCAAGAAGATTGGATAATACTATACATAAATCTATATCTAATATCCCTGTATATTCCGGCATATGTCCGCGACATTCAAAAGAAATCTCTGCATCCTCTGCTTTTTTCCTATATACATTTATAATGGCACTGGCTGTTTCATTTCCACAATCATACAAATATATTGGATCAATAACCTCTGTCCTTATTTCCTTAATATACCTTATTGCTCCTTCTGTATCATTTTGCCTGCAATAATCAAGTATTCTCTGCATATGCTTACTTTCATCATGTCGAAATGCATGCATTTCTCTGTTAAAATTTTTCTGTGCCTCATAATAATCCATATTTATCTGAAAATATTTTTCTTTTTGCTGTATAAGTTCTTTGTAATCATCTCTCTCTTTACTGACAACAATCTGCATCAGTGCAATAAATACAAGTACCATTCCCGTTACTTCCATCATTGTTGCTATAACTATGCTATTTTTTGAATCCTGAAGTTCTCCAACACTTAAACCTCTTGATCCACCAGCCACAAATACACAGCACCAAAATATAATTACCAATACTGCTATATCTATTTTTGAAACCTTCTCAAATATGAAATTATTTCTAACTCTGATTTTCCTGATTAACATACCGGTCAGTAAGTAAAGTAATATATTTATTGTTTCTTTTATTATGACATGAGCAATATTATATGATATAAATATCTGATCTTCTATCAGACCAAACAGGACATCTGTTGTATTAACCATAATTAAAGAAAAGAATATTCCTGTTACTGCCCCTTTCCAATTATCACTTATTAATAACAGACAGACTGCCATCCCCAATATTCTTCCTGCTAATGCATCTATGTTTTCTGTAAAATACATTATGATACCTGCAATCAGAACAAGGCATATGCTTCCTGAAATATATTTCCAGTTCTTTTTCTTTAAATTTCCTGACAAAAACAGATGATAAACCAGCAATATTTTTACACATTGTATTACCTGTGTCAGTATTTCTTCTATATAATAAATCATTTTATTTATACACAAATTGCCTCCATTCCAATCATTTCTAAAATTTTCATTGTTTTTTTCATCTTTTTTCTCCTTTATATTTTATTTTCATTTAGTTAATTGCGAAACTCATAATTTATCTTTATTGTATATGCAAATTGAACAATTACTAAGAAGGTACTATGAGGCAGTCGGTACTTGGATGCTGTATTTTAGCATCTTAGTACCGCTACTAGCCGAATGTAGCGAGAGCGTGCCTTCGTGTAATGTTTCATTTGCATATGCATTTACAAAAATTTAAATGTTTCGCAATTACCTATTATTTTCATTGTTAAACAGTTAATCTTGTTAAGTATACTCCGTTTTAAATTAATCTTTTGCTGTTTTGTTTATACTTCATAAACCGCCTTTCTATCTCTGTTCTTTTGATTTTATCTCTGGTAACAGGAATTTCTTCACCACTTGTTAATATGATTTTTGATCCAATTCTCTTTATATATCGCAAATTCACAATATATGATTTATGTATCCTGATAAAACCTATTGATTCCAGCTCCTTTTCCCATTGCTCCAAGCTCTTTCTTCTTAATATTTTTTCTCCGCTATCCATACATATATTCGTATAACACCTCTCAGCCTTTAAATATCTGATATTTCTTATGGTAATTCTCTTTTGTGTCCCATTTTTTTCTTCTATTAAAATACTTTCATCCACACATACAGCATCTATTTTTTTTAATATCTTATATAATTGTTCTGTATATTGACTTACCGGTTTCCCCAAATATCCATATACGTTTTTTCCAAATGCTTCCCTGATAAAATCATCATGCGATGTTATAAATATGATTGCCCCTTCTTTTTCCAGTTCACCCAACATATCCTTTAATTCTATTCCATTTCTTTTCGGCATTTCAACATCCAGCAGATATAAATCATAGTCCCTTTCTTTTATTACCTGTTCTAATTCACTGCCGTCCCTGTAATAATCAATACTCAATGTATGTTTGCCGTAAAACTTTTCAAGCAATTCCCTAATTTCTTCCGCAATATCTGAATCATCATCGCAAATAGCTATCTTTCTTATCATAGTTCTCCTTCTTTATTCATATTATTTCCTATTCTTTTACCTCATACAATTCAAAATTGTCTTTTATGTACTGACAGGTTCTTTCCAACTGTTCCTCTGTGATCTGATATGATCTGCCAAACATGGACTCACCATCTGACACATTCATACAGTTTTGAACAAATCCAAAATCTATGCTTATAGTTATTCCAAGTGGCATATATCCATACAATGCTATAGATGCCGTTCTCATTCGTTTTACATTTGTCATTCTCCCACGCACTGCATATTCCCCGCAATTTATTATACTTCCATATTCTTTTAATAAACACTCCTCAAAAAATTGTTTGAAATCTCCCTTACAGTGAATTTCCCTTAGCTTATAATCGTCATCATCACTTAATCTGCTATCATACTCGTCTAAATAAATTACCATATCATAAAATTCGATCTGGTTCTGCTGAGTAATTTCCTGTATCAGATCTTTAAATGTTTCTTCCGGATCAATCGGCTGCTCTTCGTTAAAATACTTATACAGATAATATTCATTTTCATATTCATACACCACCGCCAGTTTGTAAGAAATATCCTTTAACTCGTGAATGTTTTCCTCTCCCTCTCCTGCAGCCAACTGTCCCTTTGAAACTTTTATACTCCTGACTGCATACTCTCTACCTTTATAAGTAAGCAGCTTGGGTAGTCTGTCAATCTCATCTTCAAAAGCATCTTCGCAATAGTATGGATAATCTTTGTCTTCATACTCGTCCACCGTCTGCACCTGGGCATTTTCAAAATAGCTGAGTATAATCTTTGAATTTCCATCTATCTTAACACGATAAATCCAAAGATATACAGACGCTCCTGCCGTTACTGCTATAACTGCGATTACTGCCAGTGCTAAAAAATATTTTTTTAAATTTTTCCTCATATATGCCCTCCGTAATATATTCCTCGTATTTTTCCGTCCATTGTTAAAACATTAATTCTGTGCATCTTCCGCCCATTCATATGTCTTACCATTTACAACTACTTTTTCTATACTGGTATAATCTATAATTTTCCTAAATTTATATACATATTTTCCGTTGAATCCTGTCTCATCTGTGGCAAAAAAAGCAGATCCCGGATATGCTGCTTTTGCTTCCCCGTCTTTTATCAGTGTAATATTTTCCCCGTCCTTATTTGTAAGTACCAGATCCTGAAAATAATCCAGCCCAAGACTCCTCTTTACCTCTATCTTCAATCCCATGGATGACAAATACAGAGTTCCTTCATTCAAACGAAATTCTGTATGTTTCCCGGAATCTTCCAGATTAAAATAGTATTGTTTATTCAGCTCATCTTCTGCCTGACAATCCCGAATTGCAAATATCTGATTCGGGTCCTGTTCGGATTGCAATCGTCTGTAAATATATAAATATAGAAAATCTCCCTCTTCCTCCACGCTTACATCTGCAAACCAAATAGAAAACCTTTCGCCAATGGACTGAAGCGACCTTTCTGAATCCGATACCCGCATTGCCTGGTAACTAATCTTATCACCATCCCTGCCCACTTTTACTACCGCATAAAACTGCGCGCTGGCAATATCCAGAAAATACTTCTCCAGTTCAAATGAATAATCATCAATCTGTATTACCTGTCCTGATGGCTGTGTCAGTTTTTCAAATCTCTTATACTGCACCGTCCCATGTTTTCCTGATCCTTTTTTTATACTGACTATTGTGATTACTGCTATCACAGCAATAAATACACAAATCAAAATAATTTTTAATATTGTTATAAAACGTCTTTTTGTCATTTATTTTTCCTCATATACTATGTAAAAACAGGACACTTGCCATACCAATAATTACACTTAACATTTTCTTCATAAAGATCACTCCTTTGCTTGTATTTCTTATCATTTTCACTCTCCTGCTTCTATGTATTTTTTGAATACATCATGCTTTTTTCTCTTTTCTCATCCACACTTTCACTGCCACTGCACCAATAACCAGTACTATGCAGCCTGCGATGGCCGCCTTATTGATTTCATTCTTTTTTATCTTTCCTTCTTCCTGCTGTATCTCCTCTGATTTGTTTAATTGTCCGGTAACTCTTTTCATTACCAGCTGATATATTTTTGCTTCCCTGGTCATTTCTGTGGTATCTTCCCAGTCACCCAGATATTTTTCATAAATCTCTTCATAACTCATATCCGGATGCAATTCCTTATACTCCCGCAACTGGCTTTTCAGTTCAATTCTCTGCGGATCTCCAAACATCAGCTCTTCCGCCGGATCTTCCGTATTCGGAACATATGCAGGAAGCTTCTCCACAAACTGCAGGATTTCCTTATCAAAATCCAGATATCGCTCATAGTTCCCATCAGCCGCAATTCGATTGAGTAGATTTCTGATATCATAATCCGGATACTTTTCACTCAAACACTGAATGCCTTCGTGAATATGTTCTTTTATATTCTCATCTTTCTCCAACTGTTCTGAAAATGCAGTTGAATCAAACATATTCATAACTGTGTCCGCTTCAATTGTTTCATTTTCTACCGAAAAATAGCAGTTTCCGGGATGAAGCACATATGCATTTATTATCTGATATCCCATATTTTGCAGTTTTTCACTTTCCGCATTTTGTACCACATAAATATCCAGTGTATTTTCGCACTCATTTACTTTAATATAATTAATTGCATATTTTTTCCTTTCTTCCCACAATGCTTGTAACTCCTGATACAAATCTTTCATACTATTCTCTGTTTTCATGCAGTGATATCCCTGTATCTCCAGCTCATCCTTCCATTGATCTGTCATCACATACACACAGATACACCCTGCTTTTTCGTCATAATACATTCCGCCATATTCATTCTCCGGTACATTTTTTCTAATGTATTCTGCTTTTTCCCTGATATCTCTGCTCATCTGCATGGTTCGTTCAAAATAATCTTCCAGTTTTTCTTTTTCTTCTGATAATACAATTTCTTCCCCGGTAAACCTATATTTCAGCCGGATCGGACCAAATGCTGCTCCACTCATGCTGAGCTCTTCTGAGAACTTACAGTCCCAGTCCGCATATCCATCTTTTATTACCATAGGCTCGCGTACATTTCCAAAGATTCGTATTCCATGCTGGTCTAGAAATCTTATGGCCTTGTTCCCGATCGTTTCTTCCCGATACTGTTTATTCAACTCATAAATAGTATCTTCTGACACAACCTCATCTGTAACATCTATTTCTGTAATATCTACTTTTGCCTGGGCATACAATGGTAACAACAACACACCAGTCATAATACTGACTGCACAAATAAATTTTTTCATAAAAATCTCCATTTTGATATCTGCCACTACTGCTATAACTACGATTACTGCCAGTGTTTTTATCTTCTCTCTTTCTCCGCTTTTTTCATCCACAGCTTCACTGCCACTGCACCTAGAACCAGCACAATACTTCCCGCCACTGCGGTCGGAAAAGCTTCTTCGCTTTCTTTCGCTGTTGTCTTTACATTTTTTAATTCTTCCTCTGCTTTTAATATCTTCCAACAGTAACGTTCCCTTTTCTGTTTCTGTGAGATATATGTATTTTCATTAATATCCTTTATATATTTTTCATACAGTATTTCATAACTTTCTTTTGGATATAATTCCTTATATTTTTGTAATACCACTCTTACTGCCAAATGATTTTTATCTCCATATAATGATTCATCCACCGGATTTTTTTCATTTTCCATATACAGACATTTCTGCACAAAATTAACTAATTCATCACTACTGTGATAATAACTTTCATCATTACATAAATATCCAAGGCTAAATAGATTTTCGTAAGAATAATCCGGATAATTCTTATGCATATTGATTATGAATTGCTCCAATTTTTCAAAACAGTCATCGCTCCAGCATCGATACCGTTCATCTTCTTTCTTCATTAACAAAAACAGTTTTATATCATCTAAATCTGATACTTGAGAAACATTATCCAATCTTTCATCCTTCCACCACTCCTTTTCACAATTATATATATAGTTTCCCTGCTCTTCCTCCTTTATATTTTCAAAGAATTTTTCTCTTGAATCCAATCCATAAACAGCTAAACTGCCATCCGTTTCTTCATCAATTTCTAATATTTTTAATTCATCCTTTCTTTGCCAAAGCATCTGAATATCTTTATATCGTTCCTCTTTTGATCTTTCAGACAGTTCCCACTTAATACCTTCTTTCTCTAATATTTCTGCTTTATTTTCATTACACAAAAGAATATATAATTCCCCCTGTTCGTTTCTATCCACTCCCATATAATCACTATCTGACAGATTTTCCTGAGCAAACTCAATTATTTCTCTTTCCTGCCTTGAAATTTCCTTATTTTTTTCTATAAACTCTTTTAATTCATCACTTGATACATTAAGTCTAAAATAATCTCCACTGCTTACAGAAAAAAGTACAAACGGACTATCAGTTCCTCCATAAGACGAATTTGGCACTCTGCTATATAATTCAAAATCAGCATATCCCTCCTCATCTATCACATATCCCATATTTTCGGCTGCCAGTTTTTCTGTTTGTGTATAAATCTCCCGTCTGTAAGACAATGCCCTGCCAGACAGAAATTCTGATGCTTCTATACTGCTCATATTTCGATTATCCTGATAAAGTTTATTTAAATCAAAAATATCATCCATCATTACATACCATCCATATAGCCGCATTTCCCATAAATTTTCATCTTTTGCATAAACCAGTGTTTTGCTGCATAGAACAGCCAATAGTAATCCAATAATAAATAATCGTTTTCTCATAAAATCACTCATCCTTTCTCCGCCTTTTTCATCCACAGCTTCACTGCCACTGCACCAAAAACCAGTACAATGATTCCCGCCACTGCAGTTTCACGATATTTATCAGAATTATTTTGTCTCTTTGTACCTTCCTTTTGAATATCTTCTGTCTTTTTGTCAAATGAATATTTCTGCCACAAATACCAATATAATTTTTCACGTTTTGACATTTGCACACTTTCTTCTGTTTCCTGCAGATACGTCTGATATATCTGCAAATAGGTCAGCTCCGGATATTTTTCTTTATATTTACGCAGCAGGTTTTTCAATTCCAGATGCTCCGGGTCTCCAAATTCATCTTCTGATACCTGATTTTTATCCGCCCTGTATTCCAATGTTTCTGCAAACGCAAGCAATTCCGGATCAAATCCTGTATATTCCTCAACGTCGTAATTTCCCGCAATATGATAATATAAATTACGACAGGAATATTCCGGATACATTTTTTTCATCTCTATCAATGCTATCTTCAAATTCTCCCATTGTTCCTCTGTTATCCGTTCCGGCAAGTCCTTATCTTCTCCAAGCCTTTCTGTATATTGATACAACATTTTCTGCTGTTCTACGAATTTCTCGGGCTCATCCTCTCTTGACATTATCTGGACATATTGTTTCTGTTCTTCCTGTATTCCATCTGGCGGCACTTCATATCTGCCATTCATATACCATTCCCCCATATAATAATTCCCCCGGGGCTGATATCCCTGCTGGTTCAGTTTTTCCTGAAATTCTTCCGGTTCAAAAATGCCTGCAATACACAGTTGTCCGGAGATGTCATAGTAAATATCCTCTATTCCAAGGATATCCCTCAACTCCCATATACCACTTATAAACTGGCAGTCATCCGCTTTCTCCACATTGCTCATACTGAGATTTCTTTTTTCTGTATACCGCTCTCTTTCTTCCTGCAAAAAGTCCTGTAATTCCTCATCTGTGCAGAATCTCAGCGATATCACATTTCCACTGACACAGGCTCTTAAAAACGGACCGCTATCCGAACTGCTGTATTCCCCTGCCCCAAGGCTTAACTGATATACATACCGCCCCTCATCATTGAATACAATGTAATAATTCTCCAGCCTTACCTGCTGCAGACTCTGCTGTACTTCTTCATCATACACTTCATACCAGTCAGCACATTGTGTCACATTTAAAAATTCACACGATTTATCAGCAAAATAACTGTCATATGATTCATATACCGCATCTGCATTTTTTTCCATTTCATCCCCCAGCGCTTCCCGGCATATATCTCTCCATTCCAGCACATCATCAATAGAAACTGCCCCTTTTGATATCCCAGGAGTCATCTGATAATCATTCCAGAACAAGGCATAAGGATAACTCTGCACTTCATTCGCACTTACCACCTGACAACCGAGCAATATAAACCCCCACACACTAATAACCTTTTTTATCCATCCCATATATATCACCTCGCTTAATGTTTTTTATTTATATGTAATATCTTCCTGCTGATTCTGTGTTCCGCTTGCAGTTACACAAATCGCCGCAATTTCAATCATTCCTGAAAGTTTCATTGTTTTTTCATCTTTTTTCTCCTTTATGTTTTATTTTCCCTATTCTTTTACCTCATACAATTCAAAATTGTCTTTTATCTACTAACCAATTAATATATTCAGTTCATCCTTATCTGCATAATGTTTCATATCACATACCATTTTTACTGCATTTTCCGCCTCTTCCTTTTTTTCCTCATAACTTTTTCTTATAAATTCATCCTCTTCCTGTGATAGCAGAAACTGATACTGTGCTACATTTTCTGCCACACATACTTTTTCCCATTCGTTTTCCGCATAAAACTTATTATTAATGGAATAAAAAACATAGTTCTCATTTTCCAGATTTATTTTGTCCAGAACATATCTGACTTCGTCTTTGTCTTTATCCAGCCATCTCCACGAATAGTCATTATATTTCCACTGTCCATCATAATACTGGACACTTAATATTTCTTCCAGCTTTCCCTCCATATAAACCGGAAAAAATATATAGGACGACTGCATTGCATTATCCACATTATAAATCTGGATGGACTGTCCCAGTTCTATTTCGCCCGAATCCTCTTCCAATACTGCACACTGCTCATGATAACTGTTCTTAACATATTCTATTCCTTCTTCTGCACTTATCTTATTATTTATTTTCAGGGCATCATTTACATCACTTTGTTTCTCATAAGAACCTTTCTGATTTTTCGTTTCATGTACCTGAATCATTCCCAAATCTGATGATTTGGTTTTTTCAAGAAATACATCCCAGTTATTTACATTAACATCCACACAATTTTCTTCCTCGTTAATTGCTGCAGAAGCAATTCCATATTCTTTTTTCCGGCTGTTTAATTCATGACAAACTTCCTTCAGTTCCTGATAGGAATATTCGGCCCATAAACATATCATTCCCTGCTGCTGCAGTTCTTCTCTTAATAAACTGTTTTTTAAATATACATAGAATTGCTCTCCCTTATAGCAGCTCCCTCCGTAATCTTCTTCCGTAAGATTTTTCTGTATATATTTTTTATATTTTCGCTCTTCTGCATGATTTCCTGTTATCTGCCATGCCATATATGAAGTTAACATGAATAATATAATTCCACCTGCTATAATACATTTCTTATACATTTTTCGCCTTTCCCGTTTCTTAAACATATGCTCCTGTATTAATTCTCTTCCTTCTTCATCCATATCTTTACAGCTACCGCACCAAGCACCATTACAATAATGCCTGCTACCGCTGTCGCCATGGTGCTTTTCTGTGCCTCGTTTTTCTCACTGTCGCCCGTTAATTGTTTTCTTACATCTTCATCCCCAGCTTCACAGTATTTATCCACGTCCTTTAATTCTGACAATCCTTTATCTATAGTCTCCTGTTTTTCAGAAAATGACATTTTCATAAATTTCTTTTCCTCAGGTGAATATACATCTTCATCCTCTGCATTTACTTTTTGCATTAATAATTTTCTATGTTTGGATTCTACATAACAGCTGTTATTAATGCTATAAAAAATACAGTCATTTTTTAAATAGCCTATCTGATCTAATACGTCTCCATCAAAGAAATAGAACGTCATCGGGCCGCTTCCATACTGCCAATGTCCATTTGCATATTCCAGTTCATTGATGATATGAACTACTTTTCTATCTTTGTATATTGGCAGGTATACATATGCCGGCTGTTCTCCATCTACGTTATAGATTAAAAATGGTTTTCCCATTTCTGCACTGCCCAGTTCATTTACTTTCAGATTATCCAGACGGCGTATTCTTACAATATAATATTTCAGATAATCTCTCCATGTATTTTCTGCAAATGTTATGCCATCTTCCAGATTTATTGTATCAAAGTATTCTGATACCGGACTTCTTAATTCCTTTTTCTCTTCTGCTGTTGGCATATTACTCTTTATACCGCTTTTCTTACTATCAATGCTTTCTGGTTCAGTTTCCTCCTGTTCCCCGCTGATTTCATACAACAGGTTATATAATTTCTTCTGCCTGTTTTCATGCCTGTTTTCTTCCAGTGTATCAATGCCTACCCACGGATACATGGAAGTTACCGACTCAACCTCAATACCTCTATCATTCTGTCCGGCTGCTTCACTCCCATAAGCAATGTTTTTATTTATCCCCAGTCCAATTATAATCAATATCAGCCAAATCATCATTTTCTTCATGTAATCACCCTGATCCTTATATATTTCACCTGCTCTTTTGTTACTTTGTTTCCTGTACTGTTTTTTCTCCGCTTTCTTCTTCATCCATATCCAGACTGCCGCTAACAATATAATGATTACTCCGGCTGCAATGATTCCTCCCGTGTTTCTTTTTGTTGATTTTCGTTATTTTCCGTTGTATTTTGTTGGTTTTGTGCTTCTCCTGCTTTGCTTAATTCCCCACTGCTTCTCTCGATTGCAAAACGATACAGTTTTATTTCTCTGGAATTTCCAGGATGAATTATAAATTGCATATCCGTCTATCTCCACTAAAGGCTCATACATTTCTTCATCAAAACACCTCCACGCCATTTTCCCATCTTTTCAGCCGCATAATGTCCAGACACATAAAATACAGCAAAAAATAATCCCTGTTACTAAAATTTTTTCTTCCATGCTTACACCTCCGAATGAATATTTTTACCCCCTCAATATATAAGTAGGATTTTATACCCGTTTGGTTGCATTCTATTTCCATCTTTTTCCTTTTTTTGACATTTTCGTTTCTTTTCACAATTTTTTCGCATTATTTTTGTGCAATATTGCCATGATTTTTTGTATAAAAAAAGCCCCCTTACGTTTTTATCCGTAAAGGGACTTTGAAAATACTCTTTATAAAACTGAATTAGTCGATTGAGTAAGGCATTAAAGCAACGTGTCTTGCTCTCTTTACAGCTACTGTTAAAGCTCTCTGATGCTTTGCACAGTTTCCTGTGATTCTTCTAGGAAGGATCTTTCCTCTTTCTGACACATATCTCTTTAATTTGTTTGTATCCTTATAATCGATAACACCATTCTTGTCTCCACAGAATACGCAGACCTTTTTTCTTCTACGCATAGGTCTTCTCTTCATTGAAGTTTCGTTACCGCTCTTTTTTACTTCATTTGCTGGCATAATATTTAACCTCCTGTTTAATTCTAATTAAATGGCAGTCCTTCGTCTTCTACACCGTCAGGAATGTTCATAAATCCATCTCCTACGGCACTTGTCGGCTCAGGTCTTGCAGATGGCTGTTCATAACCGCCTCCATGATAGGAATTGCTGCTGTCTGAAGCCTTGCTTTCTGCAAATTCAGTATTTTCTACAACAACATCTGTTGTATACACCTTATTGCCGTCCTTATTTGTATAACTGCCTGTCTGAATACGTCCTTCGACTACAAGTTTTGTTCCCTGGCGAGTATATCTTTCCATAAACTCTGCTGTTCTTCCAAATGCTACACAGGAAATAAAATCTGCTGACTGCTCATTTGCACCATCACGTTTAAAACGTCTGTCTACGGCAAGCGTAAATCTTGCTACAGCAGTTGAGTTTTCACTCTGCGAGTATCTGATTTCCGGGTCTCTTGTAAGTCTTCCCATAAGTATTACTTTATTCATATTACATCCTCCTGCTGGACATTGGTCCGAGGATACACTTACATCCTATGACGTTTGTCCGAAACTTAAGCTTCCTGCTTAACAACTAAGAATCTGATTACATTTTCCATGATACGAATGTTATCTTCAACTTCGTTTGGACAATCTGTATTTTCTGACTCGAATTTGATGAAGTAGTAATATGCATCCTTCATCTTCTGAATTTCGTAAGCTAATCTCTTCTTACCCCATTCTTCAACATCTGTTACTGTTCCACCGAAACGTACAATATATTCTTTTACCTTTTCGATTACAGCAGCTCTTTCTTCATCTTCGAGCTTTACGTTAACAACTACTGCTAACTCGTACTTATTCATGTCTTTTACCTCCTTTTGGTCTTTGGCCCGCTCAGCATGAGTGAGCAAGGATATTTATTAATATACCACGAAGAAATATTCTATCACACATTTCTACTCCACGCAAGCACTTTTTTACAATAACTCTAAAAGTTGCTCTTTTGAGAAATCTGCGGAAGAAATACTGTCACTTTCCATGATTTGTTCCGCCAGTTCCTTCTTTTTATCCTGAAGTTCGACAATTTTCTCTTCAATGCTGTCCTTCGCAATGAGTTTGTACACGGTTACAACATTTTCCTGTCCTATTCTGTGTGCCCTGTCCGTTGCCTGATTCTGAACCGCGACATTCCACCACGGATCAAAGTGAATTACAATATCGGCAGCCGTCAGATTCAGTCCGGTTCCTCCTGCTTTTAAGGAAATGCAGAATATATTTACATCATTGTTCTGTTTATCGTTAAACATATCTACAAGTGCCGTTCTGTGCTCCTTCGGTGTATCACCGGTCAGTATATAGTATTTTATGCCGTCCTGCTCGAGATGCTGTGTCAGATTTTTCAGCATACTTGTAAACTGAGAAAACACCAGTACCTTATGACCGCCTTCTATGGCATTTTTTATGAGTTCCATGCACATCACCGTCTTTGCAGACTCTTCCTTATATTTTTCATACAGCAGTGCCGGATCACAGCAAATCTGTCTTAACTTTGTCAGTTCCGACAATATCTGTATCTTCGACTTTTTAAACTCACTGTCGCTCTGTTCGTTCAGCATCATCCGTATTCTCTGGACATGAGCCTGATAGATTTCCCACTGCTCACCATCCATCTTTGCAAACATATTTTTCTCTATTTTTTCAGGAAGAAATGCCAGTACATCTTTTTTCAGACGGCGCAGGATAAACGGCGCAATCATTTTCTGTAAGAATTGCAGCTGCTTTTCGTCATTATCTATGACGATTGGCGATTCTATCTCTTCCCGGAATTTATTATACGGATATAAAAATCCCGGCATTACATAGTCAAAAATACTCCATAACTCGCTGAGTCTGTTTTCTACCGGAGTTCCGGTCAGTGCAGCCCGGAAGCCCGCCTGAATCATTTTTACAGAACGTGAGACCTGGGTATTATGATTCTTTATGTATTGTGCCTCATCTATAATTTCACATTCAAACAACTGATCTTCATAAAATTCCACATCTCTCCGAAGTAAATCGTAAGAAGTAATTAATACATCATATTCCTCTGCCTGTCTTACTTTTTCCTCCCTTTCCTGTGCATTTCCCGTTATCATCAGAGTATTCAGATCGGGTGCAAACCGCTCTATTTCAGACTTCCAGTTATATACCAGGGAAGCCGGGCAGATTACCAGCGACGGATGTTTTTTCTCATTTTCTTTAGTATTTTTCTTACAGTCAATCAACAGAGTGATTACCTGAAGTGTTTTTCCCAGTCCCATTTCATCTGCCAGAACCGCTCCGAAGCCACATTCTTTCAGTATTTTCATCCAGACAAATCCCTGCTCCTGATATGGTCTCAGCACACCTTTCATTTCTTCCGGAACTGTGGCTGACTCAAGGGCTGCATTCTTAACACGGCTGACCAGTCTACGGAAAGAATCGTCATAATGCGTATCGAGATCATAGAGTTCATTCAGTCCGGATTCAACATACATGGAACGGTATTTCGGTATTTTTACCTTTCCTGTAAGAAATTCCTTTTTGGAAAGGTGCAGCTTCTGTCCCATCTCTGTCAATGCCGAAATCTGTGAATTTTCCAACCGGATAAAATCTCCGTTTTTTAACCGGTAGTACTTCTTTCTTCTGTCATATCTTGCCAGGATTTCTCCTATCTGCTCCGGTGACATTTCATCACCGCTCACTGCCATCTCCAGAAAATCTCCTTTTACCGAGATTCCAAGATGGATTTTCGGTGCAGCATTTACACGGATATTCCGGATTTCATCGGATATAAATACCTGTCCGAGTTCCTGCATAATCGGAATTCCTTCTGTCAACAGTGCATATAATTTGTCATTGCTGTCACTCAGCACCGGACATTTTTCTTCCGGATCAAAAGCATTGAACATATGATATAATCTTGTCGCTGCTACAGCCGCATCCTGCATATCTGCATTGCTTCCCGGCGGATATCTGTCAAATATATTAACACCTTCTTCTGAACCGTCCTCGTAGGCAAATGCTTTACAGGTAATTACATCCGGTTCCGGCGAATCCAGATAAATCCTGATTTTCACCCTTTTCCCCAGGTACTGCTCTTCATCAAAATTACTGTGTACCTGTACATTACATACTTTTCTCAGTTCTGGCAGTACTTCCCTGACAAACATCGGAATATCCTGTTCTGCTATAGTTACTCCTGTTCTTCCGAATATGCTGCTGTACTCCAGCCATTCTTCCAGATGTTCACATTCCGTCCTTCTGACCTTGTATATACATTCTGTCCCTACGAAATAAATATAATTCTGACCGCACAAAACCCGCTGTCTGTCCATCGTTACATCGATTCCATCCGGTGTTTTAAAAACCATTGCCAGCAGATTCGGTTTTTCTTCCCGGACATTCAGCCTGACTGTATCCATTCCGCGGGTAACTGTAACCTGCCCTTCACCTACCGCATTAAAAAATGCGTCCATGAGATTGCCCCTTATCAGAATGCTTCTTTTCTGCAGATTTCTGTGTTTCTTTACATTTTCTGACTCAGACACTGCAATAAACCGCATGAGATTCTGTGAATCTTTATCATATGCACTGATGGTATTATAATAAGATAATGTTTTTCCGAACTTTGTCTTTGCACCTTTTATAAATTCTTCCGCAAAGGTTACAACACTTTTTACGATATATAGATTATGTATTCCAACCCGGAATTCCACATCCAGTGTTTTATCAGCGGCTATCTCGATTTCCGGTACTATTTTTACCTGCCCTGTAAGATCCGGCTGAATATACCCTGCCCGCTTTTCCAGTGCAAAACGCTCGAGAATATCCAGAACTTCCGGATCTGTCCGCTTATGGAAGCCCTCAGCCCTGACTGCAACCATGTTGCTTCCGTCCCTCTGCCTGATGTATTCCAGAAGCATTGCAACACAATGTCTGCACAGTTCCTCGCTTTTTGCCCCATCCGCACAGCTGCATTTTACTTTTTCTATGCTGCCTGTAATCTCATCAACAACTGCTTCCGCATCAAAATTCTCAATATTATTTCCTTTGATATTTGCCCGTATTTTTACCCGATGTTCTTTCTTTATTGGCTCTGTATGAAAATGTTTTACATTCCCAACCTTATAAATTAATTCTCCCCTTGAAAAGGTGTTTCTCTCTACACACCGGATCGATATATCATCTACTGTAAACATTTAATGCCTCCCTCATCATTCTGTATGGTAAATCTTTTACCTTGTAGTATACTATTTTTTGACCTAAATATCAAGCTTCACGACACCAGAAACCGAAATTACATTCTCCTCTTTCCTTGAATAAATTTTCCCCCTCATTGCTGCCTTCCGCCTGAAAAAAGTCGGTAAATCCAAACTGCTTTGCCGTAATGGCAGAGTTTACGCAGAAATTGCCCGGAGTACCAAGATAGTATTTTCCTTCACACTCCCCCGTTCCCTTAAAAAATATAATATACCGGTAGTTATAATATCCGTTGAGTAGAAATTTGTTGGAAGCCAGTCTCCAGTATTTTCCCGGAAACCATACCATATCATGCGGTTTTAATTTTACGCCGTTTGTACTTTGCCCATTTATACTGATGACACATTTTGGAAATACATGGAATATTTTTTCCTGCCAGCTTTCCGTATGACTGATCCGTCTATTTTCCTCTTCGTTTATATTGCACGAACAGCTTTGTGTCCGGGCATCCCCGCTTTGCGTATGCTCTGCCATCTCTTTCTTTTTTTTCAGGCACTCTTCATCATATTCATATATGGTGTTTTCGTCCTGCTCCTGCCGGATGGCTTCTGCCTGCAGCTTATTTTCATTATGTATTTCCCCCGGCATTTCACATTGATCCGGTGTTATTTCCTGCTGTCCAATGCCCCCGCAGGCAGCCTTATCCATCAATTTTCCATCGTAAATCAGCACTCCTGCCAGTTGATCCATAGGAAATCCGTCCTTTTCCTGACTATATTTATACTCATATTTTAACTGCATAACTCCCTGATTTAACTCTCCTTTCACGATTTTTTCCGTCTTTATACGGTCGCTGTCTTTTCCCAGCAGACAGATCCACTGCTCTCCCTCCATTTCCGGTAAATCCATAATGTGAATATCCAGTTTGCAGCTGTCCTCCAGCAGATTCATTTTGATGTATCCACAGTTTTTTTTCCTCTGATTATCTTTATAATAACCGAGATAGATAACCATCCTTTTATACATTTATTTTCTCTCCACTAAAAAAGTTCTCCATAAATCTACTATATTACGAAGAACTTCTATTTATTCCATTATTCCATTACTTTTCCATATAATAAATGATCGGTCCACACACCATTTACACAGAGATTTTTTCTGCACAATCCTTCCCTTAAAAATCCGCATTTTTCGAGTACCCTGACCGATGCGTAATTCTCTTCCTGGACAAATGCTTCCAGCCGGTGCAGTCCGAGATATTCATAGGCAACCTGGCAGATAGTATTTACCGCTTCTGTCGCATACCCCAGATTCTTTTTCCTGACCGCCATCTTATATCCCAGGATTCCGCTGCAATAGGGGCTTCCTTTTATCTGCCCCACCGACACAGTGCCGATAATACTATCCGGTTCATTTTTTTCAAATATATAATATCTGAGATATCCTTTTTTCATGGATGCTTCATATTCATTCTGAAGAATATATTCCTGATAAAATTTTGTAAAATAAGCCGATGGTTTCTCTGCCTCATATTTTGAAAAATCATCCCTGTTTTCTTTCAGGAAGTCCAGTACCTGTTCCGACCATTTTTTATTCAGCAGACGCAATATAAGCCGGTCTGTATACAGTTCTTTATACATCACTTTTCTTTTCCCTGCTTTTCTCTCTTAATTCTTTAAAAAACTGTTTTAACATCTGACTACATTCCTCTTCCAGAATTCCTTTTTCCATTTCCACCTGATGATTAAACTGAGGAACCTGTAGAAGGTTCAGAATCGAGCCTGCACAGCCCGCTTTCGGATTCATGCAGCCAATGTATACCTTTTTTATTCTCGACTGTACGATCGCCCCGGAACACATCTGACACGGCTCTAAGGTAATGTACATTTCGCAGTCATCAAGCCGCCAGTCTCCCATCACTTTTGATGCTTTTTTGATGGCATTTAATTCCGCATGGCTTAATGTATTCTTATCCGTAATTCTCCTGTTGTATCCTCTTCCAACGATTTTGTCCTGATATACGATCACACAGCCGATTGGGACTTCGCCGATGGCATATGCTTTTTTGGCCTGCTTAATGGCTTCTTTCATGTATTTTTCTTCTCTGGTCATGCAAGTTTTCCTTTCAAAAAAGAAACTGATGCCTATCACATCAGTCTCTTTTACTATAATAATCTGTAATTATTAATTACTTATTTTCTGATACTTTAATTGTATCAACAGCTGCTGCTCCAACACCTCTTCCTCTTAACATATAGAGTCCGTCTAATTCTGTTGAACCATTCGCTGTTACATTTCCATTATACAGAACAGTTCCATTCTGATCTGTAATTGTAAGTGCAACTGTATTTCCTGTTGTAACAACAGCCTTTACTGTTACCCATGTATTACTTGCAATTGTCACAGTAGCATCACTGTCGTTAATCGTATATACATTGGAATTTGCACTTGCTGCTAATTTTACCAAGTATCCTGCTGTAACTCCATTATTATTCTTAGCTGTCGCATCCGTTCCCGTAGTTGTGATTACAAACTGGGAAGCAGAACGGTTTGCAATGTTACCCGGTGTAATCTTGATATCTGTTTCGATTGTGTAATTTTCTGAAACCGCACAATCAATCGCAGAATATGCACCTCTGTTTCCTGATGCTGTTGTATCAGCCGCAAAGTTTACATAATTTCCATGGGAATCTCCATCATTCTTAATAGATAATGCACTTGCTGCACTTGCTGATGACCATGCACTGATATCAGTCTTATTATAGCCCTCATAGTATACATATTTTGATGTATCTATTGTTTCCGTTGGATATGCATAGCATACGATATTGCTAATCGTTCCGTCATACTGAAGGTTTGGCCACCAGTTACCCCAGCCGAGGTTTAATGTTGTAGCACTGGAATTTAACCACTTAAGGACATTGTTATATCCGTCAATCTTATTTCCACCCTTTGTTGTACCAGCATCAACATCTTCATTCGTATATGCTGTTTCACCATTCACACTTACCTTATAGCCTGTTGGAAGGAAGTCAATTCTTATATGAGCTCCTTTTCCTATATAGTCTTTCTGAAGTGCCCAGTCTGCCATGTTTGCATCATAATATCCGCCCAAAGCATTGTAACCCAGATAAGAACCGCCTGTGAAATACAGCTTTCCATTACCACTATCTGTAAATGATACGATATTGTCAAGTCTGTCCATTGTTCCTGTCAGTTCTACATCAAACTCAATGGCAGCTCCATTATAAATCTCAAGTCCGCTTGTATTTTCAGAATTAAACGGATTTGGAATTGCATAAGTTCCTTCTTTTGCATTTGTTAAATCAATTTTTTCGTTTGTGTAATATTTTGCAATTACATATGGATCTGTGTCATTCTCTGGTGCTGCATTGACTGTTACATCATAGGACTTTGTCTGTGTATAACCATTGTTTTCAAATGTTGCAGTTAATGTAACGGTTGTGTCTTCTTTTGGTTTTGTTAATGTACCATCTGTTGCGATGACATCCGGATTGCTTGAAGTCCAGCTAATCTTGGTTCCAAAGATACCCTCTGTCGGAAGTGTTAAATCATCCATTGCAGTAGATGCTACGGTCAGCTTGTCTACAGCCATAACAGTTGCTCTCTTACCCTGTAACTGTTTGGAGAACCATACTTCTTTCTCATCGGTTCCAAGTAATGTCAGACACATGGTATCTTCGTCTGTTCCTTCAATAATCTGGCGAACAGCCACACCCTTGTAGGTCTGGTTATTCATATTGATTGTAACATACGGTGTTCCTTCTGTCAGACTCCATGTTCCTGTGTATTTTCCGGAAACTGTTCCATCACCGTTCAATGTTACTTCTACCGGCGATATGTATTTCAGATTTGCATAATCAACATTCTGTTCATTGATGATTACATCATATGTTCCTGCAATCTTAGCTGCACTGTAACCATTTTCATTCAGTGTTTCACCTGAATAACAGTAAGGAGCTGCCACTAACCAGCCCTCTTCATTCATGAACAACTGATGTGTTTTTACATAATGTCCTTCTGTACCATCATTTGTTCTGGTATGATAGATGACATATGCTTTTCCATCGCTGTCTACAAATGCTGAGTTATGTCCCTGTGCAACCTGGGCAACATCCATGGTATTCCATTTGTACTGTGTCATAAGACGTACACCTACAGTACCGCAGATATTGTTTGTTCCTGCTGTATATCTTGCATCATCACCGGAATAATCCTTATATGGTCCTGTGATCTTGTCCGAGCGGAACACTCTCATGTTATATCCGCCGTTTGCAGTCAGTCCGCCATAACTCATGAAGAGATAGTAATAATCTCCTACCTTCTGGATATAAGATGCTTCACCGGAACAATGCTGTCCACCTGCAATCTTTAATCCCTGGTAGATATCAGATTCATTATCAATGGTTGCATAGGTATAAGTATAATCTCTTAAACCTGTCTTGCCGTCCAGTTTTAACATATAGATACCGCCGAACCATGAACCATACGTCATCCAGAGATTTCCGTCATCATCATATAATACGCATGGATCGATTGCATTCATGCTGTATGTACGGTTGCCATTTCTGTTCTGCAGATATCTTGTCTTTGCTGCATCATCAAAAGTTCCTGCTGCCTTGCTGTAATCCGTAAGTGCAGCCTCTTCCGCACTGGTAAATCCGGAATAAACAACCGGTCCTACATAAGTCCAGTTTCCATCCAGGCTGTCTGCAGTCAGAAGTACGATGGATGTATACCAGTTATCACCGTTTACACTCATGTACATACACCACTTGCCCATCTTTTCGTTCCAGAGTACGTCCGGTGCCCAGAGATTTCCGGAAACATCATATGTTGAACCCGCTTTTGTTCCTCTTGCTGACCACTCGGCTTCTTTTGCAAATAATGTCTTATAATCTGTATTGATATTATTTGTAAAAGTTGTCCAGTTACATAAATCAGTGGATTTTGCCCATGCCATATGAGAACCGAAGATATAATATGTTCCTGTTTTCTCATCCTTTACCACACTCGGATCATGTACAGAAACTGCCCCGTTTGTCTTTGTAACTGTAAGGTTCTCAATTGCCTCTATTCCAAGTACATCTTTCTGAACCGCTTCCATATCAAGAATATCTATGATTCCATTACGATTCACATCTGCATTATTCTGATATACTTCCAGAATCTTATTCAGTCCCAGGATATCCTTCTGGATTGCCTCCATATCGAAAACATCTTTTTCTAAATTGCCATCTACATCTCCAAAGTTTGTGGTATAGGAAGTAGATGTGTCTTCTGCCTGTACTGCTCCTGCTGCCATGATACACATCATCGCAGAAAGCAGTGTCACTTTCTTTCCAAATCCTTTCATTTTTCCTCCTTTATAAATACAACCATATTTTCATTTTTCAACCTCTATACCTCTCTCAAGTATAATATAATTTGTCTAAAAAATCAATTACATTTTATAAATTATACAGCAATATTACCATATTTTTTATGCTATACTTAATCCACAGAATGGCGGGAAAATCAGGATCCTGTTCTTATCTGCTTACAGCATTTTGAGATATACCCAGCCAGACACAAGGAAGGAGCTTATATGAATATAACAGTTTTTCACTTTATTGGTATTTTAATTACACTTATACTTGTTGCCGCTGTCGGGATCTATTCCGGAAGCAAAGTAAAAAATGCTTCTGATTTCACAAATGGCGGTGGAAAATCGGGCAGCCTGATGGTCTGTGGTGTCCTGATGGGCGGACTGATCAGCGGTCAGGCTACTATCGGCACTGCACAGCTTGCATTTTCATTCGGAATGTCAGCCTGGTGGTTCACACTTGGCATCGGTATCGGCTGCCTGATTCTTACCCTGTTTTATGTAATTCCACTGAGAAGCAGCAGCCACGTTACACTTCTTCAGGTTATTTCTGATGAATATGGAGAAAGTGCCGAATATCTCGGTTCTGTTTTAAGCTCCGTCGGTATCTTTATCAGTATTATCGCACAGGTAATTGCCGCAAGTGCACTTCTGACCTCCATCACGCCACTGTCACTCCCACAGTCAGCACTTTTCTCCATTCTTCTTATGTCTGTCTATGTTATTTTCGGAGGAGCATGGGGTGCCGGTATGGGCGGTATCTTGAAAATGCTGCTGATGTATCTTTCCTGTGTTATCGGTTTTGTTTCTGTCATGTATTTATCCGGCGGTTTCTCCGGTCTGACATCTTCGCTGAACAGTGTCATGACGCAGACTTCGCTGTCCAGTCTGTATAATACAGTTTCCGATACTGACGTTTCAAAACGCTTTTTTAACATGATTGCCCGCGGGCCTTTTCACGATCTCGGCTCATGCCTGTCCCTAATCTTCGGAGTCTTATCAACCCAGACGTATGCACAGGCAATCTGGTCTGCAAAAAACAACAAAGCTGCGAAAAAAGGTGCATTGCTTACTGCGGTGCTTACCCCGCCCATTGGCATTGCCTGCACTTTTATCGGACTGTTTATGCGGACTCACTACATTACCACTGCGGAACTGACAAGTCTCCAGGCTTCGAACCTTGCCATTCCGGAAGGATTAAAGGAACTCTCGTCTTCTTCCCAGGTATTTCCTGCCTTTGTAATTGACTATATGCCTTCCCTTATCGGCGGCTTTATCCTCGGTGCATTGCTTCTCGCCGTAATCGGAGGCGGCGCAGGTCTTTCCCTCGGAGTTGCAACCATACTGGTAAAAGATATTTTAAACAAATTTATCCATTATAAGGACCCGGATGCAGTCCGGGAAGTTATCACTACCAGAATTACCATTTTGTTTGTGCTGATTCTGGCAGCCCTGATGGCTATTATCCTGCCGGGTACGTTTATCAATGACTTCGGATTCCTTTCCATGGGATTACGCGGTACGGTTGTCCTTATTCCACTTACCTGTGCTCTCTTTCTGAAAGGAAAGATTCACCGCCATGCGATTCTGGTGTCCATGATTCTCGGCCCTGCTGCCGTGTTAATCGGAAGATTTCTGCCGATGCCTTTTGATTCGCTGTTTCTGGGAATCGCCGTATGCCTGATCTGCTGTATGGCAGGGAGAAAAAAAGAAGCCGCTGTGCATTAGCACAACAGCTTCTTTTTCTATTACCACAATATTATTTTCCCGATTTCTTAGAATAAACCTGCACCATTATTGATTAATAAGAATAACGGAGCAAATACGAGAGATACGATTGTCATAAGTTTGATCAGGATGTTGATAGATGGACCTGATGTATCCTTGAACGGATCACCTACAGTATCACCTACAACGGCTGCCTTATGAGGTTCACTTCCCTTACCACCGTGAGCACCGCCCTCGATGTATTTCTTTGCATTATCCCATGCACCACCTGCATTTGCCATGAAGATAGCCATAAGAACACCTGTTACTAACGCACCGGCTAACATACCGCCAAGAGCGCCTGTACCGAAGATTACACCCATAACGATAGGTGCTGCTACTGCAATGATACCAGGAATGATCATTTCATGAAGCGCTGCTGCTGTAGAAATACCTACGCATTTCTTGTAATCCGGCTTGCTTGTTCCGGCAAGGATTCCTTTGTCTTCCCTGAACTGTCTTCTTACTTCTTCAATCATCTTGTAAGCTGCTTTTGATACAGATTCCATTGTGATTGCTGAGAAGATGAATGGGAGCATACCACCTACAAATAAACCAACGATAACCTTAGGATCAAGTAAGTCGATGGCATTTACACCTACTGCATTTGTAAAGGATACGAATAATGCAAGTGCTGTAAGTGCAGCAGAACCGATTGCAAATCCCTTACCGATAGCTGCTGTTGTATTTCCAACAGAGTCTAACTTATCTGTGATGTCACGGACACTTTCTTCCAGTCCGGACATTTCTGCGATACCACCTGCGTTATCAGCGATAGGACCATATGCATCTACTGCGATAGTGCTTCCGCTGGTTGCAAGCATACCAACTGCTGCAAGTGCGATACCGTAAAGACCATTTGCACCGCCACCTGTTACGAAATATGCTACGATAATACCGATTGCAATAAAGATAATCGGAATAACGGTTGACTTCATACCTACTGCAAGACCTGAAATAATGTTTGTTGCAGCACCTGTTTCAGACTGTTCTGCAATCTTCTTTACAGAACCGTATTTATCTGATGTAAAGATTTCTGTTGCCTGTCCGATGATAAATCCTACCACAAGACCTGCGATAATTGCTACTGCTTCATTAATTCTTCCAAACATTGTGTAGCTTAATACACAGGAAGCAATGATAACGATTACATATGCAATGTCACTTCCGAGGTTTAATGCTTTCTGAGGATCAGAACCATCTTTACCCTTAACGAAGAAGTTACCAATGATAGATGCCACGATACCGATTGCAGCAAGGATTAATGGGAAGAACGCACCCTTTGTAGGATCTGAGCTGTATGCTAAGATACCAAGTGTGATAGCTGAAATGATAGAACCTACATAAGATTCAAAAAGGTCAGCACCCATACCTGCAACGTCACCTACGTTATCACCTACGTTATCAGCGATAACAGCCGGGTTTCTAGGATCATCTTCCGGAATACCTGCTTCTACCTTACCAACAAGGTCAGCACCTACGTCTGCTGCCTTTGTATAAATACCACCACCTACACGTGCAAATAATGCGATAGAGGATGCACCAAGGCTGTATCCGAATAAAATATCTGCATCTTTTGTAATCAGATAGATTATGCTTACACCGACAAGTCCAAGTCCTACTACGCAGAGACCCATAACGGAACCGCCCTTATAAGCTACGTCTAATGCACTGCTCATGCCGCCCTGTTTTGCAGCATTTGCTGTTCTTACGTTTGCATCTGTTGCTACGTTCATACCGATATATCCGGCAATGATTGAGAAAATAGCACCGATCAGGAAACAAACTGCTGTCATCCATCCTGTTGCAATACCATCAGAACCGGTAAATAAACCGATCAGTACAAATAAAACTACGATGAAGATGACAAGAATCTTATATTCAGCGAATAAGAATGCCTGAGCACCTTCTTTAATGGCACCTGAAATTTCTTTCATTCTGTCTGTGCCAATTTCTTTTTTCTTGATTACCTGTGTTAAAACGATCGCATATGCAAGTGCAATCACAGCAATCACAGGAACAAGCCAGATTAAATTTTCCATTTCTGCCTCCTTAAATACTTTTAAATGAGAAAATTTTTTGTATGCACATTCTGTACTTGCACACAATAACTTTCATACTATATCATTAAATAGAGTAAAATGTCAACTCAAACCACTTTTCTAATCAAAAAAATAGTAGTTTACACAAGTTTTTTTCAAAATTTTAATATTTATAAGGCATTTTTCATAGTTTTTATGATACAATCAAAGCAGGTAAAGACTTCTTTGCCGTACTCATGGTTTATATAATAGGAGGCTTATATGACAAACTGGCTAATCAAAACTTTCATCAGGGATGCAAATGCTCCCAATACCGCATATGGCAGAATGTTATACGGAAAATTATCCGGTTGGGTCGGTATTATCTGTAATTTTCTTCTGTTTACCGGAAAATTCATTGCCGGCAGTGTTTCCGGCAGTGTTTCTATCATGGCAGATGCGGTAAACAACCTATCCGATGCCTCGTCCAGCATTATCAGTCTGCTCGGCTTCAAACTGTCTTCCCGTCCGGCAGATGAGGAACACCCCTTTGGACACGGACGTTACGAATACCTCTCCGGACTGATGGTATCGGTGCTGATTATGGTAATCGGTGTCGAACTGTTAAAGAGCAGTTTTGAAAAAATACTCCATCCGGCCCCGGTTGAATTTAACGTATTAATTGCCGTAATTCTGATTGCTTCCATCCTAATCAAATTATGGATGGCATTATTTAACCAAAAAACAGGAGAGCTTATCCACTCCCAGACATTGATTGCAACCGCCACCGACAGCCGCAATGACGTAATCAGTACACTGGCGGTTCTTACAGCCGCCGTTATCTCACACCTGTCATCCCTTAACCTGGATGGCTTTATGGGGCTTGCCGTAGCAATCTTTATTCTCTACAGCGGCTTTGGACTGATTAAAGATACTTTAGATCCCCTGCTTGGCAAAGCTCCGGATCCGGAACTTGTAGAATCCATACGTGAGAAAATCCTCAGCTATCCGGGAGTCCTCGGCACCCATGACCTCATGGTCCACGACTATGGTCCGGGCAGACAGTTTGCCAGTGTCCATGTGGAAATGGCTGCGGAACAGAATGTTCTGGAATGTCATGATATTATTGATACGATAGAACGTGATTTTAAGAAAAACTTTAATTTACATATGATTATACATTATGATCCGGTTGTAACCAATGACCCGGCTGCCAGAGATCTCCGCCGCTGGATTTCGGACGAAGTGAAAAAAATCGATCCCGGTCTTAGTATCCATGATTTGCGTGTTGTTCCCGGAAGCACTCATACCAATGTTATTTTTGACTGTGTCGTTCCACACAATCTCAGTGTCAGTGCATCCGAAATCACAAGGAGAATCACAAAAACGGTTGCAGATAAATATCCGGGGTATGTCTGTGTTATTACCATAGATGCCAGTTTTGCTGCTATTCCAAAATAACCAGTCTTATACTTCATCCTCTGTCAGGAATTCAAGCAGTTTAAAAGCACATAAAAATTCCAGTTTTACATCTGCATCGCTTAATTTTTTTCCTGTCAGCTCTTCTATTTTATTTATCCTGCTGATCAGGGTATTGCGATGTATAAACAGCTTTTTTGCCGTAACCGTCATATTATTATTATTTTCCAGATAAGTTTTCACTGTCAGCAGATATTCGGTCATATTGATCTTATCCGACTGAATAAGCTTCCCGAATATCCTGCTGCAGTAATCCTGCAATTCTTCCCTTGAATTTGAATTTACCAGCAGTCTTAATATTCCAAGCTCGTGATAATGATAACTGGATTTTCTTCCATCGGATTTCTTACAAAAAATCATTGCATTTTTACTTTCCTGTACTGCATCCCCCGTTTCTGCTATTCCACGGTGTATTCCACTATATCCGGCATACAGACTTACTTCACTGTATAAAAAATGCTTCTGGAAAATTTCATCCATCTGCCCGCACAGTTCTTCCTTAATTCTTACATCTTCAAATAATATAAACCCTACGGCCGAGACTGCATGCTTTTTCCAGATAAACCGGCATCCACATGCCGCCGCCCGCTGTTCCAGATATTTAAGCATATAAGTAAAGGAATTCCGGAATGTCATAATCTTATGATAATCCTGTGAGTTATAATCGAAAGTTGTTTCTATGGATACTGCCAGGTAATCTTTTTCCATATCTATCCCACATTCATACCCCTCTTTTTTCAGAACTTCTTCGTCTTTCAGATTGTCACTCAACAAATCGGACAGGAAGTCAAAAATCATTCTTTCCTTATTTTCAGAATGAAGAATTTCTTCCGCGATTTCTTTCGTTACATCAATCAGCTTCACATGATATGGCATGGAAAACACTGCCAGATGATTCCGATTTGCAAAATCTATTGTATCTTCCGGAATTTCCAGAATAAAATCCGACCCGCACAAAAAGACAAAAGCGGAGACCTTTGCCTGAATCCCCTCTTTTAATAATTCTATCTGTAGTTCTGCCGTATCCGCCTGATGAAATACAAAGATCATTTCTCCGCCATTGAGCCACGACCCTATTTCAGCCGTCTGACGGATATAGGGCCAGGTTACCATGGTATCCAGCCCTGTTTCATCCGTTACAAGTGTGATTGTATGTTTAAACCAGTCATGCTTCATAAGATTTCTTAATGTTACCGCCATAATCTTCACTCAACTTTCAAAAAAATCAATATCCGTTATTAAATCAAAAAATATCTGTCATTATTACCGCCGGTTTTTTCTCAAATATAGTCCTTCCTTTTCTTACACTTCGTATAATTCCCGCACGTTCCCGGACTGCTTCAAATTCATTTGGTGCATCGATAACGATAAACGAAGCAGAACCGCCTACTCTGATTCCATAATCACTGAGATGCAGGGTTTTTGCTCCATTTACCGTGATGTAGTCCAGAGCATTCCAAATCTGTTCCACACTCATCAGATGGCTGATATGGATAGCAAAATCCAGCTGGTTCATCAGGTTGCCATTTCCGAGCGGATACCACGGATCCGAGATGGAATCCTGTCCCAGACTCACATTCACGCCTGCTGCAGTCAGTTCATCAATTCTGGTAAGCCCCCTGCGTTTCGGATAGTTGTCATATCTTCCCTGAAGATATGTATTTTCCGTCGGACAGGAGATGCAGTTAATTCCGGACTGTGCAAGTTTACTCATAAGTTTGAATGCATAGGCATTATTATAAGAGCCCATGGCACAGGTATGGCTTGCCGTCACCCGGTCCTTTAATCCTGAAAAATATGCTTCTGCCGCTATCATTTCCACGAATCTTGACTGATCATCATCGGTTTCATCGCAGTGGATATCAACCAGTTTGTCGTATCTGCAGGCAAGTTCAATGGCTTTCTTTACCGACTTTACACCATCTTCCCTTGTAAACTCATAATGCGGAATACCGCCAACTACATCTGCTCCCATTTTAAGTGCCTGTTCCACCAGCTTGTCACCATCACGGTATGCATACATTCCTTCCTGTGGAAATGCAATAAGCTGGATATCGACTTTGTCTTTTACCTCTTCCTTTACCTCCAGCATTGCCTGAAATGCCGTAAATTCAGGATCTGTTACATCGACATGCGTTCTGATATACTGCACCCCGTTTCTCATTTCCGTTAATATTCCTTTATATGCTCTTTTCTTAATATCTTCTTTGGATAACTGATGCTTTGAGCCGGACCATTTTTCAATCGCCTCGAACAGAGTTCCGGATGCCGTTTCCTCTGCCGGAATATCCGCTGTATACACATAGTCAAGATGGATATGGGATTCCACATATGGCTCACATACCAGCCTTCCTCCCAGATCCACAATCTCGGCATCGCTGTATTTTCCGGCACTGTCTTTTGCAATCCCGATTATTTTTTCTCCCTCAGTTACGATATCATATAAACCTTCTCTATGTCTTAATTTTGCATTTTTATATGCTATTATTTTTCTCATATTCTTATCCTCTTTTCTTATCCTATTCTTCTCGAACGATATGCTATAATTTCTTTTACAATATAAGTACCAAGTGTAAGAATAACCAGGTACATTGCTGCTACTGCTATGGTCGGATCCATATATGTATTTAATCTTTCCCACATAACAAGAGGCAGAGTTTTGGTATCTGCACCGGATATAAACAGGGAAGCGGCTACTTCGTCAAGGCTGGTTACAAATGAGAACAGTACGGACGAAATCAAAGATGGCTTTACAACAGGAAGCACGACCTGGATAAATGCTTTTGCAGGGGAACATCCCATGCTCATGGCTGCAAGTTCCAGATTCGGATTTACACCGCCAAGTCCGGAACTCATGGTTACGAACACCATAGGTAAAGCCAGCAGAGTGTGCGTCAGTATTAATCCTGTAAAGGTATTCGTCAGTCCTACTTTGGAAAAGGTTGAATACAATGCAACACCTATAATAACAACCGGAATTACCATTGGGGATATCATCAGTCCCATAAACAACCCTTTTCCTTTGAATTCCAGCTTCCGCATGGCAACCGCCGCCAGTGTTCCAAGCACAGTTGCCACTACTGCAACGATAACTGCAATAACAAGAGAACGAGTCAGTCCTACCACCCACTCACTGTTTTCCCAGAATTTGTCGATCCATTTTGTCACGAATTCAGGTATTGGATAGGTAAAATAATTCAGTGATGTAAATGCCTGCGGGATAACGATAATCGCCGGCAGCACGATAATAAATACCAGTAAAAAAACAATAACTGTAAGCATATTCCGTCCCTCCTTACGCTTTTCTTGTAAACAGCTGGTCGCCGACAAATTTATACGCAACCGCAACAAATGCCATAACGATTACGAATAATTCCACAGACAATGCTGCCGCTATATGCCAGTTCATGTTGTCCATATTCTGCTGAATCAGATTGGAAACCATCATATCCTGGCTTCCGCCGAGTAATGCCGGTGCAATATAGAAACCCAGAGCCAACACAAACACCATCATGCATCCTGATACAATCCCCGGTACGGACAACGGAAGAAATACGGTTCTGAAATTTGTTACCGGCTTTGCTCCCATTCCTTCTGCAGCCAGTGTAAGATTTCCGTCAATTTCCGCCATAACTGACTGCATACTGAGGAACATCTGTGGGAGAAGAATGTGTGTCAGGCTGATCACAACTGCGATTGAATTATATAACAATACCAGCGGTTCATCGATAATACCAAGTTTCATAAGCAGAGTATTCAATAATCCGTTTTTTGCCAGTATAATCTGCCATGCAAAAATTCTTACCAGCATACTTACCCAGTACGGAACTAACACGCCGCCGGTTACAAAGGTCCGGATCCATGATTTTTTTGACCGCACAGACAGATATGCCATCGGATATGCGATTAATACCGTACACACAGTAACAATAACTCCTGTCTTTAATGTATTAAATAACACTTTGGTATAAAGCGGCTGGGTTACAACCGCTTTCAGATATTTCAAGGTAAATCCGTTATCATCATAAATGCTTCTCTGGAAAATATTAACCAGGGCAATTACCATTGTCAGCACTACAAACAGCAGCGGAATAAACAGCAAGAGCCATTTTGCCTTATTTTTCATCGCAGTTCCTCCTTTCTGACACAGCTTTATCTTATTCTACCAGCCATGCATTAAAGCGTTCTTCTACATCTGTCAGATGCTCTGCCCAGTATTCATTGCTGATATAGGTCTGATTTGCCATCTGGCTGTCTGTCTGGCCGATTTTCTTCTGTAAATCTTCGGATAATAATGCAGTTGCATCGTTATTAGTTGAGCCATATGGTATTTTCTTTGAAAATGCTGCCTGTGACTCACCACGGCTGATGTATTCAATAAATTTCATTGCCATTTCTTTATGCGGAGCACCCTTCGGAACAACCCAGCCTGCAGCAATTCTAAGTCCCTGATTGTAGCTAAGTCCTACTGGTGCACCTTCGTCTGCTGCAGTCAGTATTCTTCCGCTCCATGCCAGTGCCAGGTCGGTTTCTCCTGTACTTAACATCTGTGATGGCTGTGCCCCTGCCGTCCACCATACAATATCATCTTTGATTTCATCGAGTTTCTTAAATGCCCTGTCTAAATCAAGCGGATATAATTCATCCAGCGATACACCGTCTGCCAGCAGAGCAGCCTCAAGAACCGTTACCGGATACTGCCACATTGCCCTTTTTCCCGGATATTTCTCTGTATTCCAGAAATCAGCCCAGCTCTGTGGTGCAGTTTCTTCTGTATACACATCTGTATTATAGGAAATAACGGATGAATACACTTCCGCACCCATTACATATTCGAGCTGTACACTCGGATCTATCTTTTCGGTTACGACATCATAGTCAATCGGTTCAAGATATCCTTTGCTTCCCGCATATGCTCCCCAGTATGCATCGCAATTCATAACATCCCATTCTGTCGTATCATTTTCTACCATGGCAATTAATTTTGCATAATCAGATGGAGTTACTACCGTAACATCACAGTCATAGGCTTCTTCAAACGGCTTGATATTCGCTTCAATTCTCGCATCTGTATTTGTTCCGCCCCAGTCTACAAATACCAGTTTATTTTTATGTGTACTTTTTCCGCTGCTGTTTCCACATCCGGATAACATACAGGTTGCCATCACTCCAGTCATAAACAATGCAAATAATTTTTTTCTCATCATAATTTATTTCCTCCTATTCATAAATAATTGAAACATCCTGTGGTCTGAAATAGAATGGTACTTTGTCCGGATTTTCCAGATGCCGGAACTCTCCTACCTTCAGATTAATATTTAACAGTTTATCTCCGGCACTTGCCTTTATTTTTACCCTGTCCCCGAGATAAACACTTTCGTCCAGCTTTACAAAGAATTTATTCTTTTCGGTCTGACCGTCATCCAGATGGATACTTTCCGGACGCAGTGTAAAAATGGCTTTTGTCTGATCCTTTCGGATATACTGGTTATCCACCAGCAATGTCATCGGAGTTTCGGAAATATTGGTTGTTCCCGTGACTTTCGTCTGCTCACCGGCATCCTCATATGTAATGTCTTTCATTTCTATAATATTGGTTGTTCCCATAAATTCTGCAACAAAACGGTTGCTCGGATGTTCGTAGATTTCATCCGGAGTCGCAAACTGCTGGACTCTTCCCTCGCTCATAATGCAGATTTTATCCGACATTGCAAATGCTTCTTCCTGGTCGTGGGTAACACTGATGGTTGTAATTCCCAGTTCCTTTGTAATCCGCTTGATTTCAAACTGCATATCGTGCCGCAGGTTCATGTCCAATGCTCCAAGTGGTTCATCCAGAAGAAGCAACGGCGGATTATATACAATCGCTCTTGCCAGTGCCACACGCTGCTGCTGCCCACCACTGAGCTGTTTTGGATATCTTTTTTCCAGCCCGGTTAATTTCACGGTTGCAATCATGTCTGCTACCCTTTTCTTTATCTCGTCCTTTGGCACTTTCCTCAGTTTTAAAGGATATGCGATATTATTTTCCACTGTCATATGAGGAAATAATGCATAATTCTGAAATAACATTCCTATATTTCTTTCGTGTGCTTTTTTATACGCGATATCTTCGCCATTAATATGAATAGAACCATCACTGTTTCCTTCAAATCCCGCGATAAGTTTTAAAAGTGTTGTTTTTCCGGAGCCGCTTGAACCAAGGATGGTAACAAACTCCCCCGGAAGACATGTCATGTTAATTCCATGCAGCACCTTAAAATCGGCATAGTATTTGGAAATATTAATGATGTCCAGCTTCTGACCTATATTCATATAGTACCTCCTTTTCCTAAAAGAAAAAGGCGCTGGAAAACATTCCTGTTTTCACAACGCCTTTGTTGTCATTTGCTTTATTGACCTAAATCATATCAGATAGATTCTTTTCTGTCACTGTGCATCTTGCACTATTTTTTATTTTAATTGACAACATTTTGCACATTGTCCAACAGAATTGCAAATAGTAACATACTATTATCATAACAAACAGGAGGTATTGATATATGAATAAATATTTAATGACCAACATGACCTGGAAAGAATACGAAGTAAAGAAAGACCGCATTTTAATTCTTCCCATTGGTTCTACGGAACAACATGGCCCGCATCTTCCTTTATCGGTAGATGCCGTAATTGCTGAAAAGATTGCTTTAAAATTTGCAGAAAAAGTAGATGGAATTGTCGCTCCGACACTCAGCTATGGTTACAAATCAAAACCTCTCAGCGGGGGCGGACCGCTTTTTCCCGGAACAATCGATTTAAACGGCATTACCGTTATGAATCTGGTCTGTGACCTTTTAGAAGAATTTATTAAGGATGGCATTACAAAGATTTTCATATTAAATGCTCATTTTGAAAATGAAGCTTTTATTCTGGAAAGTGTAGACCTTGTATCTCAGAAGCATCCTGAAGTGACAATCACCGAATCAAACTGGTGGGATGTTTTATCCCAGGACACCATCGACAAAGTATTTTCTGAGGTTGCTTTTCCCGGATGGGCATTTGAACACGCCGCAATTACCGAAACTTCCCTGATGATGTATCTCGCCCCGGAACTGGTACGCGAGGATAAAATCTCTGATGAAATGGGAGCTGAACCTGCAGCCTATGTAAAATACCCAATTGTAGAAGGAATGGTTCCCGCAAGCGGTGTTCTGGCCCCGGCAGTGTCTTCTTCCGCCGAAAAAGGTAAATTAATGACCGACGAAGCCATTTCTGCATTTATCGAAATTGCAGACAAAAATTTTTAATACAAAGGAGGAGTTTTATGGAACAGAAATATTGTATTACTATTGCAAGACAGTTCGGAAGCCTCGGCCGTCAGATCGGAAAACAACTTGCCAAAGAACTGGATATCGCCTACTACGACAGGGAACTGCTTGAACACGCTGCAGAATCCATGGGACTTCCGGTTTCTTCACTCGCCGATCTTGACGATAAGATGTCCGGTACATTCCAGAAAATGCTGTACCCCTTGGGAATCAGTTCCTCTGCCACCCAGAGCAAGCTGTTTGAAGTACAGAAAACCATGATTTTAGATGCAGCCAACAAAAGTTCCTGTGTCATTGTCGGCAGGTGTGCAGATTATATTTTGAAAGATTTTCCCAATGTACTGAATGTATTTGTTTATGCAGATTATGAACAACGTCTTTCAAACTGTATCAGCGACCTTCATTTATATCCCGAAGAAGCAAAGCACCTGATGAACAATGTCGATAAAGCACGCAGGCTTTACCATAAATTCTATACCGGCTGTGACTTTGATGGCATTGCCGGAAAACATATTTTAATCGACAGCGGTGCATTTGGCCTGGATGGATCGGTTGCCCTTCTGAAAAAAGCAGCCAGTCAGAAATTCGTATTGTCGAACCCATAAAAATATGATATACTTCTTTTTGCTGTCACTCCCATACTGACACAGAAGGGAGGTGTAGCCATATGTCAACACTGTTTTCGTTTGTCATATCAGTTGCCGCTAGTGTGGTTGCTTATTACATATGTAAGTGGTTGGATAACGACAAGAATGACAGCAACAAATAAATAAGCACAGAATCAAAAAAGAGCATCCAATATCTCGGCAGGTTTGGATGCTCTTTCTGTGTAGTCACACAACACTGTTTTCTTATCCGGCACGTTCTGCGCCTGACAATATTATAATATGCAGTACATAAAAAATCAATACCTGATTTTTAATTTTTCCATATGCAGCCAACCATACTATTCTTCAACATATGTTATTTGCTGGGGTAGCATCTTTTGCATTTTGTAAAATATCATTTTCCCCAAATTCTCTAGTGATCCTAAAAGCAGAAAATATCAATTTATACGAAAAAAGCACTTCCCCAAAGCTCATGCGTCTTCAAAAAAGTACTTTCAAGTGCGCGATCAGGGGTTCGAACCCTGGACACCCTGATTAAGAGTCAGGTGCTCTACCAGCTGAGCTAATCGCGCTTATTTATTTTTCTTTTGTCGTATCTCTCAACGACAAGGAGTATTATATATTATGTATCGAAAAAAGTCAATACTTTTTTTCAAATTTTTTTAATTTTTTTATTTTCCCGATTTTCCCCCTAAAATAAAGGCATTTCCCCCATCGCTGACGATGAGGGAAATCTTTTTTAACGACGATATTCTCTTGTAAAATATAAATATTCCTGATATACCCCCTGTTTATTATAACTTCCAGTGGAATATCTCACTTCTTTATCACTCTCATTCAGTGATTTTTCAAATACATCTGCAAATCCCACAGTAGTTTCTTTCTTATCTGACTGTTCATTTCTCTGCCGGTTATTTGAATAAGTTAATTTATTTACCTGAGAAACCGTTGGTACTGAGTAAACCTGATTATATCCATATACTGCTTTAATCTCCTCCTTGAGTACGCACACATTGTTATTCACAATGTAATGGTTGCATTGTTTAACAGTAACAACTTTACATATATTATATCGTCATTTATCTGAATATTTTTATATTAAATCTTATTTTTTAGAATTTATTTCACTCATCCTATCCAAAGCTTACACCAGAAGATAAATTTGTCAGATATCTAAAAAATTTCTCCTGTTCCTCCGGAGTCTCCAAATATTGAATCGTATAATTCTGCTGGCGGCATGGAATAATCTCAACATTACAAGCCCTGTTTTTGTATACAGTCAGCTGTACCATAACTGAATACTTATCTTCTCCATTGAACCAGAAATCGCCCAGACTATACAAAATCGGAACATCCCCTATAAATTCCATTCCCTGGACTACATGAGGATGTCCGCCTATGATTGCACTGACTCCACATTCTACCAATTCTTCCGCAATATTATGCTGATACTGCCGGAAGTATTCACTGTCTTCCGTTCCCCAGTGAAGATATGCAATAAGGAAATCACATTGTGAAGAAGCTTCTCTGACAACCTCTTTTAACCGGGTATCATCATACATCCAGAACACCCCCGGTTGTGTATCCGTTGCCTGCGGTGTAATTATATTCTTCTCTGCCCTCGAAGCTGCCACAAATCCGATTTTTATTCCATTTATTTCATAATATTCCACTTTTTCTGCCTGCTCACTATCCATTCCGCCCCCTACATGACGGATTCCATTTTCATCCAGTAACGCAAGCGTATCCACAAATGCATCATATCCATAATCATATATATGATTATTGGCCAGTGAAACAATATCGACACCCATTTGCTTCAAAATTTCCATTCTGGACGGATTTGCGCGAAATGTATAATATTTATTAAGCTTACTTCCCCTGCCGCTAATCGTATATTCATGATTCAGCATAAAAATATCCGCCTCATGCATCCTGCTCAGCAGATAGGGTGACATACATGCCTCAAGATTCTGTCCCACTTCATCATAATGATCCAGTACAAATCCATCCTCCTCCAGACATATATCTCCTGCAAAAAGAACGGTTGCCGATGAACCGCTTTCTGTATCAGGTTCTGGCTCCGATTTCGGCTCTGTACTCTCTTCCGTTTCTGATTCTTCCTCTGTTTTCGATTTTGTTTCTTCGTTTTCTTCTGTTTCCGGCTCTTTTTCTCCCATATTTTCCTTTGCTGCTGCTTCCACAGCTTCTGATGTTTCCTCGGCTGTTGTTATTTCTCCGGAAGTAGTTTCTTCAGCTGTAGTTTTCACTTCTGTCTCTGCTGCCTGTCCGGCATTTACCTTCGCTGTCTGGATATCCGTACTGTTCTTTGCACATCCGCCCAGTACAATTTGTATTCCCAGCAGTGCTGCGCATATGGGTACCATTTTCTTACTTATCTTCTTCATCCCTTACTAATTTTCTCTTTCTATATGTCATTTTTTGATATTGTAGCCAAAGGTATTTTACCACAAAATAATTCTTTTACAATTTTTTCTTGTTCTTTTTACCTTTATATGTTAATTTAAATGCACTGGCAAAGGCGCTTCTATGAAAATAGGTGTGCCTTTTTTGTATAATAAAAGATATACATATCTGCTCCGCACAAATTTTCAACAGAAAGAATAGCACTATAGAAAACCGCCGAAGTCTCTATGTCAGACTCTGGCGGTTTACTCCTTTTTTTACTATTACAACAACACCTGTTATAATTACAATTACACTCTCCATTTTCAGGATATCGTTTTCTGTACAGACTGCTGCCAGAAAAAATGCAATTATAACCACTATATTTATGCCAAGCTGCCACACAAACTGCACCCTGCCAGTTTTCATCTTTTTTATGCTGTTCATCTTCTGCCAGAGCATATCTCCTGCTTTCACAAGTCCCATCTGGACAAAATATACACCTGCAACATTTAAAAATAATAAAAACAGTGCGACAACCTTTTGTTGTATTCCAGCATCTGCCGGCAGGATTTCCCCAAGAAAATATCCTGCAAGAAAGCCTGCCAGTATGCATGATACCACTGCTGCTACCCAAAAAATTATTTTTCCTGACTTTTTATTCATTACTTTCTGTTATAATTAATCAGACATCCCTTAAGAATAATATCTCTTTCATCATCTGTAAGTTCACCCATTTTTAAGGTAAATGGATTTAATTTTCCATCCTTCACTACATATGCCGGAATCTCTTTCTTTTTCGTCTTGATTGCATCTGCAATTCCCGGTATGAATAAATAATCACCATTTGCAAACGGAAGTTCTTCCTCTTCATAAATAAATGGAAGCATACCCCAGTTAATCAGATTGGAACGATATCTCTTCGTTGCATATTCTTTTGCAATATTAGCCCATCCGCCTAACACTTTCTGGCAGGAAGCCGCCTGTTCTCTTGCAGAACCATCACCCGGTTTTACTGCATAAATCGTAGAACCAATTCCGACTTCTTCTTTCTTGATATCTTTAAATTCTGCAAGAATTGCATTCATAACTTCTTTGTATTCCGGAAGCACTTCTACCGGACATTCGCCGTTCTCTCTTGCTTTTTCGGCTGCCTGTACTTCTTTTGCTC